>ERZ894203.1223-NODE-1223-length-15009-cov-10.004480_pt1 | contig 15009 bp, 18 predicted proteins | sample MGYA00380286_ERZ894203 | MGnify/ENA primary metagenome ERZ894203 (study PRJEB32331, sample SAMN06328484) | human gut metagenome | biome: human gut microbiome; feature: stool | host: Homo sapiens | collected 2014-02-06 ... | reverse complement strand
GGCGTCCACTTCGGTGTTGAGGGTTTCGAACGCTTTGAGGAACGCTTCGGGAAGCGCTTCCGCGTCGGCTCCCATCGCGTTCAAGCCGGTCTGTAGAAGCTTCACATTGTCGGACGCCTGCCCCACGCCATTGCGCAGATTCATCGCGGCCTGCTGGACAAGGTCGAAGCCTTCCGCACCCTTCGCACCGAAACTGAACGCATGGGACTGCAAGTCTTCGAACGCTACGTTGAATTTGCCTATCGCATTCTGCGCCTTCGTTGATTCGGACAACGTTTTCGCCATCGCGTCGGCCATGGACGCGAGCTTGTCGGTGACTGCGGACGATGCGGACACCGCCGCGCCGAACACGCCGGTGAAGCCTGAACCAAGCTTGATGAGCGTGGTCTTCACGCCGACAAGCGCGTTGCCGATGAGCGGGATGCGGGATGCGAACCGGTCGTTCGTGGCGACCAAAAGGGAGAATACGGTGGTGCCGACGACGCCCACAGTGTTCAACGCGTCGCCCACGGCGGCGAGCATGTCGGCGTTCTGCGAGTTCAGGCTGATAAGGTTCGTCAGAGGGGCGAGGAACCGTTCGACCTGCTGCGCGTCGAACGCCTTGTTGACGGCTGGAGCAAGCTGGTTGAAGAACGTGGAAGCCAACGTCGAGGCAGCGTTCGACAATGGCACGAATCCCGCGAGCATTTCGCCGAACGTGTCCGCCATGCCTGAATTGGAGATGGCGGTCAACGTCTTGCCGAGATTGGCGGACAATGCGGTGGCGGCTTCCGCCGACCTTGCGCCAATCGTGTTCTTGATGCTGTTCCACGCGCGGTCTGCCGTAACGGGCATGGAAGCGAACTGCTGTTCGATGGCGTCCGCGTTCTCCAACACAGTATCGTAGAGGGCTTGGCCGCTGATTTTGCCTTCCTTGCCCAACTGCTTCAGGTCACCCACGGCCACGTTGAGATGCTTGGCGAGCATTCGTGCGATTTGCGGCGAATTCTCCATAATGGAATTCAACTCGTCGCCGTTGACGATGCCCTTGCCCAATGCTTGGGTAATCTGCCGCATGGCACTGGACGCTTCCTGCGTGGACGCGCCCGTGCTAATCATGTTCATGTCGAGCAGTTTGGTGAACTTCGCAGCGTCACCGTAATTGGATACGACTTCAGGTGCGAGCGTGCGCAGACGTGCGGCGGACTGGATGAAGTCGTCAGTGGTGACGCCGACCTTGTTCGCGTATTCCAACGACGTTTCGAGCGAGGCTTTATAATCACCGGCGTCGCCCACCGCGTTTTTCAGCATGGCGGTGGTCTGACCCCACTGGTTGCCCATTTCGATGATGTTGGACGTGACGTTTTTGACGGCCGTGCCGACCGATGCGACGGCGGCGATGGCGGCTGCGGCGTTCAGATACTTGTTGAGGTCGAGGGTTGCGAAGCCGTTGCCGAAAGCGTCGGCCGAACGGCGGCCACTGGAACCGAAGGAGGCGGATACGCTGTTGAGCGCGCCTTTCACGCCGCCTTGCAGGTTGAGGCTCTTGTTGAACGAGCCGGAGAACAGTTTTGACATGCCCAAGCCGTGCGACGTGAAGAGTCGGCTTGTGCCGGACGCCAGTTTCGGCTGGATGGCGGGGGTGAGCACCGCGCCCTTGCTTGCCTTGACAAGTGCGGACTGCAAGCCTTCCAACGATGGGAGAACCTGAATCCATGCGGTCGCGATGCTGCCCTTTGCCATCTACTGTTCCTTTCGGTGAAGACCCAACGCCTTGTTGATGTCTTCAGTGTTCATCGAATCGAGTTCGTAATCATCCTCCTTCTTCTGGTTTTCCGGCAGGACGCTTTTCGGTTTCCGTCCCTTGCCGGAGTATGGGGCGAGTGTTGACTGTTGGATGATGTCCAAGAGTCGTGCTGTCGCGCCGAACGTGCCTATAAGTTTCGCCCGTTCCAATATGGTGTATTGTCGTGGACTGCCGTATTGGCTTGCGAAGTCGGCCAAGATTTGGCTATCCCATTTGTCCGGGTTTATCGCATAGGTCAGTCTTTCGACGGTGATTCCGTAATTGTCGGCAATTTTCCCGACAGGTATTCCCATGCGTCGAGAATGTCGTCGTCGAACGCGTTCATGAGCTGCTCGTACTTGGTTTCGGTCAGGACGCCTTGCATGAGCTTGTCGATGAGCCACATGGTTTCCATGCCGTCTTCCACGCCTTCCGAGTGGATTGCCTGCTGGAATTTGCGGTTGCGGAGGAGTTTCGCGTAGGCGTCTGCCCAGTCGTCGTTGAAGTCTTCGATGGTGATGGTTGGCTTGCGTTTTGCCATTGGTTTTCCTTTCGTTGTCTGTCTATATAAGGATACCCCACATGCCGGTCAATAACAGGCATGTGAGGTGATTTTCTGCGCGGAATGCTACATCGAAACGAGCGACATGGCGTCGAACATAATGGGCACTCTAGGGTCAACTGCGGTCACGACAACCTGAGCAGTCACCGGCGAACCGTCTGACCTGAATACCGCAGAGAACGCCTCCCACTGTTCCTTCTGCTGCGAACTCGGCGAGGTGCTGAACAGGACCGAGTGCGTGTTGACGTCTTTCACCTCAACACGGGCACTTCGAGGAGGTGTCCAGCTGCTATACATGTAGAACGACAACTTAAAGTCTTGGTTCGGCGGCATGACGAACGTGCCTGACGATGCGCTAACCGGTAGTGCGCCCCCGACGCTAAGGCATTTTTCGCCGGCAAACGCACTGTCGTTAGCAACAACGCATTCAGCAGGCGTCCACACCGCGTCCGCATCCTCGAAATTGCCGTTCGGGATTAGATTATCGATAAACTCTCCAAAATCATAGGAGGCGTCGGAGTTCAGAACACTCTTATAATGCACTGCACTCCAAACATTGTTTCCGCCACTCGTGCCGTCAACAGTGGATTTCAGAATCTTCAGTTCGAACCTTGTGCCTTTCGGCAGGGCGAGGACGCCGGTGTACACGCCATCCTCACCCTTCGTCATCTTCACGCCTGAAGTTCGCTGCCAAGGCTCAGACTGTCCCCAGTCTTCGACAATCCACATGGCACCACCTTCAGCAACCGTAGTATCAGTGACGGTGACTGTAAGGCGTTGATTAGGAGAGCTTACGCTTTTGGGATGGTGATGTGCTGGGTCTGGGCCGGTCCGGTGGCGGTCGGATAGGCGTTGATGGTGAACTCGAAGTTCACGAGGGCGGTATGCACGTGGCTGATATCGCCGGTGATGAGGAACGTCGCGTCGGGCATCACGTTGCGGCGCTTGCGGCCACCCTTCAGCATTTCGTCGATGACGATGACATGATGTTCAAGATCTCCGGCCTGCTCCTTGACGGTGATGGTGCCATCCTTCGACGCGGTTGCGGCTTCTACCGTCACGTTGGCGGAACCGTAGGCGACCTTGAGGAGGTCTTCGTTCAATGCTTCGATGCAGGTGCCGGTCCACGTCTTGGAGAACGTCGGGTCGGCCTGTGCGACGGTATCGCCGCCTGCGGCCACGATGTCATCGCCTGCGGTGAGGGATGCCGGTTCGGTCAGACCGTCTTCGGACAGGTAGCCGAGGCCGACGAACGCAGCATCCAGTTCGGTGGTCGCGTCGGTGGGGATGGCGGTGCCCAGTGGGGCGACCCAAATGTAGCCGGACTTGTTGGCACTTGCGCCCGGCTTCGAGAATGTCACGTTTGCGGAAGACTGCTTCGCGCCCATGTCAATTCCTTTCGTAGTTTAACGTTTGATGGGCGGCGTTATTGCCGCCCATGCGTGTGAATGGTGTCACTCGGTGGTGTGGGTGATGGCGTAGAACTTGCTGGTACCACCGATGAAGCCCCAGCCGATTGCGACTTCGGTGCGGAGCATCACCTTGTTGACTGCGCCCAAGTCGCCTTCGGCGGAATTGTCTGGGTTGCCGGAGTCGAACACTTCGATGCCGGACAGCGGGATGGCACCCCACACGAAACGGTTGGCGAAGTCGCCGATGACCGCATCGAGCACCTTCTTGGTCAGCTGGCCGGAGCCGGTGGCCGCATCGGTGTCGGACACGGTGTTGGAGGCTGCGAGGGTGACGCCGCCGAGGTTGACCATGTTGCCGATGAGCGGAACGTCGGAAGCATACTGGGTCGGCGCGCCAATGGTGGTGAGACCATCACCGATGGCGGCCAAGTAGGAGGAGGTGGTGACGCCCTGCGCGGACGCGTCGCCCTGTGCGGCGACCTGTCGCACTGCCTGCTTGAACGCGGTGGCGGCTTCCGCTCCGGTGCCCGGAGTGTAGCTGATGTCACCGGCCTTGTCGAGCACGTAGCCGTTGGTGCGTGCGACGGTGGATGCGGCCTTGGTGGCCGGATTCACGCCGAAGATGGGGGCGAAGTCGAGGGCGCGGCTGATGGCACGGTTCACGTAAGTGCGGTACTGGTCGAGGATGCCGGCCTGATACGGCTGTGCGAGGATGCTCTGAAGCATGGTCTGCGGCGAACCGGCTCGGAAGGTGGCGTCGGTCGGATTATAGGCGCCGTCAACGCCGAACAGCTGGAGGAACTTCTTCGGGAAACGGTAGGAGATGTAGAAGGTGATGGGGTTGATGGTCACGACGCCATTGGTCGCATTATTGGAACTCTTCTTCTTTTCGGCTTCGGTCTCGCCGGTGGCTCCTTCGCCGAAGATGCCCATTTCACCGGAGAAGTCGATGGTCTGCATCTGCGTGCCGATGAGGTCGATTGGAGTGCTGTTGGAAATCTTGGCGATGGCTCCGGCTGCGGGCTGTTCGGAAATCAGCTTGCGGTCTACGAAGCCGGGCTTCAGTTCGATTGTCGCTAGGGACATGACTGCCTTTCATGGTAGGGGAATGGTGTCGGCCTTCTGCATTGCGGCCCCGACTCGGCCTCTACCACGATTGTTTCCGGCTGTGTGCGCCTCGACCCCACAGTCGCCTGTGGGTATGTCCTGCATTGTTTAACGACCATGCCGGACGGTTGGTCATTACGTTTTTTTGTGGAGACGGTCGGGTTTGGGCAGGCGGAACGAAGCTTTGTCTGCCAGCCATCTCCAAGACATAGCATAACACCCCGTCCGACTTTCGTCAAACGGGGTGCCGTGCAAACCAGAATCACACAAGAGAGGAGCTGCACATTCCTGCGCAACAGTTATTATTCTACCACAGTCTCGTCGCAGCGCGCGTTCGGCGCGTCGCGGGACTTGCGATGTGGTCGGACTTGGCCCGGTTGCACTGCATGTGCGCGGGAACAAGATTGTCCATCCTATCGCTTCCGCCCGCCGCGCGCGGTATCACATGGTCGGCGGTGAACGCCAGCGGATGCGCCGCGTTATGGCCCCAGTAGAATGGTTCGCCGCAATAATAGCAGGGCGCTCCAGTACGCTTGGTGCGTTCACGCAGGATGGCGCGGTTGCGGTGGTAGAGTCCAGTATCCTTGCCCATTTCAGGCAATCACCTCCCTGACCTTGCGTTCCTTCGGACGGTTGACGCCACGATACCATGCGGCGATGCTGACGCCCTTCAATCCGGCAGTGGTTTCGGTCTTGCGTATCGGCGCGAACTTCCACTGGTCTTCGGAACCGGATTTGAGCTTCTGCGCGTTCTGCACTTCGGCGGTCAACTGCGGGTTGTTCGTATGTTTGAACCGTCCCTCGTTCAACAGGTCGAGGAAGCCCTGCTGGGAGGCGAGGAATTCGGTTCCGGTCAATTGGATGACGTTCAATCCGCGTGGAAGCATGTCCTTTATCGGATTGTTCAGACCGCCAGCATCCAAGATGAGCGTGGTCTTGCGTGGGCGCGTCTTCAACTCGTCCACGACCCACTGCCATGATTCGGTGGTGGGGCGTTCGTCCACGATTTCGCCGATGATGTACGCCCACTTGTCGTAATGCTGCGAGCCGACCGTCACCTCTTCCGTGTTGGCGGCGACGCTGAGGGCGAGCGTGCTGGTGGCCGGGTCGAAGGTGAGAGCGTAGACGAGCGTGTCACGGTCATGTTGCAGGTCGGAGTAGGCGCTGTCCCACAAGTCCATCGGAATCGCGGGCGGAATGCTGTCGGCCCACCATAGGCCCAAGTCTTGGATGCGGAAGTCTATGAGACCATCCGCACCACCCTGTTTGGCTATGGCCACGTCGGTGAGGAACGCTTCGCGTGGAATCACGTCCGGGTAGAGCGGGTTGGTGAGCGCCCACAACTGTTCATCCTCGACGTCCGCCGTCTCGTCGTCGATGCCGTAGCGCACCGCATACGACATGTCGTCGTTTTCCGCGTTGTCGAGGAACGTGTTGAACGTGTCGCCGATGGACGATGGGAGGAACGGGGTGCCCGTGTAGATTATCATGGCCATGCGGCGTGTCTTCAACGTCTTGGAAATCATCGCCTCGTATTCGGAGCGGAGTTCCTGCGCCTCGTCGAAGATGACCAAATCGAACGTTCCGCCCATGCCTGCGGAAGCGCTTTTGCGAGAGCGGAAGCGGACGAACGCGCCGTTCCTCAACTGTAGGCGCTCGCGGCCCATGGTGGTGCTGAAATGCGTGACTTCGGCTTTCAGTTCCGGGTTCGTGTCGATGGCGTCTTTCAAATCCTCCATGATTTTGTTGGCGGCAATCTGCTCGTGCGCGGTGACGAGCACGTTCAGGCCGAGAACGAACAGGTAGTAGAGGATTGGGGCGGTGAGGATTTTCGTCTTTCCGTTCTGTCGTGGCATGTTCAACGCGACGCGCTTGTATTTCCACGTGCCGTCCTTCTTGCGTTGGAAGGCGTTGTTGAGGAATTCGACTTGGAATGGGAGGATGGCGTTTCCACGGCCCCAGTCCACGTATTCGGCGGCCATGATTGCCACGTCGGATGTGGGGCGGACGTTCGCCCTCCAATTCGGGTTCTTCACCAGCATGTCACACCACCTGATACTTCTTGAGCACGTCGGCGTCTGCGCCCTTGCCGTAGGCGTCGCCGATGGATGCGATGTCCTGCGCGGTCTGCGGGAACGTCAAATCGTAATCCAATGTGATGCCCAACGGTTCGAACACGGCGTTCAAATCCTGTTTGATGATGCAGATGCGGCTTACGAAGCTTTCACGGTTGGACACCAATGATTGGGTGGTCGCTCCGAGCGTGTCGAGAATCTGCGCGTCCTGCGGGGGGAGGCCGGTTTCCATCTGGAAGCTTAAGGCCGTGTTTTGCAGGAGGGTTTTGAGCTGTCCGTTGTCCCATTGGCTGAGTCGTTTGACTTCCGGGCGGACGATGGTGTCGTGGTCGTCGTTGGCGTCGAATTTCGTCCAGTTGGTTGGATTCTTGTTCGGGTCGGCTTTGATTACCACGTCGGGGGACGTGCCTACCACGACGGGTTCGGGCAGCATGAGGTGTTCGAGGTTTTGGGAGATGAGGCCTTCGATGACCATGGCGCGCTGCGCGAGCAGTACTGCTTGGTCGGTGACGGGCGCGTGGCTGAGGGTGAGGCAGCGGAGGTTTTCGTTGATTTCCTCGGCGTTCTCGTCATAGCAGCGACCATCCAAGCCTACCGCTGCGACCTTTTCCAATGGCAGGTCTGCCGTGGGTAGGTAGTCGGCGCTGAGCGGGTCGCCGTCCTGCATGAGGAAGTAGGAGTTGACGCCGCCGACGGCTTTGGAGAGGATGCGTGTGAAGCTGCGTTTGCCGACGGCGCTGAAGTTGCTGACGCGCACGCGCATGGCGTACGCGTTCTTGACGAGTTCAATCCATGGGAATGAGATTGCCTGTTCGTCCACGATGGTGAGTGTCATGAGCGTTTCGCTTCCTTCGCTACGAGTTTCTGCAATGTGGTTTTCGGTGCTTTGGTGGCGGTCGTACGGCTTTTATGCGAGTCGACTTTCACCGCTTCGTCGAAGTTCTTGGTCATGGTCATGAGCAGTTGCATGAAGCTGACGTAGTTTCGTTGCGCGTTGGCGGCCATGCTCATGTTGTATTCGCGGTCGTCGTCGTCGGTTTCGGCTTTCCGCGCGTACTCTTCCATGTCCGAATAGGCTTTGTCGATCAGTCCGTTGACTTGTTCCATGCGGCTTGAGAGGGCTTCTTCAGTCTTCCCGGCCATAAATCCTCCTTAACTGTTCGGCCATCCGGCGTTGCTGTGTTCGATACCATCGTATCATTCCGGTTTTCAGGATGGTGCGTCGCGTCGGGTTTTCCTGATATCCGGTGTTGTTGATTGTCGGAGTCATGTGAGGCTGTTCCTTACGTAGATTTTGCAGTCGCATCCGGCGTGTCGCACCCATACGCCGTAATGGTTCGCATCATAGGGGTGCCAGATGCCGCACCGTTCGAGACACCAGTCGCATGTCTCGCCGACCGATTCGCGCACCACTTCCGTGGTCGAGTCGATGGCGAACAGGTTGGCTGTGGCCTCCTGCATGGGCTGTACGGCCAGTTCGCGCTTGTATTTGGAGAGGAAGTCTCTGACGGTTTTTTCGGAATGCTGTTGGTTGAGGAGCCAGCCGATTTTCTTGCCGAAGGCGTCGGAGTCGAGCCGTTCTAAGCCCAGTCCTGCGGATTTTTCGGCGACCTGCTTCCAGATGTCTCCCAAGACTTTACCGGCCAGATGCTTGTCTCCGCTGATTGCGGCGGCTTGGGCTTGGCGTACCTGCTCGTCGGTGATGATGTCTTTGGCGGCCGGTGAAAGTATTTCCATGAGGTCTTCGACCGACTCCTGTGTGCTCTTCAACTCAGATACTCCAGCTGGTAGTCGTAGACGGTGGATGTGCGTCCGTCTTTGGTGGGTTGCGCGTCGGTGGTGTTGAGCAGTGGCGCGCCCATGATGTCCCAGAGGCTTTGATTGTACCAGTCTGTCAATGCGTCGCCGATTTCCGCGCTGAGCGTGTTGTCGGCGGGTTCGCGGGTGACCACGGTGATTGCCACGTCCAAGTGGCGAATATAGGGTGTGATGTCGGACGCGTTTTGGCGGGTGACGATGATGAGCGGATACTGGGTGGTGGATTTCACTATCGGATACTTGTCGTATACGCGCGTGTTGAGCCGTTGGGATAGTCCGTTGATGATGTCGTTCACGATTTCATTGTCTTTGCTCACAGTCCGAATCCTTTCAGCGTGTCGCCGGAGTGCGGCGTCACATGGTATTTGATTTCCGTTCCTGCTCGGCGTGTCCCGTGGAACGTGCTGAGCGTGCGGTATGTGGTCATGGTGGGCGGTTTGACCCTGTACGAGTCCATCCGCAATTGCGACATGATTTGCATGGCGACGCGGCGGGACTCCTGTTGGAATCCCGCCGACTGCATGAGGATGTTGGTTGCCGCGTTCGGTGCGGCGACCATGATTTTGGCGCCTTTGAGTCTTGCCATTAGTATTGCACCTGCTTCGCGTTGAAGCTCCATTTGAATGGGTTGAACATGACCCTGTTTTCCGGGTCGATGGGCGGTCTCACGGAGGTGACGTGGTAGGGGGTGCCGTTGTATTCGAGTTCGCCGCCGACGATTTCCGGGGGCGTGGCTGGGGTGGTGACGTGGATGGTGAGCGAGTCCACTTCGGTCATGTTGTCGAATTCGCTCGTGTTCTCGCTTGTCGTGTTCACGGTGACGAGCGCTTGGAACGTGTACTCGTTGTCGCTGGTGGTGACGGTGATTTCGTGGGTTTTGAGTCCGTAGTGCGTCACAGTTGGAACCTCGCTATGGTGGGGCGTCCGATGCCGAGCTGTTTGAGCTGGTTGCTGGTGAAGAACACGTCGTCCGTGTTGCCTCGCCATTCGCCGGTGAAACTGTAGCCGCCCGCCGTTTGGGTGAACGTTTTGAACGCGCTCAGGTCGGTGTCGCTGTCGGACATGGCTTCCTTGCGGCCCACGTCCTGTGCGACGCTGACGCCGATGATGTCGGCGACCATTTGGCGGACGAGCGGGTCTTCCTCGACCTGCTTGTCCAAATCGTCGCCTTGGTTGCGGTACATCATGCGGAGCACGTTTGAGGCGGCTCCGCGTTTGCGTGCCTCGTAGTCCACGAGGTCTACGGGAATTTTGTGGCGTAGGTACGCTTCGGTGTCTTCGACGGTGGCGAGCGGCTTCAGTTCGTCGGTCAATTGTTTTCCTTCCAGTCGTACATCGAAAGCCCCAGTTGCAGGATGTGTTCGGCAAAGCGTTTTACCAGCTTGTCCTTCTCGTTTTCATCCAACTCCATGGGTGATGTGACCACCATGTCGTCGTCGATGATTGAGAGGGTTGCTGGGACGTTTTCGTCGCGCATCGTCAGACCGAGGAGTCGGACGTCACGCATGCGCGGCACCCATCCAGTCCGGCGTCTTGGCCGTCGGCTCGACTGTCACCGGCGTGACGCGCGTGCGGCTGTTGATGCTTGCGGCCAGCTGCTTCTCGAACTCGTCGAGTAGCGTCTCGTCTTCGGGCAGGAGTTCGGCGCTCAATCCGTACTGTTCGGCGATGGCGTTGCGTTTCGCCTGCAACAGGCCGAGGCCGATGCCCTTCTCACGGGCTTCCTTGACGCGCGCCTCCGTCTCTTCGGCTAGCTTTCGGGCGTCTTCGGCTGCCTTCTGGGCTGCTTCGAGCTTTTCGCGTTCCTTGGCGAGCTTTCGGCTGATGATGGCGTCAAGTTGGGCTTGGGTGATTGTCGGCTCCTGCTGTGTCGTGGCCGCTGGGCTTCCATTCGAGCCTTCAGAGCCTCCCACTCCGGTACCGGTCGCATTCGGTTCCACTCCTTCCACTAGTCGGATTCGCTGCATGCCGTATCGTTTGAAGTTCATATCAGCCTTTCCAGTCTGAGCCTCATCGTGAGTTCCACGATGTCCGTAGCAGCATTATACGCCCTGCGGAGGTCTATTTTTGCTTTCAGTGTTTTCGCGTCGTCGAAGTCTTCGGGCAGTGCTTCCAGATGTCGTCCGAGTTCTTCTTGGATTGCGCGGGCTTGTTTCTCAATCGTTTGGATTGGTGCAGTCAAGTGCCATGTCCTTCTTGTAGGTTACGACGAGGCAGTCGTGTTCGAAGCCGCCTTCGTCAAAGGTTTGTACCGTCGTGTAATGCACCGGCGTGTTCGCGTATTCGCAATACCATGCGATGGCGAACATGGTGGTCAGCATGAAGGCGATGGCGCCGTAGATGATGGTGTTCCATGGTTTGCGCATTCATGTTTCTTTCCTAGGGTTCGTCCGATGATGGCGCAGGCCAACGTGGCGCTGCGCGTGGTTCTTATTCTAGTCCGGTGGCCGAACATGACGCGGCCCTTGTCGGTGACGGTCAGTTCGGCCAGTATATGCCCGCAGCGTGGGCACTCGTAGACGCATGACAGCCAGCGGCCCATGGGGCGTATTGTGACGTCCGCCCCATGTTTCGCGCCGGTGGCGCACAGGCGTCCTATCGGATGCGTCACGCGGTTTCCTTCACGCTCTGCCAGATGCGTTCGATTTCCGCGTCTCCGAGACCGCTGATGTGGCCGCGTAGCACGAGTTCGTCGTGGATGTTGGCTTCGTTGTCTTCATGGTTGTGGAGGCGTCCCCAAGCCCACCTGTAAAGCGTGTCGTTGCGGCGTCCTTCTGGCACAGGCGTGAGGTCTGGGCGTCCGTTGCGCGGCGCGCCGGACATGACTTTGGCTGGTTTCGGCATGGGTTCGACGCCGTATCCGTGTTCGACGAGCCAGTTGAGCAGTTCGATTGGCGCTTCCTGCACGTCGGTCTCAGAGCCTACCAGCTGGTAGAAGCCGATGCCGTTGATGTTGGAACCGGCGCCGAGCACGTATCCGCGTCCGTCCACCTTCACGTCCACGGGGATGCCGTCGGCGTGGTTGGTGTTCTTGAGTTTGCCTGTCCAGCCTTCTGGGAGCCGGTAGTAGGCGTGGATGCCGCCGTGGGTCGGCGTGTGCACCATGAGGGTGGGTTTGAGCATGGGGCGGAGGATGTTGTAGCCGTGGCGGCTGTGGTCGTCCTTGGGCGCGTCCATGTCGATGATGATGCTGCCGGGCTGGGGGATGACGGCGTACACGTCTCCGGCGCCGATTTCCACCGTATCCTCCTGCGTGCCGTTCTTCCAGTTGCGGACGGCTTTCGGATTGTCCGGGTCGGTCGGCTCCTTGTGGAGCTTGAAGCCTTCGGGCGCTTTGATGTTGACGATTTCGCCGCATTCGACGATTCGCTGTTCCATGTCGGTTTGGGCTTCGGGCACGGGCAGGTCTTCGAGCAGGGGGAGGCGGGTTTCGTTCATCTCCTGCTCGTAGCGCTCGCGGTATGGGGCGAAGCGGTCTTCGTCGATGACGACGCGGACGGAACAGACATGCCCGTCGATGCGCTTGCTGCGCAGGCCGACGCCAAGCATCTTGTACGTGTCGCCGCTCGTATGGCCAAGGTACGGGCAGTGGCGCGTGTCGGCGAAGCCGTTCTCGCAGATTTCGTTGACAATCCACATGGCGCGTTCGTCCAAGTCCCGCTCGCTGTCGTTGAAGCTGATGTCGCGATGGATGTCGTCGTCCAACGGCTTGTCGGCCCAGAGCATGGCGCTCGCGAGCATGAACGGGGTCATGCCGTACTCGTCGATGAAATCGGCCAATGGCTGCATCTGCTGCGGGGTTTTGCGTCCGGCGAACATGACGGGCACGAGGCGGCGCATGTTGGCGTCGCCGTTGCTGGTGGCCAATGGATGGTTGCTTGCGATGACGAGCGTGGCCTGCGAGCGCACGTTGACGCTGTTGCGGCCGACGCTGCGGGCGTGGATGGTGTCGCCGGTGGCGACGCGTTTGATGATGCCCATGTCCTTGTCGGTGAGCATGTCGCCTTCCTCGTCGTACACCCAATAGCGGCCGTCGAGCTTCAACGCCTCGTTGCCGCTTTCGAACACGCTGGACGAGTTGAGGGCTTTGATGCCGATGCCGCTGGCCTTGTCCGGATAGGCGTCGCCCAAGCGTCCGAGGAGGAAGCTTTTGCCGTCGCCGCCGTGCCCGTAGAACACGTAGAAGAGATGCTTGTACGGTTCGAGGAACGGGGTGGCGAACATGCGGAGGAGGTTTTCGCGGCTTTCGTCGTCGGCGGTGAGCTGGGCGATGAACTTGTTGGCCTGTTCGACGGTTTCGGCGGTTTTCTTGCTGTCGTGCAGCCATGGGCTGTCGTCCACGTACAGGTATGCGCTGTTTTCGTCGGCGTTTTCGATTACGACGCTGTGCTTGCCTTGCGGGTGGAAAGCGGTGTTGCCGAACATCATTCCGCGTGTGAGTCGGGGTAGTTTGAGCATTTCCGCGCGGAACATGGGTTCGAGGTTGCGGACGGCGTGGTTTCCGGTGGGGAAGCTGAACTCTTCGGACAGACTGCTGATTGGATGCCACGTGTTGGGCATGTCTCCGCCGAGCCAGTTGGTGTCGCGGGCGTACATCGTGTCGCCGTTTTCGTCGATGCGCAGGTCGCCGTTCCTGAGCGACCAGAACGCGTCGTAGTACGCGTTGTCCCAGCGTGGCTTGCCGGTCTTGTCCATGACGGGCATGGCGACGGTTTGGAGCCTCGCGTCGATGAACGTGTGCTCGTCGGTCCGTCCGGCCATGGTGAGGCCGTTGACCTCGCGGGCTAGTCCGTTGGGGATGTTCCGGTACGGCCGGATGTCGAGGGTCGGAGGGTCTTGCGGTTTGCGGAAAGTGTGAGTCATGGGCGGTTCCTTTTGTGGTAGACTTGTTTTCGTTGACAACCTCAACCCTAGTACACTCGCCAAGAGTTCGCAACTACGGTGTGTCGGAAATCATCTGGTTTCCATGGCTCCTGTGGGCCGTAGTAAGCGTAGGCGGGTGTTCTAGGGTTTTTTTTTGCCCTTTTATGTGATTCGATTTGACAACCATGCTGGGATGGTGTATATACGCGCGCGCGCGCGCCTCACGCGCTTTATATAGATAGAGAACACCAACACCACTATATACCCTTATATACCTACACTACACACTACACTTATTGGGGTTTGGGATGGTCACCCTCGTGCGCACGCGTGATACACCATGGGTCGGACAGAACACGGCGTGTTGAGGGTGCTGAACTTTGTGTGGTTTTCGCCGAATCCGAGGTTTTGTTCACAATTCCATCACAGAATTTGCTGCCCCTGATTTGAGTTATACACAGGCTCAGCGTTGGAAACAAGCCAAAACAAAGACACCAGCACACCATTTGACCGCTATTGTCAAACCAGCCCGCCTCCAACGTGGCCGCAGAGGTCGCGCGACACCTCGAAAACGTTGGAACGACGCCGTAGGAACGGCCCTCGCACATGGCCCCGGAAACAAAAACGAACCGCCACCGCACATGGCCGCCATCCACCGGTTTTCGACGCCGAACGGCCTCCGCCGTGTCACGCGAAGACCTTCCATGGCGGTATCACACAAAGGTTTTCCCATGGGACGGGGCACGCGAAGGCCTTCCACGGTCGGCGTCACGCAAAGGCCTTCCATGGACGGCCCAAGCCAAGCCATGGCCGAGCCCGCCGACGGCGGCCAGCGGGCGACGCATCCATGCCATGGCCGCGGCAAGTCCCGCCGGAATCAAATAAAGGCCTCTCTGAGAGCCTTTCAACGCCGGGAGGTAAAAGTACTAGGGTTCGGCGTGAAAACCCGTCCAAGACGCCAAAGAATGGCTCTCAGGGGCATTCGGGCGTCGATGCGAACCGTCCGGAGACGCCGCATCATGCCATGACCGCCATACCGCGCCTGACAGCGGCCTCCGAATCGAATAAAGGCGTCTCTGAGAGCCTTTCATGGCAAATACGTAAAACTATTAGGGTTCGGCGTGAAAACGCGTCCTAGGCCCCAAAGAATGGCTTCTAGACGGTATTCTGTCCCGTTTGCCCTCGTCGGCGCAATTGGCAAGGCGTGCGGTGAGGCTTGGGGTGTGTTTTTTTTGGGCTCCCCCCCGGGGTATTGGTGTGTGCTCCCCCTGTTGTCGTTGGTGTGTGGGCGTGGTTCGTGTGTTGACTGCGTTCATGTGTTAACGCGGTTCATGTGTTAACCGCGTTAATGCGTTAACGTGGTTAATCCATTGATGCTGTTCATGTGTTAACCGTGTTAATGGTTTA
>ERZ894203.1221-NODE-1221-length-15022-cov-11.909735_pt1 | contig 15022 bp, 10 predicted proteins | sample MGYA00380286_ERZ894203 | MGnify/ENA primary metagenome ERZ894203 (study PRJEB32331, sample SAMN06328484) | human gut metagenome | biome: human gut microbiome; feature: stool | host: Homo sapiens | collected 2014-02-06 ... | reverse complement strand
ATATGTAACAATCAAGCATTTTATGCAAAATTTTATTGTTTAAACCGTTCATTATGTAAACTTTTTTGATTATTTATCATGTGTTAATTCTAAACCATTCGTTATTTTGTCGTATTTTAGCTTTATTAAAATCAACTAATGTTATATGTTCAATGTGTCTTATATGTTTAATTTAAAAAGAGTTAATATTTAAATAGTGTAATCAGCTACAAAAACATAGCCCTCACGCTTTCAGATTTTGCTTCTGAGCGTTTTTTATTCAAAATAAGTGTAATTATATGCCCACATATTTTTGATGGGCTCGTATCGCAAATTTAAATATTCTTTTTTGTTTGACGCAATAAACACGTAATGTTATAATAAAAACGATGTATAATTCAATTAGTGGTAGGCTCTGATACCGTTTTCCTGTTCTTAAAGGTATCAGGGCTTTTTCCTTTATACGGCATAATCAACTTTATCAAAAATTTCTTAAAGCGAGGAAATACTGCTGCATCTCATTCACTTTTACATCGGATAAAATATTGTCCCTTTTTGCCTGCTTTAAGGTAAAATATAAATTTTGTATCGCTGCCTCTAACTTGCCAATGTTTTTTTCGCGGTATGCTTTGTAGACTTTTTCTATATCGTCATTTAGAGGATAGGGATAATCAGCTGGATTATATTTATATTCTTCTAATTTTTCATTTGATGTGTTCTGCAAATCTTTTTTTGCTCCATATCTGTTTTCTTTTACAAACATCCATGTTCTATCGCTGCTCCAGCTATTATTTATATTGCCCACAACATAAAGTTTTGCTGTGTAGTACTCCGGTCGGAATTCTGCACCAAGTATAGGATTATATACTTTGCCGTTATCTACCCATCCGAGATTTGTAATTAATATTCTTTCTCCCGGTAACATTTTAAGTTCCAGCTTTTCAATATCTTCTTCAGGAAATTTTACTGGTTTATTATTAATTACAGCTTTTTCAATAGCTTCGTATAATTTTTCTAACATCATATCACCTCTTTAATTATAAAATTACAAGAATAATTCGCGCGTACTATTATTTCGTACAAAATTTACTTCTTTGTATAATTGTGTAAAATTATACAAACATCCCAATAATGCTGCCTGTTCTCGAAGATAATTCGTATTCACAGTTTCATAATGAGTATAAAGCAAATATTCTGCCCATTCCGAAGTGCTTAAAAAATCTTTACTTTCGCTGATACGCTGAAGTAATATATCCTCAATTTTGACCATCAGAACCAAGCCGTATGGTGTAATTATTTTATTAACATCTTGATATAGTTGTGTTTCTTCCGATGCTGATAATTTAATTTGAATTGCTGAATTTTCGATATACCAATTATCGTCAGTATCAGTTTTAAAACTTAAATCCTGCAAAGTAGCCTTTATTTTGTCAGCATCTTTTGTAATAAGTTCAAGCTTTGTATTTAAAAAGCTGTTTGCACTATAAAACTGAACAGCAGAACTACCGGCGATAAGAACATCGCTGCCCGCTTTATCACTTATCTGCGCTGCTATCGCCAAATATTCATCAGCAGGGTTATTCGAATCGTTTATTTTATACGTGTTTCCGGATTTTATTATTTTACCGCTTTGTATGGCATTATCCCAAGCACGTTTACAGGACTTTGCTAAAGCACGCCGTTTTTCGGTTGGACGGGATTTTATTTGACGCTCTTTATTATGCGGGTGCAGTTCTGGTTTTATTTTCAACAAAAATGCTCTTTGTTTCTCCAGCCAATGCTCCATTTTTACTGTACGTTTATTTCTTGGAGCCGTTTTTAAATACGCTTCCATTTCTTGTAACGCAACTTCATCCACTTCAAATAATTCTTCATCTTTTTCCATTGTAAAACTCCTATATTACTGCTATCTTTAGTATAATATAAATAGCTTAAACGTGCAAAATAAGGTAATTTTATAAAAGCAGATATAGAAAAACTGAAATAGTTAGTATCGCCTATTGCCGAAAAATATGGATTGGACGCTGTTTATCTTTTTGGTTCACAGGCGCGCAGTGACGCAGGTCCGAATAGCAACTATGCTTTTTATGTTAAACGGGGCAAAATGCGAAACTTGTTTGAATTAAGCAGTTTGTTTATTAATTAAAAATATTTTAACAAAGAAGATGAATCATATTATATTGCTATATGTATAACTTTTATAAATTATTTTCTTAGTTGTTAATTCTAAGTACTCTTATTAATCACAATTTAACTCCAATCACTACTATAGCAAGAAAAATTGATAGTATCATTTTTGTTTTGACTGAAATGTAACCAGTACTTTAATAATAAATATTTTTTATCTTCATAGCTACTTTTCATTTCAAGGTAATTATAAAAAGCACTTAAGTTAATTAACTTAAGTGCTTTCTGTTATTAAATTAACAACATTATAGTTTTTGTCCTGTAATAAAATTTATTTTCATTGCCTCATAGTTAAAAGATGAATAACATTGTCCATACATTTTAATATTTTCTTTGTTTATTTTATCTTTATAAACTACACTTTTACTTAAAAAAGTTTTCAAATCTTTTCTTGTACGATTTTTAATATTAAAAAAAATGCATAAATTAGAAATTGTACTAAAATTAAATATTTTCAACAATTCATCTTCAAAATTACGATTTTGAACAAGAACGAAAACTTTTCCAATTTTCTTAAGTTCCTTAATATTAAGAGTAAATGTGTTTAAATGACACTCATCACAGCAATCAATATCAATAACAGCTATAATTTCATCTACTCGCTTGGTTAAAATGTCACTCCTAGGGGTTAATTTTTCATGCATCATTTTCCACTTTTTTACCCTACCTGGCTTTATAATGTTACATTCTCGTAATTGTTCCAAAAATCTTTTTTCAATCTCTCCCTCAACAATATAAAGCCTCTTATTCATCATTTTCACCTTCGAAATAAGCATCTAAATTACTATAATCAGGTAAAACTCCAAAATAATCATTTTCATAATAAGTTTTTAAACTTCTATCGTTTTTATTAAACTTATTATTTATAAAGAAAGCCTGATTAAATTCATCTGTACGCTTAAATAACATAAAAGCATTATATGGAATGTTTAAATCCAAAAGTTCGCTATTATGAGAAGTGAAAAACATTTGCGAATCTCGTAAAATTAGAAATGCTTTTTTTATCAAATAAGCTTCTAATTCGCTATGTAAATGAGGTAATTTTTCATCAACAAAAATAATATCTTTTTTTCTAGCCTTGATTTCTTCTAAAATATTCAAAAAAGTAAGAGCTTCATAAGTACCATGAGATAATCTACTTTTATTAGCATTTTTTAAATCACCATCAGGTATTGTAAGTTGATCCCCGTTATTAAAAACAATTACATAAGTATTATTTTTTAAAGTTTTATCGTCTGGTACCATTCTAACAATTTTTTTGATGGAATTATCTATTTCAGGCAATATACTATTAAGCAAATCTATGGGTATATTAATAGTTGTTTCATTAGACTGTTCGGCAAAATTAGAAAATAAATAGTGAAATCCAATATTATTACTTAATTTATTGTATAATTCCTCATTCGCTGGATTTTTTAAAATCTTAGAAAAAAACGGCTTAATATTTTTTTCGTTCTGTTTATTATCCTGTATTCCAAGATTATCGTTTGTATATATTTTTACATTTTTTTCTTCATTTTCCAAAACATCACGCAATTTTTTTATATTATATGAAGCTAAAATAGAATGTTCAGTAATTTTTTCTCTAATTATCCCCGATACATTAAACACACATTCAACTTTAAATGCTATCCTGTCAATAACAAATTCTATAGTAAAATTAGCATCCTTGGATTTATCATAAATAGCTTCAAATAAATTTAAATTCTTTTCAGCTACTTCTCTTCCTAACACAAAATTATTAATAGCACACAACAATTTACCAAATGTTGTTTTACCAGATGCGTTCCCACCCATTAATATCATACTTTTTCGAACGTTTATTTTAGAATTCGGAAAAAGTTTATCATTTTCTGCCATAGAATTGTTAATTTTGCGTGAATAGGTAAAATCTAGATAAAAATCACTGAACATGAATATATTATTACAACTTAAAGATAATATAAGCATATTCATTCCTCCTTTGTTAAAATTTTACCATAATGCGCTCTTTTTTGCAAATAAATTCCATTATTCGGAATTTATTTGCAAAATCAAAAAATATAAAAAAGCCTTCGTAAATCTATCAAAACGCTTTCTAAATATATGCAGAAAGCGAACGGATTTTTACGAAGGCTCTTCGTTTTAGTTTCTTTTTTCCAAAAGTTCATGCGTTTTGCCCATGTTTTTATAAGCTGCTCCAGCAGGAATGTTTTTAACGGTTTTAGGTTCTGCTCAATGTCCACGCTTCAAGGGCTTCAAAGTCCGCTTTTCTGTCCTCCTGATGGATGATAAGCGGTGAGTAGTTATTAAGGGCAAGCAGGTAATTCATTGCAAGGCGGCCGGTACGTCCGTTCCCCTCAGCGAAGGGATGGATATTTTCAAACTTCGCATGAAAGAAAGCCGCTGCTGTTAAAATTTTTTCCGGTTCTTCCGGCAAAATTTCTAAATCCTCTAACAGCTCCTGCATTTCATCCGAAACATCTTCGGCCGGCGCACCGATTTCGTTCCTCCCGGTAACATAATCGCCTTTTTGTATTCACCAGGGCGTTCACCACGCTGCCAACGGCACTTATCATAAGTGTTCAGCGTTAAACGCCGCTGCAATTCTTTGATGAAGGTTTCATCAAACGATAATTTTTCTCGAAAGGCTTTAAAAAAGTATTCCATGGCAACTTTGGCATTACGGATTTCAAAAAGAGTGCACAAATCACCGGTGTAGCCGCTAACACCGTCATGTTCAAACACTTCGCTAACATCATGATAAGTAACATTAGGGTTTTCAATATTGCCGGAATTATACGCAAAATTAATGATATGACAGTTAAAAGCATCTGCTAGTGCAGCGGCATCAGTAATATTAAGCGCTTTCCACCAACTGATTAAAAGTTCGTAGTTGTCTTTTAAACCATCCATAACAGCAATTATTTATTTCCATCCTTCTTTTTGCCAAATGCTTCGCTATCTTCTGCTGCTAAAAACGTTTGCTGTTTTGACACTTCATATACAACAGCTTTTTGTATTGGTGTCGTATAGGGTTTACCTTCTTTGTTATAAGTTATGTTAAACACAAAATCAGTAAGCCATTTTCTAAACGATGGGTTATCCTGATATTGCTTAAACAATTCCATATTATCCGACATGATGGCAAAAATAACTTGCTGCAAAGCACGTTCATTTTCCAGTCTTGCACTTTCTTCATCAGAGTTCTTCATAGCATTTTGGTATTTTTCATCACGCGATACCATAGCAGGAATCTCTCTAATCTGCCGAAAAACGTTATCAGCATCATTCCACTTGATGTTACCAAACATATCATTAAAGCTAGCAATAATTACTGAAAGCAAATCTAAATCCGGCTGAATAATATGCCCTACCTTACCCGCAGGTACAGGTGCGACTTCTGCATCTTCATCTTGCAGCTTAATAGCCATTGTTTCACGTGCTTCGTTGCGGTAACTTTCTAAATCAATCGTTTCCAAAATTCCCTGCGAAAGGTCATCATCGCGCGGTGACGGCAGTTTGGGTATTAAAAGATTTAAAAATATTGACAGCCGTTCCCAATCCGCATTACCATAAGGCAATATTGCACCAAGAAAACCATAAGTACGGCAGAATGATTTAGCTGCGCTCTTAAATTTAATCTGGTCATCTGTTTCCAGTGCTTTATAAATAACAGTGCAGGCATCCAATACTGGGTCAAGCTTATCACGTTCTGCGCCATCAAGATAAAGGTTTACAAGCAGATCCACATCTTCGTTGGTGTAAACCTGATAATCATCCATTATCTGCACAAGGTCATAAAGTTTATTGGGGTCAGTTTCACCGGAAAGAATAGTGGTACGGTAATAGCGTTCAAACGATTGCTGTATAACTTCTGGTTTGTTGGCAAAATCCAAAACAAACGTATCATATTTTTTAGGATGGCAGCGGTTAAGGCGCGAAAGCGTCTGCACAGCCTTAATATCATAAAGCATTTTATCAACATACATCGTATGCAGCAGCGGTTCATCAAAGCCTGTTTGAAACATATCCGCCACAATCAACAATCGGTAAGGGTCGCTTTTAAACTTTTTAGGTATCTCGGCATCAGCAAAACCATTCAATCCTGCCGATGTCGACGGTGGCTCCTGCCCTTTGTATTTACATTCTCCCGAAAAAGCAACTATGGCTTTATATGGGCTGTGCCTGTCCGCCAAGCATTTATTAATAGCGTAATAATATTCAAGACATCGTGGTATGCTGGCAGTAACAACCATAGCACGCGCCTGCCCGCCAATTTTACCTTTGGCAATAACCTGTTCGTGAAAATGTTCCACCATCATAGCCGCTTTTTTAGCGATAGTATGGCTATTACTTTCCACAAAGCTACGCAGTTTTTTCTGCGCACGCTTTTTATCAAACATTGGGTCATCTTCAACAGTTTTAATCAGCTTATAAAAGCTGTCGATAGGAGTGTAATTCTGCAGCACATCTAAAATAAAGCCTTCCTGAATGGCTTGCTTCATGGTGTAAATATGGAATGGACGATACTTAATTTCCCCATCTTCCTCATAAGTCACGCCAAAAGTTTCCAGCGTTTTATTTTTCGGAGTTGCCGTAAAAGCAAAATAGCTGGCATTATTTAAAAGCTTACGCCCTTCCATCATGGCATTAATTTTATCCTCATTGTCCATTTCATCATCAGAAGCAAGGCCGGAAAGGGCAAGATTCATCTGCGCAGAGTTTCTTCCGCTTTGCCCTGAATGAGCCTCATCAATAATAATGGCAAAATGGTTATCCCTGTGTTCTGCGCCAATTTGCGGCACGATATAAGGGAATTTTTCAATAGTGGTAACAATTATGCGCTTACCTTCGGTGATAGCTTTATTTAAAACGCCGGAACTTTCCGCCCATGCCACAGTGTTTGGCACCTGCATAAACTGTTTAATCGTATCGCGTATCTGCTTATCCAAAATACGCCTGTCCGTAACCACAATAACGGAATTAAGCATCGGATGCCCGTTCTCTTCCAGCCCAATAAGCTGATGCGCCAACCAGGCAATGGAATTGGATTTGCCGCTGCCGGCACTGTGCTGAATTAAATATTTTTTGCCAATGCCATTTTCTTTTACATCTGCAAGAAGCTTTGTTACAGCATCAAGCTGGTGATAACGCGGAAATATTTGTTTTTCCTTCTTGCGCTTGGTTTCCGGGTCAACTTCAACAACTACCTGCGCAAAATTTTCAATAATCAGCGTTAATTTTTCTTTGGTAAGTATATCCTTCCAAAGGTAATCCGTCATTATGCCGTTAGGGTTAGGCGGGTTGCCCGCACCATCGTTATAGCCTTTATCAAAGGGTAAAAACCAGCTATCCTTGCCGCAAAGCTTGGTACAAAATTTTACGCGAGCGTCATCCACAGCAAAATGCACCATACAGCGTTTAAAGCTGAACAATAATTCGCGCGGGTCGCGGTCTGTTTTATACTGCTGCACTGCATCATCAACGTTCTGTTTGGTAAGCTGGTTTTTCAGTTCAAAAGTAATAACCGGCAAGCCGTTAATAAATACACATAAATCAAGTGCCAGTTTGCTTGCGCTGATAGAATAACGCAGCTGCCTTGTAACGCTGAAAATATTTTGCGCAAACAACTCCCGTGCTTTAGTATTGTTTTCAGTCGGAGTAAGGTAAAACATAATAAGGTCTACCGGGTAAACCTTGATTCCGTTGCGCAATACATCAATAATGCCGCGTTTGGCAATCTCACCCTGCAAGCGGTTTAAAAAGGCACGCTTTTTCTGAACGGAGCTAAACACACAGAGCTTTTCCATCTGCTGCGGCTGCGTTGCTTTTAAAAAGCGGAACAGGCGCGTTTCATCAACGGCGTATTCCTTGTTGTAATCTTCGTTTTTACCTTCTTCGTAACCGTTTTGTTCAACAAGGTCTTTTACTATAAGGGCTTCCAGCCCGCTTTCTTTAGTATTGGTAAAGGATGGCATAATTAACTCTCCTTTTTATGAACCTGCCGGTAATTTAAGCAGGTTTAATTTTTTTCAACAGCTTCGGCTTCTTCGTTATCATCAGTAGCGCTATCAGCACTTTCAGCAACAAATTCATAGTCAGGCACTTTAATACCGCGCACATCGATTTTGCCGGTAACAACATCGGCAACAAGACTAATTTTGTATTCTTCTAAAACAGATATTAACGAATTAATATATTCAACAGTTTGGGTTATCTTTTGACATTTAGTATCTAAATAATCAGCAATAATATTTTGTTCTTCTATTGATGGCATAGGAATTTGTAAATTTAATATGAAATCAGCATTTGCCCTAGGCATTTTTGCCCCATAAGTTGATGAATTAACAGTCTCTATAAATCGTTCATGTAATAATACATATCGTAAAAATCGCATATTTCCATCAAATGAAGCCAAAATTAACAATTCTCCAGTACAAAAACTGTCATAAGGTACAATGATAACTTTTGCTAAATAAGGACGCAACTTACAAAAAGCTAAATCCCCTTTATAACATAATGATTGTACAGATAGTTCATATTCTGAAGATGTAGTTTTTAAAATATTTGAACAACTGACTATATTTTCTAATCCAATATAACTATCTCCAACTTTAGGATTAAATATTCCTTTTTCATTTCTAACCTTTGTTACACGTTTTAACTTCGAAATTTCCCAATGGTTTGGTATATTACCAAGCCATTGCTCTCCGCTATATTTTATAGATATATTAGGATTTAGACCTTGTGTAACTGTATAATTTATTACCGACCGCTTTAGCGCTTCCAGTTCTTTTATTTCTTTTCGCCTAATATTTATCAGCTTGTTAATTTCCGATACTTTCCAATCCAAAAATCGTACAATTTGTTCCTGCTCATCGCGTGGAGGGACGGGAAGCATAATTGATTTCATTTCACTATATCTCGTCGTCCAAAGGTCAGCGACAATTCCCCTGCCGTTACGATAATATTCTTCAGAAAACGGCTGACTTCTTAAAAGATAATGAACATATTTGCTATTCAATTCATCTCTCGGCGTTAATACTATATTGATTAATGACACAGAGCCATCTAAATCGCTGACACCACAAGAACCTTTTCTATCAGAACGACTATTTATTACAAAGTCACCACTACAAACCAATTTACGATTATCGCCTGCATCTGTTTTTACAGCAGTTTCCAGTTGAGGCACTACCCCAATTTTAGCAACAGAAAGAGGCGCAAAATCTTTATCAGAAACTTTTGTTTTGCGTTCAACAAATAACGCCCCTATTTTTTTACATTGCCAATGTACTGGCAACTTTCCTAACCATAGTACAGGTACGGATTTACATTCTGCGTATTTACGCATTATTCTATCCCCTCCATAATTTCCGCCATCATACCATCGGCTTCCCGTTCCAGTGCTTTTAAATCTGCTAAAATATCCGCCATAGGGCGTAATTCAACCGGTTTATAAAAATACTTGGTAAAACTAATTTCATAACCAATTTGCGTTTTGGTTTCATCAACCCAGGCATCCGGCGCATAAGTAAGCACTTCATTCTGCATAAAAGCATCAATACCACCATTATATTTAAATGGCACTGTTTCCGTATCGCGCAGTTCAACATCCGGCTCACCTTCAATAGGCTTGGCGTCCGGGTCTTTTTCTGTAATAAAGGGGCGTATTTTTTTCAGCACTGTTGTTTTCAGTTTTGTAGCTTTGGCAAAAGCAGTCCAGTCATCAACAGGCGTATCTACCGGTACATTAGCAACAGCAATTTTTACAGCTTGCCATTCTTCCTGCTTTTTAAACAAACTTGCCGGTATTTCACGCTCCGGGTATACTCGCAGGCGCAAAGGACGCTCTACTGTAATGGAATAATAAGCAAATTCGTCATTGTCAAAAATTTTGCTTACTTCGCTGCTTTCCATATCCATAAAAATGCGTATAATCTCTTGCCGCAGCTCCGGCGTAAACTCACAGTTCTTTTTGCCCATGTTTTTACGCAGCGGCGCTTTCATCGCAGTCGCATCAATTAGTTGTATTTTACCTTTGCGGCGTTCTTCTTTTTTGTTGCTTAAAATCCAAATAAACGTGCCAATGCCGGTATTATAAAACATATTTTCCGGTACGGCTATAATTGCTTCTACCAGGTCATTTTCAATTAAATAACGGCGTGCGTTGCTTTCGCCGCTGCCAGCATCACCCGTAAAAATGGATGAGCCATTATGTACTTCTGCAATGCGGCTGCCGAGCGTTGTTTCCTTTTTCATTTTTGCCACATTATTAAGCAAAAACAAAAGCTGGCCATCGCTCGTGCGCGGTATCATTGCAAGCTGGTCTCCATTTTTAAGGTAAGTATTAAAACGGGTATCAAGTATTTCTTTTTTGCCGCCCATTTTTTCTGCGTCGCCCTTCCAACTTTTGCCATAAGGCGGATTGGAAAGCATAAAATCAAATTGGCGCGTAGCATTACCATCCAACGAAAGCGTGGAACCGAAAGAAATATGCTCCGCCTGCTCACCATCACCTTTTAGTAACATATCTGCTTTACAAATAGCATATGTTTCATGGCTGCTTTCCTGCCCAAAAAGATGGATAGATACTTTTTTGCCATGCTGCGCAGCTAAAGCCTGTAAACGCTCCTGTGCAACGGTCAGCATGCCGCCCGTGCCGCAGGCGCCGTCATAGCAGGAATAAGTTGCGTCCTTAATCTGCCCGGCAACAGGCATAAACACTAAATCCGCCATCAATTCCACAACATCACGCGGCGTCCAGTGTTCACCCGCTTCCTCGTTGTTTTCTTCGTTAAATTTACGGATTAGTTCTTCAAAAATCGTACCCATACCATGGTTATCAAGGCCAGGGTGTTTAAGTATAGTTTTTTCTTCGTCCTTGTAAACCGGATTAGGGCTAAGGTTAATATCAGGTGAAACAAATTTTTCTATTACTGCGCCTAAAATATCAGCATCAATCATTGTGTCAATTTGATTACGGAACTTAAATTTCTCTAATATCTCCTGAACATTTGGAGAAAAGCCATCCAAATAAGCAATAAAATCTGCCTTTAAGGTTTGCTTTTTAGCACGGCTTGTCAAATCGCGCAGTAAAAACGGAGATGCATTGCAAAAAGCCTGCCCGGCAGCATTACAAAGCGCAGGCCATTGGTTATCTATTTTAGCATCATCGAGTTTTTGTTTCATATCCAGTACAGTTTCTTTGCTGCTTTCCAAAAGAGCATCCAAACGGCGTATTACCGTCATCGGCAAAATAACATCGCGATATTTGCCGCGCACATAAACATCACGCAAGCAGTCATCGGCAATACCCCAAATAAAACTAACAATTTGATTATGCACCTGGTTATCCATAGTTATTTCCTTTCGTATATGGCGATTAAATTTTTGCTTATTATTACAATCAATAGTAAAAACTTTCAATTACTATAATTATAACACATTAAACTAATGAGAACGATTGCACAGATTGATATATTTTTACTTTGCTTTAATTAGGCGGCCGGTCAAACATTAAAAATACAGCCACGCCAGCAGAAGCATAAAAACTTCAGGCTGGTATGGCTGTGCTTATATTTCCATGCCGTTATTTTTAATATCAACTGATAAATCAGCTTTCATGCCGCCTTTTACCTGCTCATCGCGTGCTTTATTGACAGCTGCCTTCAGTTTATTAATGCTGCTTTCCAGCTTACTTTGCAGTGACGGGTCATGCCCATGTTGCTTTTCAAGGTTGGATTTCTTAATAAAATCAGCTGCGTTTTTATCCAGTTTATAGTTATATCCGGATAACAGTTTATTATTTAAGGCAAGCAGTTGCCTGCCCATTGCCTTCAGATTTTTATTGCTTTGCTTGAGATTACTAATGTATTCTTTGCGTACTTCATTCTTCTTATGCAGTGCCGCTTCTATCTCTTTTATGCCGGCAATGTATTCCGGTTTTCGTAGTTTCGCCTCGTACATCTCAAGCTTTACTGCAAAATTTTTTTCACGTTCCAACACGTCATTTTGCCAATTTAATAATTTATTTTTTTCATCGTTATACTCTCGTTTATAATTTAATTCATGCCATTTCGGCATCGGTTTTGGGGCGAATTTATCAAAGGCCGCATCAAAATCCTTGCGCAGCTTTGCTACTTTTCTTTTTTCTTTGTCAAGCTCTTTACTTTGCCCTTTGGTATAAACGGATAAGGCAATTTTTCGGATGCGCTCGTCACTTAAAATAAATTTCTGTACTGCGTCGATGCGCCGATTATTCTCTTTAACTTTACTGCCAATTGCGAAGGCAGATTTATATAGACGGTTCGCAAGCTGCGTTCCGTTAAGACTAATTTTTTCCGGTTCTTTACCCCCAAGTTTGACTTTCAGACTGACAATATTTACTTTCTCCCGTGCTTCTTCCTGGCGCAGTTCTGCAATGATTTTTTTGTATTTCTGTATTTCGTTGCAGGTACTTTTTATTTCTTTTGACAATACGTAAAGACGCGCCCTGTCCGATAAATGTTTAAAGTTAAAATCTGGCTCGCGCATTTGTTTTTTCATCTGGTTTGCAAGCTTCGGTCCAAGATGATTTTGCGCCGGGCGGTCATAATACTCATACTGCTCTTTATCATTTTTAAGCATTGCTTCAGTGCGCAATTCTCTTAAAGATTTGCAGGAAACACGGATATCAAAGCCGTTTTTTACATACGCATCGTTAATAATTTTTTCCAGGCTCTGACGCATTTTAAGAACATTAGCAGGGCCAATTCCGTGTTTAGCGGTAAACCTGTCATCTTTTTTATACCCTCCCCTACCCGGATTTTTAGCATTATAGGTCTTAAAAAACTGATAATCAGGTTTTACTTTTTGTTTATTTTCGATAATGCGTTCGGAAAACATAATATGCGCATGAGGCTGTCTGTGCGTTTCATCAAGTGCTGCTTTTTTATCATGAATCGCAAAGCAATATACTTTATTTTCACCAACATTTTCTTCAACAAAATGTTGGACTAATTTTATATTTTCATCAAGAGACAGCTCGTTTGGCAAGGCAATTTCAAATTCAGTATAGACGTTTCCGTTTTTGCGTTCATACAAATCCGCTTTTTCAAAAAATTCAGAGGGAGACGCAGCCCAGGCCGGCAGATTAGCAAACTGACGATACACTAATTCTTCTTTTTTTGTCCCGTTGGCATAGCTGCCTTCGCGGAAAATATAATCACAGTGAGCTTTACCGCTGCCGGATTTTCCGCTTTTTATTGAGCAATGATAAGTTGCCATTTTTGCATCTTCCCCCTTTCCGGTTTGTATTTTGATTTTTGTTTTTTGAATTTGCGCCGCAGGCGCGGCAGGAACGGATGTGACGATTTCTGATTTTTCTTTTACATAAGAAAAATCAGAAAATGCCTCCGGGCATTAAGCACGGGTTTTGGGGCAACGTTCAAAACCCATAAGTGCGCCTCGGAAAATCCGAGGATTAGCCCTTTGACTTTTCCGATGGCAGATACTTTTATCCGGAAAATAAAAAAACTACCGCCTAAACAGGATATTAAATCCATTAAGCGATAGTTTTATTCGTCGCTGCCTACAGTAGTAGGTATTAAAAATTACATTTATATTATATCAACAAGAAACGAATTTTACAAATTTTACTTATCCATATTTTCTACACCACTCATTATTTGTGCCCAAGTGGATGGTGCTGTTTCTTCCATACTTTCAAGAACATGAGCGTAAATATTAAGCGTTACTGTTACGCTGCTATGCCCTAAACGCTCTGATACAACTTTAATATTTACGCCGTGTTTTAGAAGTAAAGTAGCATGAGTATGCCGCATACAATGCGGAGTAAATCCATCTTTAACTTCCGCGGCTAACAACATTTTCCTGAAATACCTATCACGGAAATTTGATACGTCAAACGGCTTGCCCCAAGTGTTTGTAAAGCAAAGATTATACTGATTATCAAACTTATCTCCTAACATTGCTTCATAAGCAAGCTGATAATTTTTATAGTGTTTCAATTCGTTTAAAGTATTATCATCTATTGCTATTTTACGTTTTGACTTTTCTGTTTTAGGCTCATCCCAAATATCATCATCAGCTGTTTTGACAATCTGATTTTTGACTTCTACATATTTTTTTCGAAAGTTTACGCACGACCATGACAAGCCGCGCAGCTCACCTATACGCATACCGCTGGCCAACGCCAAGTTGCAAAGATTAAAGAAACACTGAATGTAATATTCCGTGCCTTCATCACGGCGAATATAACGCGGACTTTTTGCACCGGCATAAATGTAGTCGCCTTTTTTGACAATATCCAAAAAATGCTGCACCTCGTAGTCATCCATGACAACCATTTCGCTTTTTGTTTTGCGCTGCGGTTTTGTTCCTATCGCAGGGTTAAACTTCAACAAGCCATTTTGAATAGCAGAATTTAAGCACATTTTTAAATACCGGCGGCAGCAATTTACGCTTTCAGCGGCAAGTCCTTGTTGCTTTTTACCACCGGTAAGACGCAGTTCATTAAAAAAATTTTGCAACTCTAATGGGGTCAAAGTTTTTAATTTCCGCTCGCCAAATTTTTCGATCACATACCCCAAACGGTCGGTATAGTTATCTAGCGTTTTCTTTTTAACACTAGGTTTTACTATCACATCTAGCCATGTTTCAATCCATGTTTTAAGGTTAGTGTTATCATCGGCAAAATAGCCTTCATCAACCTGCAATTTAAAGCGGTCAACTTTCTTTTTAAGTTCAATTTGACGCTTAGCCGTGATGGTTTTAGGTTTCTTGATACCATTTACAATATAAGTGCCTTTCCATGTCCAGCGCTTATCGTAAAAAGTAGAGCCTTCGCCCCATGCCCGGCGTGCCATTATAC
>ERZ894203.1217-NODE-1217-length-15072-cov-32.072052_pt1 | contig 15072 bp, 10 predicted proteins | sample MGYA00380286_ERZ894203 | MGnify/ENA primary metagenome ERZ894203 (study PRJEB32331, sample SAMN06328484) | human gut metagenome | biome: human gut microbiome; feature: stool | host: Homo sapiens | collected 2014-02-06 ... | reverse complement strand
TTCTGCGAAATACAGAACTAAAAGCTATACTTTTTTACTTGCGAAACTTGAATAAAAATAAAGCGAGTCACCAACAATTATTGGACATCCTGCTACGGACTGAATATTCCCTGCATTCCAAGCCTCAGGATTCTCATCCACTGGCAAAAAAGGCTTTTTATTTTCACGATTCCAATTAAAGCTGTCTTTCGTCCAACCAATAAGAATCTCATTTCTTTTTTGTACCTTAAGCTTTACGCACTCTTTGTTTTCCGGACCTTGCCATACTGAAAAATAACCAAGCAGCAAGTTCTCATACGGCATAGCCTCATGATTATAAATTTGTGGGCGCAAATCCGGGAACAAAGGATGTCGAGGGTCATCGGCATCGGCATTAAACCAGAAGCGTATGAACTTATCCTCTCCGTTAATAAAAGTACGATGCGCCAAACTTACCGCCAATTCGGGGTCTTTATCAGCCAAAAAACACCTTGCCCGACGATAAACGCCATTGATTGTCTTCAAGGATAATACATACTTATCTATAAAAGGATCATAGTAAACAGCACACCTGTCATACAATTCACCTGAAACCGCTTTTGTATCACTCCAATGAATGCCATCGAAAGAGTACTTCAGTTTCATGCTTACAGAGCCTGAATTATTGAAAGCGACCAAAAACATCTTGTATTTTCTGTCTGCTCTTTGTTCAAATTTATCAAGCAAAACAGAAACGCAGTCGTGTTCTACTGTATCGACAATATTTGTACCTGGCACCACATCCAGATCAGGCTTAGACCAAACTTTTCCATCATTTGATTCCGCATAACAGGTGATAAGTCCATTCGTCTTTCCTCCACCAGCAGAATACCACATTTTAAATTTTCCAGACAATTCATCATACCATACTCCACCACTGAAGGGAGCCGCATAAGGATCTCCGTTTTTATTAAACTCCCACGCCTTGTCAGCTTTTAAAATCGGGTTGAATGCATAATATACAGGAACATGATATTTAAAATGCATATCCGTTTCTGAAACAAGAGATTTATCCAACAAGAGATTTCTGCCCTCTCTTGAATAAAGTGAGTTTAAAAATAAAAAACTTGATATTATAAAAAGGACCAATAATCTCATAAGTATTAGGTTTATATGAGGATGTGTCAAAACAGGAAATGACTGCCAATGTCATTCTAAGCAGAGCAAAGAAACAGTGTTCAGCGAAGCCAATCTCGTGTACATCAGCTTATGTTTTCGAGATCCTCCATTATGTCCCCTTAGATGACAAAATGAAAGCAGATCTTCATTTTGACACAGCCTCATTATAGTTCTTATTTCTGCAAACCTGTTCGCTGCCAATTCTGACCCTTCATTGGCCATGCCGAATTAGCAACAGATGAAGCACCTGTAGAAAGATTTAATACGACAGAAACACCAGCCTCAGCCTCAACACTGAGCAACACATTTCCGTCTGCATTCATAACAGGAGATGAATTTGATTTTTCGCCAACTTTCAGTGAAGCATAAGCTGTGCCGTCAGGTTTAACAATATAGTAAACCGCATTATCAGTAACAAAATGAATATATCCACGGTTATCTATCACAGGCACACAGTTTGTTACACTCTCAGCCGTAGCAAAATGCCATTTCAGATTACCGTCTTTATCCAATGCAACAATGCCACCTGTTTCCTGATCAGCAATCACACTACCACCCGTTGCATACAATGTACCGTCTTCACCAATAACTACACCACCGTAACTTACAGAAGAAGGAAGGGCAACCTGCCATTTTTCAGTTCCGTCAGGATTAACAGCACAGACAGCAGCACCTGAAGAAGTTTTACCAACCGTATAGATAGTGCCATCTGAATCTATTGTAACGGCACTGTTGACGCTCGAATATGGATTATAATTAAACTTCTGTGAACCGGTATTTATATCATAGCTATATAAACCAGCAGAAGAAGCACAGAAATAAACTTCACCATTTTTCGATACAGACAAACCTGACGTAATGCCAACAGGTACACTTATCTGTTTAACTAACGAACCATCTGTTGGATTCAGAACAGTTACTGCATAAGGAGAATTTGTGGTATGACCAATATAGATATAGCCATTTGCATCAACAGCAGGTGTAACATAGTTTAAATTAGCATCAATGCCAAAGCCATATGCCCAATGCAATGAACCGTCTGAGGAAACAGCAAATAAGTACGATTTGCGGGCCGATCCAGAATTTTTCAAATCACGAGCCACAACATAAACATCACCATTTGTACCTACAGCAGGACTCGCATAAATAAGCCTCACCCCACCACCGGAATTTCTTGCAGCCAAAGCATCGTTCACATTAAATGACCATTTAACTGACCCGGAAGCCACATCATATGCTTTCAGCTGCACATCATAAGCATTATCGGCAGACTGGTCAGCAATAGCATATACAGTATTACCGTCAGCAGAAAGAGCTGGAGAAACAGTGCTTTCAATCGCGCCCAACAATGGAGTTTGCCAGGTAATATTAATTAATTTATCAGGATCAAGGATTGTAATGTCTTTAGATGCCTGGGCTTTCAAACCATTATTGTCAGTAACAGTTAAAGTAATAGTAAATGTTCCACTGGCACTGTAAGTATGAGAAGGATTCTGTTCTGAAGATTTGCTGTCATCAGAATCACCGAACTTCCATTCCCAAACTACAATAGAATTACCTTCAGAAGGGACAGATTTATCTGTAAACTGAATGGCATCACCAATCATATACGTATTCTCAACGTACTCAAAAGCTGCTTTTGCAGCGGTGTTATATACGGTATCGTCATCTTTGCATGAAGAGAACAATAATATACCAATCGTTAATAAGTAAAATATCTTTTTCATATTTCATTCATTTTTTATCTTGACCGTTAACATTGCAACCAGGTCCGCCTCCACCTGTATAGCCCTGACTTACTCCAGATTCATCTGCAGAAATCCAGAAAGAATATAGGTCGCCGTCATCAAGATAGAATTTAACAATAATATTTTTCCCTTGAATAGAATCCAGTGATTGGTTTGAAGTCCATGTCACTAGATTTTTTGTATTATCACCAGTTATCAGATTACAATCATCTTTTGAAAAACCATTTATGACTTCACCATTTTCATTCAATAGCTCAACCTTTAATGAACCGTTAATCTTTGCATTAACAAAGAAAAACTTGCCAGCAAATTGAAGTTTATTGGTTGTCAATTCTCCGCTGCCCGCCATTGAAACAAATCCATCACGTCTTAATGTAGCCAGACCTGTTGTTGTAACTTCATTTCCATTATCAAGGCGTCTGCCACTGACGTAAAAATATAACTTGTCATTTACAATCAACGGAGAACCTGCTACAGACTGTACATTACCAGCATTCCACGCAACAGCATTGTCACTTACCGGAATGAAAGGATTCATGTCTTCGCGATACCAACTATAGCCGTCCCGACTGTAACCCACCATAACTTGATTACGTTTGATTACATTATCGCTGGCACATACATCATTTTCCGGTCCAGCCCATACTGAAAAGAAACCGAGCATAAGACTCTCATAAGGAGTTGCATCCAAATTATAAATCGCCGGATCTACATCAGGATAAGATGGATGATGCAACTCATTTGGCCAAGGACCAAACCAAAATGCGCCCAATTGCGCTTCTGCATTCTTCGTTCCTGCTACAGGATCTTCATTTTCATTATAGTCACGGGCACGTACAAGCTTCGAAGCATTGATTCTAACATTATGTCTCATGCTGAAGACCCAATTATTGCGGAAAGGATTCTTGTACACCGTTGAGCGGTCAGCAATATCTTTTGAATTTGCAGTTTCACGCCATATCTTTCCATCAGAAGATGTTTTATAGGTATATCTCCATTTGGAATCAACCCTTTCAACCAAAAACATTTTATAACGTTTAGAACTATTTTCTTCCTGCTTGTCAATCCACACGACAGAAGCATCGCGGTCTGAATTGTAATCTACGATGTTGGTTCCTTTCACAATAGACAAGTCTGGCTTCGTCCAATTAATACCATCAGTAGATTCGGCATAACACATAACACCTGCACCATTAACTGAATAGGAACCGCCACCGCCCATATACCACATCTTAAACTTCTGTTCACTTTCATCATACCACACACCATCACTAAAAGGTGCAGCAAATGAAGCCCCTTTTGTACCAGTCATTTCCCAAGGCTTATCAGCCTTTAAGACGGGATTACCTGCATACAATTCTGGATAATGGAAAACTCTTTTCAGCGTTGTAGATTTAATAAGAAAATCATCCACAAACAACTGTCTTCCTATTGAAATGTTAATTACTTCGGGTTTAGTTTCCAGATAGAAAGGTGACATCCCTTTTTCTATATCTGAAGTATACGAACGAACCGGAGGCCAAACATCAGGAAGTTTAATACCATTATACAGCAAATTCGGGTCTGACGGAATTTCTGGTTCTTCAGGTCCCTCCGGAGTCGGGCTTTCGGGAGCTTCCGGATCTGCATTGCTTGGTGTGCCATCACTACAACTGTAAGCAACAGCTGCAGCCACGACAAAACATAAATATTTAAACAGTTTCATGATTGCTATTTCACAGGTTTATCAATACCATCGGCAGAGAGGCCGGGACCTCCACCACCTGTATAACCACGGCTTTCACCGCTTTCCCAAGGAGAAATCCAGAAGGCATACAAATCAGCATCCTTCACATAGAATTTCAGACGAATATTCTTTCCAGAAAGAGGAGAAAGATCCTTATTGTCTTTCCAAACAATCAGCTGTTTCGTACTATCTACCTTCTTAAGCTCAACACATTCTTTTCGGGTAAATCCTTTTATCGGGCTGCCATTTTCGTCAAGAACTTCAACAGACAAAGAAGCTTTCTTATTTTTCACATCAGCATTGACAAACAAGTATTTTCCATCAAAAGAAAGTTTCTCTGTTATCAGAAAGCCTTCCTCTTTACCCGCATGCATAGAAACAAAGCCATCACGACGTAAAGTAGCCAGACCCGTAGAAGTATAACTATCCCACATTATCGTATTCAAACGGCGTCCGCTGGAATAGAAATAAAGAGAATCACCAACAATCAAAGGAACACCATTAATAGACTGCATATTACCCCAGTTCCATGCCCCTTCAGTTTCATTTACACCCATGAAAGGTTTGAATGACTGGCGTGAGAAATGGAATCCATCACGGCTATATCCCAAGAATACTTCATTCTTCTTTTGAATTCCGTGTTCGGCACAAATGTTATTCTCCGGTCCTTGCCAGACACTATACATTCCCAACATAATGCTTTCATAGGCAATCGCATCAAAATTGTAAATGCCCGGATCAACTTCTGGAAACTTCGGATGGCGAGGTTCCTTGTCACTTGGAGTAAACCAGAATACAATATTCTTATCTGCAGTGGTCCTGTTCGTCCTGTGCGCAAAACTTACAGCCAGTTCTGGGTCTGCATTTTCAAGATAAGACCTGGAGCGTGATGAAACAGGAGTACCATAACGCATGCTCAATGCCCAAACACCTCTAAATGGATTATAGAAAGCTGATGAACGATCATAAAGATCACCAGACTGTGCTACACCGTCAGACCAATGGATACCGTCAGCTGAGTATTTAAGGACAAACTGCCAGCGCCTGTCAGTGGGACGACGTTCAACGTTGAACATCTTATACCTCTTTGCCGGATCTTTTTCAAACTTATCCAGCCATATAGTAGCAGCATCTCGATTACATGTATCTACAATATTGGTTTGCCTATAAATATCAAGAACAGGCTTTGTCCAGTGTTTTCCATCCTCCGATTCTGCATATCCTGTATAAAAGGTCTGTTTATCCTGTTTATGGATAGAACCTGCTCCAGCCAGATACCACATCTTATATTTTTTATCTTTCTCATCATACCAGATGCCATCACTGAATGGAGAAGCATAAGGAGCACCTTCAATCGTTTTTTCCCATTCCTTATCTGGCTGAAGAACCGGATTACCCTCATAAAAATTAGGCTGATGCGAGATCTGTTCCAGATTTGTTTCTGCAATCAGGAAATTATCAACAAACAACTGCCTTCCTACATTTACCGGTATTACATCCGGTTTTTTTTGCAGATACGGCACCGGCATATCTTGAGCCTTAGCGGGCACCTCATAACGAGGTGGCCACTGGGCAGGAAGTTCTATACCATTAGCTGATATTCTTGTTTGAGCTTGAACAGCTACATTAAAACAAAATGTCAGCATTAAAGACGATAAGATGTATTGTGTTTTCATAAATTATTAATAACCTGGATTGTTTGATTCAATATAAGGATTAGAGTTCATTTCGTTAATAGGAATAGGCAGCCATTCATGCTTATTGGCAACGAATCCCTGAAAATCAGTTTCACTTACAAACTTCTTAAAGTTTGGATCTTCGCTCTGCAACTGTTTGAAACGAGTGGATAATTCACCCCAACGCAACAAGTCATAGAAACGATGGCCTTCCAATGCAAATTCAAGGATTCGTTCATGTTTAAGATCATCCATCGTTACACTAGTCAAGTCAGCCATATCAGCGCGACGACGGACTTCATTGATTGCATCCAAAGGTGTTTTTTCCCCCTGCGTACCACCATTAAGAACAGCTTCTGCATACATTAAAAGAACATCAGCATATCGGATATATCTCCAATTCATACCATTGGCACGCGGCTGGTTATATACATATTCTTTCACACCACCACCAACACCTGTCAGCTTTACACTTCCATCTGCATTCGTTTGTATAGGCATGGAAAAGTCAACCCCTTTCTTTATACCAGCTTTAAATGGATAGGCCAAGGCATTGGATTGAGTCTGAAAGCCTTCTTTTCCATTAGTTTCAGGATACAAATCTTCCCAATGTTTTCCACCAGGACCTTCTAACCGAATAGGATTACCTTGTGCATCCTGATGAAGCTTGATTTCAGGCTTACGGTCATCAAACATCAATGTGGAGAACATACGAATATCTGTAAATCCATTCTTATCAATTGAATTTACATACTCATTATATAACCAATTATGAGCAACGCCTTCATAACCAACGCCTGCACCTGGCAATAAAAGCCCACGTGAATCAAAAGCCAGACCTGAGGTTGCTGTACCAGGGTTAAATCCTGCGTTGTCTACATCACCTAAGAAATTAATTTCTAGAATTGATTCTGGATTTGCATCATTTTCGTGGGCAATATCAAAATTATAAGAATACTCGGGAGCAAGTTCGTATTTACCATATACTCCCTTGATGATCTCATTAAATTCACTAGCAGCCTCTGAATAGTAAGTGGTGGTTTCGGAACCGTAAAAATGCTCAATACCACTTCTATAGAGATAAGCTTTGCCAAGCAACGCAGCAGCTGACGCCTTGGTCACACGACCTGCATCATCGCTACTCCAGAAGCCTTTATTGGGAAGATACGCCTTAGCTTGTTTCAAATCTTCAATTATAAAATCCCACACGCTTGATGGGGCTTCTGTCGGACGAACATAATCCGAAGCATCCTGAGGCATATGTCTTATAGGAGAAACCTGACGATAGTTTGTAAGCAGATAGAAATGTGCAAAGGCACGCCAAAAATATGCTTCACCAATATAGGCATTTTTCAAGTCCTGCTGATTCCCAAAATCTACATTATCTATTGTTTCAATGATAAAACTTGCCTGTGAAGCTGTAGTATACATAAGAGTATAAGGTTGCTCAATTGTATAGTAACTGGCATTCAAGTCTGCTCCATACATACCAGGCTTTGCATAATCCGAATTGGAAGAGGCTTCATCGGAACGGATAATTTGAGTTTTAGAACCAGAAGCTCCCAAACAACGTTGAGTCTGTATATATCCATACATTGTCACAACGGCATCATTCACCGCTGAGGGTGAAGTAAAATATGCACCCATACTCGGCTGGTTAGGATTGATAGCAAGTTCGTTAAAAACATCACTACAACCAGAAAACATCAGACTGCCAGCAAATAAGACTATAGCTATTTTATTGTTTATTTTCATAATATCAGTATTTAGAATGAGGCATTAAAACCAAAAGTATATGTTCTAGCATTAGGATAAGAAGAAGAATCTATACCACGAGAAAATAAAGCATTTGAACTTACTTCAGGGTCATAACCAGAATATCCAGTAATGGTAAACAAATTCTGGATACCAGCATACAGGCGTAAGCGGTTAAAACCAATCTTCTTAAGGATCTTCTCTGGGAAATTATATCCAATCTGGAAATTCTTCAATCGAAGATAAGAACCATCCTCAATATAGAAAGTGCTTGGCAAAGAGTTGCCACCACGCGTATTATCTGTTTTCATTATAGGAATACCCGTATTCTTATTATCCGGAGTCCAGGCATTTAACACATCAGTAACACAGTTATTTGAATAGTCAAAATAATAAGTGTATTTCATCTGATTAAATATATCGTTGCCATATACGCCCTGAAAGAACATAGTCAAATCAAAATCCTTATAAGTCATTGATAGATTCAAACCATAATCAAAATCAGGAATAGGATTACCAATAATAACTTTATCTTCTGCATTAACTATGCCATTTGTATCCGTATCAGTAAAGATGAAATTACCGTCAGCATCAAAGCCATCAATAGTATAACCATAGAAAGAGCCGATAGGATAGCCCGGCATGGTAATTGAAGGAGAGTCATTGAAATAACTTGACATAGCTCCCGACGTGATAGGCTGCACATTTTCTCCTAATGCCAATACCTTATTTTGCAGTGTACTGAAGTTGAATGTTGCATCAATACTCAAGTCTTTTGTAATCTGTTTACGATAATTTGCCATGAACTCCCAGCCTTTATTTTCTACAGAAGCCGTATTTACATAAGGTTTTTCACTTGAACTGTTAATCTCAAAAATCTGTCCAGAAGACAGGTTTAAATCAATCTGAGCCAACAAGTCAATATTCTTCTTGTAGAAATAGTCAATCTGGAAAGTCAATTCATTATTCAAGAAACCAAATTCCAAACCAATATCTGCAGTCTTTGCCGTTTCCCATTTCAAGTTAGCTGTTTTCAAGTAAGCAGCACGTCCATTCGTATAACGTACACCACCAAATGTATGAGGAATAGGACCGAAAGCAATATTGTCAAAGCTATAAGGATCAAGAAAATTCGCACCAAGTTCACCGTAACTTGCACGAAGCTTTAATTTACTCATCACCTTATTCCTAAACCACTTTTCCTGATGTACATTCCAACCGGCAGAAACTGAGGGAAAATAACCGACTCTACAGTCTTTAGCAAACTTGGATGATTCATCACGACGAATACTTAAAGAAAGCAAGTATCTGTTATCATAATCATAATTAAAACGCGCAAAGAATGAAAGAAGAGCAGCATTTGTATCCCCTGCTGAAATCTTACCATCAACATTAGAAAAACCTGTTATTGACGTACCACCTAAGTCATTGATTGTTGACAAACTCATAGAGCGATAGTATTCTCTCATCCAACTGGTACCCAACAATGCATCAATGGTATGACGTCCAAAAGTATTGTTATAAGTAAGCAAGTTATCAATTGTATAATTCCATTCTTCTCCACGGCTTTCAGAAATACTGTTACGTGTATTACCATAATTCGTATCAGGAGTACCGTCTTCATTCCACTTGGAATAGTATTCTGGAGTATGAGTATAGTTATGAGAATTGCTGTAATTACCACTAAATGTAATTTTATATTTCAATCCTTTATATAAATCCAGTGAAGCACTTAACGAACCAATAACATCAGTAACCTTATTGTATCGATCTGTATAATAAAGAGGAGCAATCTTATTTTGAGACTGTCCATCTTCAGGATTGATGTAATAGTCTGCACCTCCAGAAACCAAACGACCTTGATCATCGTAAATGGGAAGAGTAGGAAGCGAGATATTAAATGCCGTTGTAGGAGTCTTGTCACGATGTGTAATAGCCAAATTCTCCTGCAAAGAGAAGATTCCTTTTTTGAAAGATGAATTTACACGGAAATTATAGCGCTTATAGTCTGAATAGATGGTCATACCTGTCTGATCCAGATAACCAAGACTCGTATTGAATGTAGAATTTTCACCACCGCCTGAAATCGAAGCATTCAAATTCCACATTGGAGCATACTGAATCCATTCTCTTGCCCAATCTGTATTTTGATTAGGATTTGTAGGATTATCATTTTCTGGAGCATGAGCAAGACCACTGTTATCAGCTACCTTATTGGCAAATTCACGCCATTGAGAAGCATCCAAAAAATCTGGAATATTTGTAGGAGTCTGGAAAGCATAAGAACCGTCTATCTCTATAACCGGTTTACCTTGTTTTCCTTTCTTTGTCGTAATCAAGACAACACCGTTGGCTGCACGTGAGCCATAGATTGCAGCAGCAGAACCATCCTTCAATACCTCAATAGACTCAATATCATTGGGGTTCAAAGAAGACAAGCCACTATTACTGAAAGCTCCGTCAATTACATACAAAGGTTCAGTGGAACCAAAGGTTGCAGCACCACGGATAACGATATTTACATCAGCACCGGCAATCCCGCCTTGTTGAATCACGTCAACACCCGGGGTACGTCCCTGCAATGCAGATGCAACATTTGAAGAAGTCTGCTTTACTATTTCCTTACTAGAAATAGAAGCAACAGAAGCAGTCATACTAGATTTTTTCTGAACGCCATAACCAATAACGACGACTTCTTCCAACTGCTCTGTATTTTCTTTTAAGACAATTTTAAAAGAGCTCTTACCTGCAACTGGGATTTCTTGTGTCGCATATCCAATATAACTAATTACCAAAGTAGCTTGAGGAGATACGGTCAGATTAAAGCTTCCATCCAAATCAGTAATTGTCCCATTAGATGTTCCTTTTTCAAGGACAGAAGCACCGATGATTGGCTCATTCAGATTATCAAGGACTAATCCTGTGATAGTTTTTTGCGCAAAAGCTATCACAGGCAAAAAGATACTAACTAATACTAACAAGCATGTTTTCATATACTAGATGTTTAAATTATTCAGATAAGATTTCATTACATAGCATATACCCTTTTATCATCATTCTTGGAATATGGAAAGGACCTTTAAAGAGATTACCTTTCGCAGGCTGTGCTATTGTACCGTCACGATGCAGATAACCGTACCATTCTCCAAATTCGCTGTCAGGAAAATGAGCATACGCCCAGTCACTGATTTGTTTATGACGCTTCAAGTATTTTTCATCCTTGGTCAGCCTATATGCATATAAGTTGGCAATAATGGCTTCTGTCTGTGGCCACCAAAATTTCATGTCCTGTGAATAGTCCTGAGGAGGAAGATTCTTACAATCCTTGAAATTGATAATACCACCGTATTGTTTATCCCATCCCCATTCCCAGGACCAATCAAGGATGGTCAGTGCCATGCCGATGAGTTCTTTGTTGTCGTTCATGTTACGTGCTACATCAAACAAGAACCAAGAGGTTTCAATGCAATGTCCAGGATTTATAGTACGGCCATTCATTGTATCAATAAATTCTCCTTTAGGACCAACCATTTCCAGCAAGGCATTGAACTCAGGATGCATGAAATAATTTTTCAGTGCATAAACGGATTCTTCAATCTGTGCATCAAGTTCCGGGTCCGAAATCACCTTCTTGATACTGGAAGCCACATTAACCATGATCATGGTGATGGAATGGCCTTGCGCCTGAACCGCTGGTAAATATTTTGGTTCAAGTATGCCCGGAGTACTCAAGAAGTGGCGCATGCGTTTGAACAAGTCTAATGCTTTTTGAGCATATTCCTTATTGCCTGTGGCCAGCGCATATTCAGACATGGCAATGGCGGCAAAACTTTCAGAAAATACATATCTTCTTTTCCGCAGCGGAGTACCATCTGCTGCTACCTCAAAATACATTCGCCCATCGGTATCAAAACAATACTTTTCGATAAAGTCAAGTGTAAGCTTGGCTGCTTCCAGCCATTCAGGTTTTTTCTCTATATTGTTATATGCAAACGAACAAATAAAAGCAAAGCGTCCCTGAAACCAGACAGATTTAGTGGTATCAATCAACTGTCCATTACGTGCTACGCAGGTATATATACCACCGTATTCCTTGTCAAGACCATACTTTAACCAGAATGGCATAATGTTATGGGTAAGATCCTCTTTATAATTCTCGGCCCAATATTTAGCGTAAATTTCTATAGACATAAAAGTGATTTTAGAATTTATTGCAACGGTCAAAGAAGTTGATGGCTTCCAATTCTGCCTTCATGCGCATTTCTTCTTCGTCTGTCATATTCTGGAATGGAATACGGTTCTTACCCAAATCCAGTCCGATGAGCTTCATGATTCGTTTACCTCCCACGATATTACCGCGGTAGTGACAAATCACGTTGATTACATCTTGAGAAAAATTCTGCAATTCTCGAGCTTTTTCGATGTCACCCGCTTTCCATGCATCGATGATGCCAACCAAATTGATTCCGTTATAATTAGTTGTACCGCCGATACCACCTTGTGCACCACCCATAGCCAATGACGGAAGAATTGTTTCATCCTGTCCATGCAGCATATCAAATTTACCATTCTTGTACAAACGGCACTGATTGTATTCATAGATGCTTTCATACGTATACTTTATACCTGCGAAATTCGGAATACGTCCGTCCACAGCTTTCAGAAATTCTACCATTGGCAAGAAAGCACCATTGAATGCCGGGATGTGATAATAATAAAAAGGAAGATTCGGCGCACTTGCCGCAATTTCCTCACAATATTCCACCAGTTCCTCAATACGGTTAATTTTTGGGAATGGAGGAGCCATAGCCCCAATACCCCATGCACCAATCTTCTGAGCGTGCTCAGCCAGCATCTTGCTTGCTTTTACACAGCAGCTTCCTACATGCACAATTACCTTGAAGTCTTTGGGAGCAACTTTCATCCATTCTTCAGCTAGTTCCATACGTTCCTTTTCGGTCAGCATGTAGCCTTCACCAGATGAACCGTTAATAAATACGCCCTTCAAACCATTTTTAGCAAGCATTTTAGCATAAGTTCCAATAGGCTCCAAATTCACTTCTCCATTTTCATAAAACGGAGTAAAGGGAGCATCAATTAATCCAATAATTTTTTCCATGATTTTTAATTTTAATTGATTATTACAAAACAAACATATAGATTAAATCTATACTTACTAAAATAAAAACCAAATATTTTCTGAGTAAAGACAATTTTCTTCCAAAAAGATGCTATACAACATAATATAATTGTTATTTATGTGTTTTTTATCAAATAGTTTATTAATTGTTTTAGTTTATACGTTGCACCTTCCACTTATTATACCACTATTACCCGACAGTTTATTTAATAAAGACTCTTTTTTTTATAAAGTCAGAAAAATCAAATTTCATAAAGCATTTTACTATATTTGCAGGTAGCTTATAAAACAATAAAACATGGACGAGAAAAAGAACAAGAAAATAAAAGTTTCATCGTATACCCTTTTATCACATTTCTTGAGTAATGACACATTGTCAATACCACAAATCGCTAAAGAGATGGGATTAAGCCTTCCAACTACAGGAAAGCTAGTAAACGAACTATTAGAAAAGGATTACATACAAAATATCGGGAAACTCGAACAAAGGGAAGGAAGGCCACCTATGTTATTTTCTATAAATCCTCAAGTCGGATATTTTTTAGGAATAGACATAAAGCAAAATTATATTAGAACTGGTTTAATAAATTTTGCAGGTACAATTATATCAATAAAAAATACACCTTACAACTACCAAAATACACAACAAAGTTTTGACGAACTTTGTTGCATAATAAATGCGTTTGTAAGAGAAAGTAAAATAAACACTACCCTCATTATAAACATACAAATCAATATATCAGGCAGAGTAAATCCGATACAGGGCATAAGCCACACGATGTTCTCATTCTTGGACGATCCTATATCAGAAGTCTTAGAATACAAGCTTGGACATCCTGTCACAATAGAAAATGACACGCGTTCAATGTTTTATGGGGAATTATACAAAGGCTGTATTAAAAACCAAAAAGATATAATCTATATAAATTTGGGATGGGGATTAGGTTCCGCCATTATGATAAACGGGAATATTGTCAAAGGGAAATCTGGGTTTGCAGGAGAGTTAGGACATTTTTATGCTTTCGAGAACGAAATCTTATGCCATTGCGGCAAGAAAGGATGCCTTGAAACAGAAGTCTCAGGTTCAGCCTTTTGCAGAATATGCAAAGAGGAAATATTAAAGGGGAAACAGTCAATTCTGTCAAAACAAGTAATGAAGAATCCAGAGAGTCTTAACCTAGATAATATATTACAAGCAATAGAGAATGAAGACTTATTGTGTATTGAAATAATGGAAGGAATAGCCACTAAACTAGGAAAGGAGCTGGCAAACCTAATCAACTTGTTAAATCCTGAACTTATTATTATAGGTGGTAGCCTCTCTAAAACTGGAGATTATTTATTACTGCCCTTAAAAGTCGCTTTAAAAAAATACACATTAAACCTGGTAAACAAAGATTGCAAGGTAATGTTATCTACCCTAAAAGATGAAGCAGGAATAGTTGGTGCCTGCTATCTAGCCAGACGCAATTATCTTAAAGAGCTTAAAGAAAAATACGGTCAATAAGGCAACCTAAATATCAATAGTGGATGAATAAACAATGCCCCAATGCAAGAAGCCCTATATGTTATAACCATAAAGATGAAATAACAGAACGATTGAAGAATAGAGAAAAAACAACATTAAAAAGTCCGGAAAGTGTATTGACAAAACAAAATGAAGAATCTGGCAACCAATGCTGACTGTAATATATAGGTTCAACAAAACAATAGCGTCTGCAATTATTAGGTTTATAGCGACAGCCGCTATTGTTGTATATAAAGGTTTAATACCTGTAGTTTACCAAATGCTTACGCCCAAAGCGCATACTTTCCATCGTATAAAGGAAGGTGCAAAGAAACGGCAAGATGCTTCTTATATCCTGCCGTTTCCCATTCACATGGAAACAC
>ERZ894203.1211-NODE-1211-length-15155-cov-12.658411_pt1 | contig 15155 bp, 11 predicted proteins | sample MGYA00380286_ERZ894203 | MGnify/ENA primary metagenome ERZ894203 (study PRJEB32331, sample SAMN06328484) | human gut metagenome | biome: human gut microbiome; feature: stool | host: Homo sapiens | collected 2014-02-06 ... | reverse complement strand
TCCGACATTTGTATCCGGAGCTTTAAGCGAAAATATTATTGTTACAAGGTACTAGCTTTGTGGAACTCATCCAAAGCTACAGACAGAAAGATCCCAATCTTAAAGTAGAGATTCTTTCTGATGTGGATCATGAGGACGTGATTTCCGGCAAGGTGGATGTCGCGTATTTGCCGTATCGTCCGCCTGCAGAAAGCTTGTTCATTTGGAATGTCAACAAAGTTGGGAATGTTCCTTTAGCTACGCCGGAATATGTTTGGAAAAGAGGAAATCCGCAAAGTCCTGAGGATTTGAGAACTCACGATATCATTTTGAGGACCGGCCGAAATTATCCGGTCACAAGCCATTTGCAGAAAGACGGTGAGTTAAGGCCGCTTGAGTATAAGCAAATTGTTTTCTCCGGTGACGTTCTCTCAGGTCGAGAATGGCTGATGGCCGGGATGGGGATCGCTATTGATTTGTCCCTTGCTTTTTGCTGGAAGGACATTGAACAAGGAAGATTAGTACCCGTCTTAAACGGCTGGAGCAGAAGTCCCTGGGATTTGACAGTCGCAATGAAGAAACACTCGTTGTCTAACCGTCGGCTCGTTTCATTTGCTAGAGCAATAGTTGAATACGAAGCAAAGGCATCTGAAAATCGTGCGAAATTCCATGCACGCGAACTAAAAAAAATAATGGCCAAACAAGAAACCAAAGCGGCTAATTAATTCGGTTTTCTGCAAACTGCCGTGAAATCTTTCCTTCGGTCGTAGACAACGGACTTCACATCCAGAAGTCCGAGAAGCGAAGAAAAGAGCTGGTCATGAGAAGCGTCCGCTTTTGCCTGCTCCCGCAGGCAGACATCATTTAGGCCGAATTTTTGCTCAAAACCTTTGGATAGCCATAACAGCATAGGCACTTCTTTTTGCTCTTTCGGTGCGATTAATTCCGGTGCGCCGTGCAGATACATATTGTTTTCGCCGAGACTTTCTCCGTGATCACTGACATAAAGCAGACCCGTATCAAAACCGTCCAGACCCTTTAACCAGTCAATGACGCCGGCTAAAAAGTGATCGGTGTAAAGGATTGCGTTGTCATAAGCATTGACGATCTCTTCCCTCGTACAGTTGTTGAGCTTTTCATCCGTGCAGACAGGCTTAAAGACTTCAAAGTTTTTAGGATAGCGTTTGGAATAAGCAGGGCCGTGGTTTCCGAGCTGGTGCATAAAGACCACCGTAGTTTTGCCCGGCTTTAAGATTTCCGAGGTATCGATACCGGCTAACAAAGCCTCGTCATAGCATCTCGGGCCTGAACAAAGAGAAGGGGCCTTGTTTTTAGAGATAGACAAGGACGGAACGCCTTTGCAGACGCCCTTGCATCCGGATTGGTTATCCACCCAAAACACATTGATACCGGCTCTCTGAAGAATCGGCAAGAGGCTTTCTTCTTTCAAAATTCTGTCTCTGTCGTAGCTATCTCTACCGACACGGCTAAACATGCAAGGCAAAGAGACGTCGGTACTCGTGCCACAGGAGATCGTTTTGCTGAACGGAATGACATTTCTGGCACGAAGCTGAGGCGTTGTATTGCGGCTGTAGCCTGCGAGTCCCCAATTGGCTAAACGGGCGGTTTCTCCGACAACCACAATGAAAAGCGTTCCCTTGTCTTTGGCGTGACTGGCCCCAAGTGTGGGCTTAGGATCGATCACGATTCTCGGAGCGTCGACTTCAGTAGAGCCGTCTTTAAATACCGCTTTGTACGTTCCGCTGAAGACGTTTACCGGAGAGATTAAATTTCGAAGAACCGGCTCTGAACGAATCAGGGAAGAAACGCCTTGGAAATTGAGCATTAAGAAACAAACGCCAATGACTAGTCCTACTAATCCTTGGAATAAACCGCGTACAAAAGAAGAATGCTTAATCGGAACAAAGAAAGTCAGATATACCTGCGGGAGACATAAAAAGGCGAACTCTAAGAAGAACTTAGCAGTTAGAAGTTCTGCGGCTTCTGCCGTATCAGTGGCGAGCGCATTGCGCATCATCTCCGAATTAATAATGGTTCCGTACTGATAATTGAAGTACAAGGCTCCGGCGGCGCAGACTGTGAAGAATAAGCTAAAGGCCTTGATTAAGAAGCTGTAGTTTAAGAGCCGCAGAGCCGCGAAAAACGCTGAGAAAAGAATAAAAGCACAAACTGCAAGCAGCCATAAATCAGATGACGAAAACTTCAGAGCCGAACATGCTTTCGAGAAGAACGGCAGGTTAAAAATGAAAGTAAGGAAGAAGGCCGATATTAAGCAATAAGGAAGCGTAGAAATGGGTTTTTGGCGAATTCTTATCGGAGCTTTTGGAAAGAAAAATAACCTGTAGAACAGGGCGCAAATGGCCCAGTCCAAAAACATCGTCGCAAAAGAATGAGAGAGGAAATGTGCGCCTTGCGCCTGACGCCCAAGCCCCAAGATCCATCCTAAAACAAAGGCGAGGATAAGAAAAATCCATGCTTTCTTAAATTTGAGCTGCCGAAATGCAAAGTAGAGCGCAAAGAGGCAAAAACCCGAAGAGGCATGGCCGGCGGGGAAACATTTTCCGGCGCTGCCGCTTCCGCCGTACTGCGGAAGCGACCAAGGACATGGAGAGGCGGATAAGGACTTCAAACCGCTGATGATGAGCGCACAGGCCGAAATAGAAAGCGCGACGTACAGACAGACCTTTCGGTAAGGTTTTAATCGGGCGAACTGCTTCAAATAGGAAAGCAGAAAAAGAATCAGCGAGCTCACCGCAACAGCAACTGCGACATACTTGCCGCCTTTATGGAGTACTGCTGAAAAGAAAAAACTTCCGGTCCCGAACCAATTATTTCCGGAAAGATAAAACGGGGCTGCAAAAAATGAGTCAATCGGTGCGTAGCGAAACTCCGAAATTAGGCAGAGCAACCATAAAGGAAGCAATACCGTTAGAATGTCATTGAAGCTCCAAACCAGGAAAGAATTGGTCTTCTTTGGCACTTTTAAATTCATCGTCTACAACTCCGCACCGGTCGGAAGATAAGTATGGGTCTCTTGCCTGTAAGGACGGGTTAAGCGATCGTGAAAACTACGTTAAAAACGAACAGATATGCCGACGATTTTGATCGTGGAAGACAACGAGGACATTAGGCTCAACCTCGTTGAATATTTAGAGTTCAAAAATTACCAGACCGACAACACGGATGACGGCTTGAAAGCTCTGGCTTTAACGATCGTCAATAAATACGACCTCATCGTCCTGGACATCATGCTTCCCGGCATGGACGGACTGCGCCTTTGCCGCGAGCTGAGAAGCCGGGGTAACACGACCCCCATTATTATCCTGAGCGCTAAGGACAGCACGGACGACCGCATCATGGGCCTTTCCGAAGGCGCAGATGATTACATCGTGAAGCCTTTTTCCTTGGCTGAACTTCTGCTGCGGATCCAGGCCGTCCTTCGCCGCAGTTCAACGCCGGAAGAGAAGGTTCTTCAAGTCGGGGACCTCAGACTCGAACTTGACAGTAAGCGGGTTTTTCGAGGAGATACGGAGCTCAAACTCAATCCGACAGCTTTCCGGATTTTGGCCTTTTTGATGCAGAAAAGCCCAGAAGTGGTTTCTCGTGAAGAAATTGAGGACGAGATCTAGGGCTTCCAGCGAGTGGCAGGGGATAATTTGAGAGCTCATATCTATCAAATTAGAAAAATCGTAGACAAGCCTTTTGAAGAGCCGCTGATTGAAACGCGTCACGGATTCGGCTGGGCGGTACGCGCAAAAGAGGATCTGGAAGAATGACAAAAGGTCGTTCGCTCAAACAGTCATTAGGAATGCTTTGCGGCGTGATAGCAGCCGCCTGCGCGGTTCTGTATTCCATCACGTTGGTTTACGTTTTAGAGACGGCAGAGAGCAAGCTCATGGCATCTGTGATGGACGATATGCTGCAGACTGTTGTGACTGCAGATATCCTGCAGGGGAAGCCGCCGCGTCTTGATCAGGTTTCCCGCCTTTATATTGAAGGAGATCCCAGCCGTGAGATCCCGGACCTATTCAGACACAATCCGCAAGGATATACGGAATTTACGGACGGCGAAGATCTTCATACCTATACCAAAATCATCAACGGGAAGCGTTATGTTCTGACGCGTCATCAAGGCAATTTTGAGATTTGGGAGAGACATCTTTTTCGAATCGGCGTAGTCGGATTCCTGCTTCTTATTGCGATTTGCTCTTTTGTGGGTTGGTATTTGGGCCGCAAGCTGCTGTCTCCTTTAGGACAGCTGACTAAGGAAGCGGTAAGAGCCGAGGGGTTGATTCAGAACGGCAAAATCTACACGGAAGAAATCTTTAAAGGGCACTGGCCGGAAAACGAAATCGGAGAATTGGAACGCTCTTTTAAAGTGTTGGTTTCCAAACTCAAAGTCCTCGCGATGAAGGAAAGAGCGTTTTCCACCGAGGTCAGTCACGAGGTTCGTACTCCTCTGACGGTGATCGATACGAGTCTCGAACTTCTCAATGAACAGGTTCAAGGCAACGACCGTCAAAAAACATTAATTCGTCGTGCACAGAATGCCTCTTCTCGAATCAAAGGGATGGCGGAAGTTTTCTTAAATATCGGACGCGCTCGAACAGGTCAGAACAACGCGTTTTGCTCAATGCCCGAACTCATTGCCGGCTTGAAAGAGTCGTGGAAACAAAAAGCCGAAAACAAAGGGTTGAAGCTTTCTATCGAAATGAAGAACATGCCCAAGCAGACATTTAACGAAGTACTTGGCGCAACGATCTTCGATAACCTCGTCTTCAATTCTATTCACTACACGGACAAGGGTTCGGTGACCGTCATCGTTGATGAAGATCAAGCCATCATTCGTGATACAGGGATCGGAATAAAAGAAGAAGATAGAGAAAAGGTTTTTGACCGCGGTTTTAGGGCCGGTCAAGGCGGTCGCGGCCATTATCAGGGATTCGGGTTGGGACTGGCGATTTCAAAGCGTGCAGCCGAGGCATTAGGCTGGAGCATTTCGCTCAAATCCGAAGTCGGTAAAGGCACCGACTTCGTGATTCGTTTCAAACCGGAGTCAGTTGACGAGGTTAACAGCAATCAATAGGAAGGGTAGGACGAAGATCATGGCAACAGTGCTTGCGCCGATGGCTTCAGAGGCAAATTCTTCGTCCCCGCCGTAGGCTTTAGAGAGCACGGCAATGACGGAAGAAACCGGCAGCGCGGAAGCCAAGATGAAGCACTTCCGCATGAGCGGGTCCATGTCTAAAGACATTGTGCACAAATACATCGTAATCGGGCGAATGACGTAGCAGGAGAGGAGAATCAGCCAGACTTCTCTCGGGAGTTTTTTGAGTTTCTCACAACCAATTTGCCAAACCGTAATTCCGACAAAGACCAATGCCAGCGGTGTCGCTAATTGACCGATTGTATGCGTTGACTGAGCGATGAACTTGGGGACGGGAATCGACAGGAGGACAACGATCAAACCGATAAGGAAGCCCATCAAAGGCGGCGAGAGCAGCATCTTGAGTCCGCGGATGGAAAAAATTTTAGGTTCTTCTGTCATTCCACGGCGGGCACCGTCTAGCTGAATGTTAAAGATGCCGACGGTCCAAATGAAGACGCAGTTGGCAAAGAAGTAGACGAGCAAATAAGGAATGCCGTCCGAGCCGTACATTGTCTGTACCAAGGGGACGCCGACGAACAAAACGGTCGCGCCGGTAAACGCGGCAATGAATGTTCCTTTCATGTGAGGCCGAACCCAACCGAGCTTGATGAAGAGGATGGAGATCAAGAAATTCAGGCCAACGGTAAGGAACGGAAGCCCTGCAAACTTCAATAAGTTATAAAGTTCACCGTGTGAAAACTTAGAAATGACGGAATAAAACAGAAAGCACGGCAGAGCGGCGTTGACGAGTTTAGACACAATGCCGCGGTGCGATGGCGCATCGAACCAGCCCTTGCGTGCGAGAAATACACCGAAGCCGATCACGATGAGTAAAACGCAGACCGCGGATAGTGAATGAAGTATTGTGGCGGCTAACATTATTTTTCCTTGGAATTTGCCAATAGTTTAGTCCTGCAATCATCGTCAATCGAAGATAGAAAGACTCGAAAACTAAAGCAAAAACCGCCTTAGAAAAGGCGGTCGGAAGTACGTGTGAACATGTTCACACAGGGCAATTACAGGGCTTCTACAAACTTTAAAGCGGCGGTGACAGAGGCGAAGAATGCCTTGATACCGGAGTTTTGTGTCTTGCTGTCGATATTCTGTTCTGCAGTCGGCCACCAGGCAAGGATTTCGTTTTTAACGAACTGCTGGGCTTCTTCGATTTTGTCTTCGGCTAAAAGATGGCCGAGGAAAGCAAGCTCGACGGCGATGTGGTCATCAGGCAGGTTGGAAGTGTTCTGAAGGCCTTTGCTGAGATACGTTTTAAAAGCTTCGTGGGTGTTCTTTCCGGTCACGGTAATCAGACCGCCGGCCCAGAAAGAATGTGTCATTCCGATCGTCGTGTCACCGACACCGTAAAAGAGTTTAGCCGCATCACGGTCAAAGTCTTCATTAAAAGCGACGTTGCCGAAGCGAGAGCCGTTAAATCCGACTTCATCGGCTATGCTGTTAAAAGCTTCTGCAGCCTTGGGGTAGACGGAAGTTTTATTCTCATGCGGGTCGAGAATAATTTCACTTAAGACGGTGATGATTTTAGCTAATGCTTCTGAGCATTCTTCTCGAGTGATTTCTTGGTAATTCATATTTATCCTTTGGGACTGCGGACAAAAACTGCGCAGAATTTTTTCATTGCAAGGAACTGTATCAGTTAAGTGATCGCAGGGCGAGCTTTTTAATTCGGACTTAGGGAAAACTGAGAGACAAGCAGGTGACGACTCCCGAAAATTAGTATTATCGAAAATAAGGACGGCAGTCTTCAAACCTAAAGTTGGAAAATCCATCGAGTCGGGTTGTTATTTTCGAGGCACGAGCCATTTTCCTGTTTTGGAAAAGTTGAGACAAAAAAAGGCGGGTCCCGGACCCGCCCCAAAAATACCCTAAGAGACACGAAGCGGTGCCGCACGCTTCCGGCACCGCAATTCAAACTCAGGCTTTAACTTTCATAGCCCCAAAGTCCGTAATGGAAGAAATGAAGCGGATCTTCGGAGAAGTGCCGGCATCCTTATTGATGATCTGGGCCTTAGCAATCAAGGCTTTCTGAGCATCAGTCGGGTTGTCGTAGTCTACTAACTGCAAAGCCTTAGTCGAGCAGACTTCAACGCAGGCAGGCAAGCGTCCTTGGGAAGTACGATGCGTGCACAGAGTGCAGTGCTCGGCTTTTCCGGGGATACGCGTTGTCCAAGCTGTCGGGCTGGCGCCTCTTCCTCCGAGCGGTTTGAGGTCTCCGTAGTAGGACTGTTTGTTCGGATCGGAGAATTTAGGCGCACCGTACGGACAGGCAGCTAAGCAGCCTTTGCAGCCGATGCACTTCTTCTGGTCGATCAGAACTTCACCGTGCGGTCCGAAGTAAACGGCTTTTACCGGGCAGACCTTCATGCAGGCGGGATTTTCGCAGTGCATACAGGAAACGCGGAAGTATTCGATGACTTCTTCAGCCGGATGCTCAAGTCTTTCCAAATGGTTCCACTTCACACCGGGCGCAACTTGGTTTTCTTCTTTACAAGCGACGAAGCAGGCGTGGCAGCCGACGCAGTCGTCAGCATTAACAATGATTCCATATTTGCTCATGACGATCTCCTTAGGCTTTCTTTTCAATACGGACGGGATTTTCGAAGTAGCTCGGATAACCGGACAACGGATCGCGATTGCCGCGGTTCATGAGTTTCTGGGTATTCTGGTTGTCGAGCCAGCCGTATTGAGCGTCAATCGTGCCGACAGGAACAATCAGAGAAACCACTGCTTTGGCTTCTACTGGTCCGCCGTAGGGAGATGTAATAATGATGGTATCGCCTTCCTTAATACCTCTGGCCTCAGCATCCCTCGGGTTGATGTTGACGTGCAGGCAGTCTTCGATTTCCATCAGATAGGGCTGGTCCGTACGGGTCTTGCTGTGTGTGATGTACGGTTTGCGAGAACCGTTCATGAGGCGAAGATCAAATTCTTTGCTGAGCTCGGTCATCGGTTTGTATTCCGGGAGGCCGGGGTAGCCGAATTTAGCCGCACGATCAGAGAAGAAGTCCAGCTTGCCGGAAAGCGTGTTGAAGCCGGGTTTTCCGTCCGGACGCAGTCTTCCGTCTTCGTACTTCTTGAAGCCGGGTTTTGGAGCCGGGATACGGCTGATCTGAGGCAGAGCGTCTCTGAACTTGACCAGGTCGCCGCCTTCGTACTGATGAAGGATGAAGTCGAGGGCCTTTTCGGGATCACCGTCAAAGAAGTGTTCATATCGATAATGCAGCCGAGTTCCAGCGCAATACGCCAGTCTTCTTTAGCTTCGCCGAGCGGTTTAATCGGTTTGCGGACGGCAATGTTCGGACCATACCAGCCGAAGGGAGCGTGGCGTTCATAGTTCATCGCAGCAGGCAGAATAATGTCCATGTTGCGGTGGCTGTCTTTGCGATGGAAGTAATCTGTTGCGAAAGCAAAATCTAACTTCGAGAGAGCGTCGTTATAGACATCAGGCTGCGGCCAGATGTTGACGTTAAAGCCCCAGCCGCAGAAGACTTTGACCTTGCCGTCGCGAACCCATTCAGGCAGATTGTTCGGGCTAGTCTGATCCTGCAGGTCATGCCAAAGCGGAAGTTCCTCTTTATCTAAGCGGCGAGCTTTCACTTCAGGGGAGTTCCACCACTTCTTGTCGGCCATAGCAGGATGCAGACCGAAGGCGGCCATGGACAAGCCTTTGGGAGGCTGACCGAAGGGAACGCCGCCGGGGATGTCGATGTAACCCATCAGGATTGGCAGCAGGAGCAGACTGCGAGTGTTGTTCACACCGTTGGAGTTGTGAGACAGAGACTGAGTCGTCAGAGTGAAGGAGCCCGGACCTTGAGCCCAGAGGCGAGCGGCTGCGACAACTTTGTCGGCAGGTACACCGGTGATTTCCTGAGTCTTTTCAGGAGTGAACTGGTCAACGTACTTGGCGTATTCTTCGAAACCGTGTGTCCACTGATCAATGAAAGGCTTATTAATAAGGTTTTCTTTGATCAGAACGCGGGCGATGCCGGCGGCTAAGGCGGCGTCCGTACCGATCGCCGGAGCCAAATGGATATCCGCGATTTCTGCGGCTTTGGTTCTTCTGGTATCAACCGTGATGATCTTGCAGCCGCGTGCTTTTGCGGCCTTAATGGCTTCCCACCAACCCAGGGGCTGAGCCCAAACGTTGGTAGCCATAATCATGTAGACCTTGGTGTCTTTCGTCGGTGTGGAACCGTTGTTGGGCTGCCCGAAGTTGAGCTGTTCAGCCATCATGCAGCCGGAGCGGCAAGCGGCAGAGGATTCCGTGGCCCAAGTGGGAGAGTCGAAATAACGAGCCAAACGATAAATAGAGGGTCTCGGTTCTTTCGGGTCGCCTGCATAGAACATGACGGATTCGGGGCCGTATTTCTTCTTAGCGGCGAGCATGTTGGCAGCGATGGTCTTGTAAGCCTCATCCCAGGTAATACGAACCCAGCCCGGATCTTCTGCGCCTTTGGGGACCGTACGCTTCATCGGATAAAGCAGACGATTCGGGTTATACAAGCGCTGCAGAGTGCTCATGCCTTTAGAGCAGAGCCAGTGACGCGGATTTTCTTTCCAGTTCTGAATACTGATGATGTTATTGCCCTGTGCCTGGAACTGAATTCCGCAGGAAGGTACATGGTTGCAAGAATCGCAAATGGCAAAGCCCGTCCATTCCTGAGGCTGGGGATTTGCAGCCTGTGCAAGAACGGAAGTGGCCGGAGAGACGGCCGGAAGAGCGGAGATTGCCTTGAGAATTTGCCTTCTTGAGAGTTTTTGCATAATTGTTTCTCCTTGGTCAGCATTGGGGTGCTTCTGAGTGAAATTTTGGAGTGATTTTTACACTTTGAAAAGAGGAGTTTTCCTGTCATATTTGATTAAAATTGACAGAAATCCTCATCAAAATTGATAACGATATGGCCCAAGACCGTCCAAACAGTGAATTGCTTAGATTTCTTGCTGAGTTTTACGATTCTCGCAACCTTATTTCTACGGCTAATCGCCTAGGAAAGGGGTCTGCGACATGTTTTCGCCTATTAGCCCAGGCCCGTGAAATTTTTGAAGATCCGCTGTTCGTAAAGAGCGGGCGTGCAATGATGCCGACACCTAAGATGGACTCCTTGATTGGCGAAATCCAGTCCATTTTGATGCGCATTGATCGCCTTCCGAGTCCCAAGGTATTTTCTCCTGAGGAATTGACACAAGATTTCCGAATTGGCTGTATTGATAATGCTGCGTTGCGTTTTATCGTTCCCTCGTTAGCCAATCTTTATGCTCAGGCCCCTAACATCCGCCTTTCTATTATTTCTCTTCATGAGCATTTCCAGTGGGCGTTAGAGAAGGGCAATATTGATATCGTCATTTATGCTCCTCCCAACCTAAAGTTGAGAGAATTAGGAAAGAAGTTTCATTACGAGACGCTGTACAACACGGATCACTTGTATGTGGTCAGAAACAGTCATCCTTTGGCGGTCAAGCTGAGAGAAGGAAAACAGCTCAAAAGATCAGACTTGAAGAATTATCGTTTCATTGCCGTGAAGTACGGATATTCGGAAGGCAAGATCACGACGGACTCCTCGGGTTTTGAAGAAGGGAGCAATATCGCCATTGATACGCCGTATCTTCTAACAGTTCCGCACATGCTAACCCAGTGCGACCTTATCGGACGCTTGCCGGAATCATCTGTGAAAGAACTTATCGGCAATTTGCCTCTGACCATTCTTCCAAAGAATTTGGTTGCTGATCCGGCTTGGACACCCGTGTTTTTGTGGCATGACCGTACGCATTTTGACCCGGCGCACCAGTGGTTTCGCTCGGTTTTATTGCGCAGTCTCGAAGAAAAACGAGCCCAAAAACGTCAAGGCAGGAAGAATAGCGATGAGGAGGAGGTTGGGCGAACGCAATAAGACGATCAGAAGAGTGAATCTATTGCCGAAAACGAGAGGTGAAATTTGCCTCGCGGTTACACCTGTAAAAGCTAACCTTATGTAAAATCGAAACTTTTCACAAGAATAATTACTTTTGAGTCCAAGGTGAATCAGTCATTACGTTTTGATAAGAAGGATCGAGATCTGCTCGTCAAAATTAACGAGGTCATCGATTCCGGAAATGTGTCTTCTGCCGAGCAGGAGACTTTTAGAACCTCTCTGCATCCGCACGGCATTCAAAACATGGTCAGCACCCATGAAGAACGAATGGCGATGGCTGAAGTCAACCTTTTGCAGCGATTAAACGACGGAACGGGCGTCGAGGCGAGGCTTTCTGCTCTTAAAACGCTTCATGAAGAAGTGCTGTACAGCGCCCAAACTCCATTTCGTTTTAATACTTCACGAGTGCTGATTCAGCTCATGAAGGAGATTGTCCGCGCACGCGGCAATGAAGAAGAGCAGCTTCGTCTGATTCACGATTTCCAGAAGGTTGCGGCCGGTAATCCTCGCATTGTGCGCGCCTTCCTTTCTAAATTCTTCTTGCTGGAGATGCCGGAAGAGTGGAATCAGAAAACGATGGACGACCATGTCCACGACGCCAACACCATGGGCCGCAAGAATCCGACCTATCTGGTTATGGACGCTCGTGTGAAAGGGATTCGCCGTCTGACAGTTGTTTACTACAACTTTGTTGATCCCAAGGTCGTCTACGAGCTTTATGAAGCAGCCCATATCATGGGCATTTCGGTTCGTTTGGGTATTAAATTTAAAGCTCGCTTCCACGACCGTTACGTCGAATTCCTTTGGACACCGAAGGGCTTTACGGATACAAAGTCGGTTTTGGACTTTTTAAAGGAACCCGAAACCGAAGCCCTAATGCAGGAAGGACGTGCAGTCGAAGATTGGGCCAGAGAAGAGGTTCTGCAGACCTTAGAAGTCTTTAATGCCAAGCATGCCGCCGAGATCTCTAAGGAATGGGGCATTGAGGTTCCTCCCCTGTCCGAAGAAGAATTTGATGACTACGTCGGCATGGGACAAACCACGCTGATTCGCCTCTCTGAATTTGTGCACTCCAAACTGCTTCCTCTGGTTGAAGTAGAAGCCGAAAAGGTCAAACAGGAGCTGTTGAGTGCCTCTGCAGAGGATCAAGGCGTTCTTCAGGAACGACTGAAAAAACTGGATGAGTTAACTTCTGTGGTGCTCTACCAGCGCTGGCTTCGTCCGTCTCGTAATCCTGAAATTCCCTCGCTCTCTGAACCGGCGGATGATGGCCGTCCGAATCTTCTGAAGATCGACGTTCAGGGACTGCTTTCACGGCTCATGCATATCCGTCCGTCGTCCCGCATTACGCTTCTGACAGGCAAGCTATCAGATGCGGATGTCTTGGAACTTCTCTGGCTCGGGGAGGGGTGGATCTCACATCTCGAAATCCTGAACATGAAGGAGCGCGAGCTCGGACGCGTAAAACATGTGAACGAAATCAACCAGCTTCAGCAGGCGATTAACCGACACAATGCGATTGAGCTTAAAAGAATCATTCAGGATATGCGTCAGCGTCCGGAGATTGCGCAAAATCCGGAACGCAGTGCTCTCTTTAATGAGTTTCTCGAGAATATTCCGCGCATTATGAGTTTTTACGCCAACCAGCCGCTCGGCAGCCGGTTTGGATCCGACTCTACAACCATCTTAGGAACGCGATTCGGTATGGGCTTCGCGGTACCGGATACTCTTCCGCGCGGCGCACAGAAGATGATTGAGAAAGAAAGCGATGAATCTTTCCAAATTCCTCTGCATGTTCCGGTTCAATGCATCGATGTCTACTCCGAACCTGAGGAAGTTTCTCCTTTTGTGAAGTGGGTTCGCAAGAACTTAGGTTTTACAAAATTCGGCATGAAACATTCGAGAGAATGGGTTGCTACGTACGCCAATGCAGAAGTCACCACGAATAACTGCAACGTGGTTTCTCTCGGTGGCATTACACGCGGCAATACCAACGGACTGGTTGCTGACGAAACTAAGCAGAAGAAAGAAAAGACAGGTTTCTCGTACACCAATACGACGATTCTGAATATTATTAAGGTCACGATTGGTTTCCTGCCGGCGTTCTTAACTTTCATGCTCACTCAGAATTGGTGGGTCCTAGCTTGGTTCGGCGCTTTGATTTGGTTCAGCATTACCGGTATCCGCAATATTATTCAGGCGGTTATTGCCGGAGGCGGCTTCCAAAAAGGCGCCCGTATCGATTGGAAGTCTCTGATCAACTGGTCCCGCGTCAGTGACTCTCTGATGTACACTGGCATGTCGGTTGTACTGCTTGAGGGCTTTACCCGCAACGTTCTTTTAGGTCATATCCTCGGGATTACGGTGGATAAGGCGCCGTTGCTGGTGTTCTCGATCATCGCTTTGGCAAACGGCCTCTATATTTCCTCTCATAACATCTTCCGAGGATTTCCGAAGACCGCTGTTGTCGGAAACTTATTCCGAAGCATTTTGGCGATTCCGGTGGCGATGGTCTACAACGTAATTCTCGCGATGATTCTGCCGATCATTACCGGAATGCCCGCAGCAGCTATTCTGGTACCGGCGGCTGCGATCGTGTCGAAGTTCGCTTCCGATACGGTGGCCGGTGTCATCGAGAGCGTGGCCGATCGCCGCAACAACTACCGTCTCCGCACGTCCGACTTCCGTATGTCGACTAAGGCGCTTTTCAGCTGCTTTGAGCGCATGGAGCTGGCCTTCCCGAAGGAAGACATCCTCTCTTTAATGTCTCGTCCGGCAGATTTCATCCGCGTGATTTCCGAGCGCTCTAAGTCGATGGAAATCGAATGCATTGTGATTTCTTTGGATCTGATGTACATCTGGTACTACCAGCCTTGTGCGCAGCATGCGTTCCTGACGGAACTCAAGAGAATGTCAGCGGAAGAACGTCTGGTTTTTGTCCGCTTCCAGAAGTCGCTTACTGAGTACAAGGAAGTTTCAAGGCTGTTCTTAAGCGGAATGCTGGGTTCCAATTTCTCCAAGGCCTTGGCTTTCTACTTGGATAACTACAAAGCCTATCTCACAGCGATTGAAGATATTTGCAGAAAGATTGAGGAACGTTCTCCGGTAGAACTTCAAGTGGTTCACGTGAAGAACAGTCCGCTCACTTCAGCTGTCGTTTGGGTGAAGACTCAGTCTGCAGCACTCGAAAGGAAATTCCGAGGAAAGAAAGAGGGGTCTTTGGCGCAGGAAGCGGTGGAGAAGACCACGACTGAAAACGTCTAACCACAACTGAAGAAAAGTTGAATCGGCGCATCTGTTTTCGAATAGATGCGCCGATTTTTCGGCTGAGAATTCTTGTGTTTTTTTGCTGAAGATCCGGTCAAGAGCAATAAATCGAATTCAGCTTTCGACTTTGATGTTTAATAATATTTCACATCAATGTTTAATAATATTGAATATGCATGTTGAATTATATTAGACGTTTACGGTATTACCCCGTCTCCACTGAGACCGTGCAAAGGAAGGAGCTAGGCCTTTAAAATTGAAATTAGCGATCGGATTCGGCTGGTTAGCAAATGGCAAGCAACGTCTTACTAAATTTATCTTTGGGAACATCGAGCTTCCGTGGTTTGCGCAAGGCGAATCAAATTTACGTTGATAAAACACGATTAATTTTCGATTTAGCGTCTCAGCGGCGCAAGTATTCGTTAGTGCGTCCAAGAGGATTTGGAAAATCACTTCTTATCTCTACTTTTGAGACGTTGTTCAAAAACGGATTGGAAGATTTTTGCGGCTTAGAGATTGAAAAACTCTGGAAAGGAGAAAGGACTTATTCTGTCGTAAAGTTCGATTTTTCCGAAATCAAGCCGATATTCGGGTTGAAAAAGTTTGAAAGGGATCTCAAAGACCGTTTGATTGATAATTTTTCCGGCCAAGGATTTTCCTACGATCCTAACTCGACATCTCTTTTTAGCCAGTTATCTAAGTGGCTGGGCGATCAACCGGCCAATTCCTTAGTCGTGTTGATAGACGAGTACGACGCTCCATTAAGGAAGCTCTGTAAAATGCTTGATTCTTCCCAATGGCCTTTAGAGACTTAA
>ERZ894203.1189-NODE-1189-length-15421-cov-12.913120_pt1 | contig 15421 bp, 14 predicted proteins | sample MGYA00380286_ERZ894203 | MGnify/ENA primary metagenome ERZ894203 (study PRJEB32331, sample SAMN06328484) | human gut metagenome | biome: human gut microbiome; feature: stool | host: Homo sapiens | collected 2014-02-06 ... | reverse complement strand
CTATCATAGAAGGATTATTTTTTACAGACTTTTTCTCACACTCTCCATAAAATAGTCCAAGAATATGTCCGCACCCCCTACTCAAATCTTGAATTTTCACAATGGACACAGCTTTTTGAAAACGAAATGCTGCTTGCTGCACTCATAGACAGAGTCACCTTCAGATCCTTCGTTCTGAACATGAACTGTAGCTCGTCTTACCGTATCGACTCGACTTTGAATCACGATTAGTGGCTCAAAATTTTTTTATCACAACTGGCTCAGTTTTTTATTGACAAAGGCAAAAAAGCTGTTGATTGCTGATAATGCAGCATTAATTGTAGCTGTTTTATACATATTCATCAGTGCACTTTTGTACTCAAGTACCGTATTTTTATTTATCTTGCTTTTACCTATAAATTCTATAAATCTTTTAACATTTCTTCTATATCCTTCGATTGTAGAATTTGATTTTTCCTTATCTATCAAATACTGCGTAAAAGCTCCTATTTTACCTTTTAATTCTTCTCCATCTATAATTTTGCTGTTATTCATTTAACTCACATCTCCAATCATACATTTTATTTTACAACTTTTCTTATCAAAATATCAGTATATGTTTTATTATTTTACATTTCTTTAAAAAATACACTTAACTCAGTGGCATTTTCTTGGTTTGAAGATGTGTTGCAAACAAAAAACAAGTCTTGCAAAAGACTTGTTTTTACTATCAAATGCTCTTTAATAATTCAATTTAATCAACTACTAACGCTTTAGCCAACGCCTCAAGCTGTGCTCTGCTCTGCTCATCAATCGCCGATTTAACATGTACCTCTTCCTGAATAAATATGAGATTTTTCGATGATGAGAGCTATGCCATACCGTTCTATACAGCATACTGACCTTCAAACAATTCAATATCATAGTCATTTACTCCCACATATTTTATATCTTTTGTTATTTCCATCTTAATATACTCAATCCTTTTTTTATTGATTTATAATCGCATTTATTGCAGGCGCATTTTTTTCATCCCAAAGCATTATCTTTGATGATTCACCGTCTTTAAGTGTCACAGGTGCAAATATGAATACGCTGTTTCCACCTACCATGTTAGGTTTCATTTCCTCCAAAGTTCCAAGTAGTTTATTGCCCTTGTATATTGCACGATAAAGTTTTAATTCAGGCATTGTAACATTTTCTTTTGCCATGACTGTAACTGTTGTATTGCCTTGTTCATCAATAAGTTTTGTGACATCTACCTTATTTTTGAACGCGTCCAAAACCTCAAGGTTTTCTACAATACTTTCTTTACGCCACTTAGCATAGAAAACTTTATCTCCTATTGCTCTATCCGAAATTTCAGTGAGAGCTGTACCTGTAAATTCAGCATTATCATACCAACCTTCAAACTTATAGCCATTCTTTGTCGGCACCGGTAATGTTGCGGTTGTTCCATATATGTAACTTGAAATAGGTGTTTCTACAAATGCTCCACCATCTGTATTAAATGTAATGGTATATTGCTCTGCTACCCATTTTGCATAGTATGTTTTATCTCCTGTTGCCGCCGCAGAAATTTCAGTAACCGTAACACCTGTAAATTCAGCGTTATCATACCAACCTTCAAATTTATATCCGTTCTTCGTCGGCACTGGTAATGTTACAGCAGTTCCATATGTGTAGTCTGTTACATTTTCTCCGATAGTACCGTCATTCACATTCAGTGTTACTTGATATACTCTTGAAGTCGAAGTATATGTCGCTTTATATGTTGCCGGACCTGTTACACTTGTCAATTCTGGAACCCATTTATCAAACACATATGTGTACCTGTCATCTTGTTCCTTTGTCGGAGTTGCTCCTGCATACACTGGCATCGTATCCTTTTCCACGTCTCCACTTTGCAATACTGTTCCGTCTGCATTTTCAAATGTAACCATATACTTATCCGGCTCATTTTTAGTCCATTTCGCATAGAATATCATGCTATTGCCTGTTTCAGGAACTTCTTTTATAGTAATTTCTGTTATTGGCGTTCCTGTAAATTCAGCATTATCATACCAACCATTAAAATGATAATCTGCCTTTGTTATATCTTCACTAGTTGGGAGCTTGACAGTAGTTCCATATTCATAACTTGTTATATTTTTATCATCTGCAATGGTTCCACCTTGTGTATTCAATGTCACTTTGTATGTATCCGCTATCCACTTTGCATAATATGTCTTAGCACCGATTTCATTAGTTCGTATTGTTTTCACTGATTCACCGCTAAAATCAGATTTTTCATACCAACCGCCAAATTTGTAGTGAGCTTTTGTTGGTGTTGGTAGTGTAGCACCAACTCCATATGTGTAGCTAGTCACATTTTCTCCATCTGCAATAATTCCATCATTAAGCTCATAACTGATTGCATATGTTTCAGCTATCCATTTCGCATAATATACCTTATCACCTTCTGAATCAGCCGTAATCATTGTAACTTTATTGCCGGTAAAATCTTTATTTTCATACCAGCCTTCAAATTTATAACCCACTTTAGTTGGTGTTGGAAGTGTTACGACTGTTCCATGTGTATAATTAGTTATATTATCACTCTCGTTTGCCAAAACGCCTCCATTTGTATTTAATGTCACATTATATACAGCATCTAATATTGTGATTTCACCACTTGCATCCATATATCCGTTATGTTTTACTGTTACCTTTATTTTGTCCCCTGATACCTTATTAGCAAAATTTTCGTGTTTTACTGTAAGTATCAGTTCATTTTCAACCTTCTCAATTTTATATTTATCTGTTGCCAATGCCGTCGAACTGTCATCAATATAAACACTAAATCCAGTATAATCTTCTCCTGTAAAACTTGTAGGTGTAACAACAAATGTAGCATCCGCTATTTCGTTAGCTTTTATGATATTATTCTTTCCAGTCAATGTCATTGTCTTGTCTTCTTCTTTGACCATATAATTGAATGTTGCCGCTTTTTCTGCGCCTGTCGCACCTGATTTTGCAATAAAAGATCCTTGTCCTACTGACTTTCTCGGTCTGAACTTGAATGTTGCAGTATTATCTTCACCTATTGCTTTTTGTGCGACATATTGCACCGTCGCATTACTAATATCTTTATTATTTGAATTAGATAAAAACGAAGCATATACCGATTCCATTTCGTCGCCCTTTACCGAAACTGTTACTTGTAGCATTTGTTCAGGAGTAAGCTGTATATTTCCGTCTGTCGGCTCAAAAGTTGCAACAACCTTATCATTTTCCAATACAGATATCCCCTTAATCTCTACGTTATTCGCCGCCAAAACATTGAATGAACTGCTCAACATTGAAGAAATTATCATTCCTGTCAATAATTTTTTAACACTCTTTTTCATAAAATTACACATCTTCCTTATGGCACATATATTGATATTTCATTTTCCAATGCATTAGTTGATACGTTTGGATAAAGTTCTTGAACTAAAGATAGCGGTATATATATTCTGCCATTCATTTCAATGGCATGCTCCTTTCCATTCCACAATGCTGAATTTATATATATTTTATCACCTTTAATAGAAACTTTAATATTTTTGTTTTCACCATAAGCACAAGCAGTGGCTTTTTCTGCATTCCACTCTACCTTCATGTTTGTCGCCTCTGCAAAGTATCTCATCGGTAACATCCACATTCCATCAACAACAAATGGTACAGCATCAGTTGATATAACTTCACCATTCACCTGAATATCTGACTTCCTGAGCGAAAATACCATACTCTTATTGACTGATACCTGTTCCAACACAGGAGGTTTATTATATGCTCCAACTTTACCATCTATCCCCTCAATATTATAAAACGGTTCTGTTGTTTCGTTGTATGTATTTACAGAAATAGAATCTTCCACAAATCGTATTGGATAATAGTCAAATGAATTCCATAACGCATTAACATTGTTTGCAATTAGTATAAATCGGCATAAAGTACCATCATATTTAATTAAATCTTTATCATCGTTGTAACTTATATGTATTACACCATTTTCAACTGTTGCATGAATTTTAGAACTGTCCTTGATTAATGTATTTTCATCAGTAATTATAACAACCTCTCCGTTATTGTTAGTAAGCACATTAAATACATTATCATCATATTCAAAATCAAAATTCAATCCACATATACTACCTTTATCTTGTGGAATTGCTAAATCAACATTTTTTAAGTTTATGCCTGTTAATACATCTCCTGTTATGTCGTCCATAATAGCCGGTTGAAAAAACAGTTGTAATTTGTATTCTGATGTTTTTGCAAGAGCAACTGTTGAAAGCAACAACAAACTCACTACAATGCTTAATATGATTCTTTTTATTTTCATTATATCTCCTTATCATAGATTTATTTTTCAAAAGTTATATTTTGCTACTCAATTCCATTTCTGCACTGCACCGGTCATTGCATCAAGCTCTACATCATATTCAAAGCCATCAACATAGATTTCAACACCAATAACTGTTTTGCCTCTTTCATAATCGTAACTTGCTTTTTTCGCTAAAATCTTGTTTTTATCTATATTTTTTTCAGCAACAACAATTTCTATTGCCTTGTCTAAAGAAATTACTCCGTTTAAATTAATATATGAATTTACTCTTTCATTCTTCGAATTCCATTCAAGCACATTTCCACTCACTGCATCTATTTTTGCATCATATTCTGTGCTTTTTGTATCTATTTCCACTTCAACGATATATTGTCCATGATCATAATCATAATTTGCATTTTTTGAATACAAGTCGTTTTCCGAAACTCCAGCTTTGTTTACCACAATTTCTATTGCTTTATCAAGTGTTATTTTCGTGCTATTTGTAATGTCATATCCTCCTTGTGACGGTTGTGATGTCTGTCTTGGTACCGGTGTTTGTTTACTAATATCACCATTTACGATTTTATCAGCATCTGTTACTGTAGAATTTGTTTTATCCACAATATCTATAGTTTTTGTGTCTTCATACCATACAACTTCTTTGTTGTTCAGTTCAGCAATAGCTCTAACCGGAAGATACGTTGTTCCTTCATAAAGCATAGGATATACAGTTTCACCATCTACACTTTTTAATGTTTGAATCTGTCCATTTGTCTTTATTACAAAATCACCTCTAATTTCCGATTGTACTTTTTGTACAATCCCATTTGCCGATACTCCTATAGCAATACCTAGTGTAATTGCCCCTAATGTTGTTAATAAAGTTACCTTCTTAATCATAATAATACATCTCCATTTCTATTAATCTCTATCAATTTTCCACTTATAGAATACTCCTGTCTGAGCATCTATCTCTGCCTCATATTCTACATTGTCTTGCATAAACTCAATTTCATATTTCCATCTTCCATCTTCAAAATCCAACTTTGCTTCTTTAAAATATACTTGCTCAGATACACCTGCCTTCTGTAACGCTATATCTTTTGCCTGTTAAAGTGTTATATTCAATTCTTTATTTTCATCAGTTTGTTTTTGTTGAATATGGTCTGAACTATTCTGCGTCGAATCTTGTTTTCCAGGTTCTCCTATCGTATTTGTAACTGTCGGAATATTTATGCGATGAAATATCATATTGCCACCTTTCTTTTTTCTACCACTCTATCTCTGAACACTCAGGAGATATATTCTCAAAATTATCCCATAGAAATGCTTTATAGCATATATTTTCTATCCTTATCCATCCTGATGGCAATGTCACTATTTTTTCTTTATTCTCATCAAAATTTATAGATTCAACATAAAAATCTTTTAATTCTTCATTTTCGGACATGGTGATAATTAACTGCTTTATACCACTATTTCCTCTCACCTTAACTTGTCCTTCATCCATAAACTCAATAGAATTCTGATTTTTTTCATCGTTTTTGGTAAATACCTTTATTCTCACTGCCTGTGATGGTGTCCAACCTCCGCGGTATACATAAGATTCCCCCTCATTTTCACTTAGCGTTATGTACGCGTTATTTACTTTAACAACAACTGCAAATGTACTGCCTTTTTTTACTTCTACAGGTTTATCAAGTTCAATGCAATTAAATCCACCATATTCAAGATAAACTGTCTTTGTTGTTTCAAGCTTTGCATTTTGAGGATTAAAACTTCCGTCTTGTACATCGCTATAAACTTCAACCGTACAATCAGTATTTTCTCCAACAATACCTACACTTACTGCCTTAATCCATTCATTTTCAGTATCTCCTTTGACTTTAAATACATTGGCTGCCTGTTTAATTTTCAAAAGACTTCCTATGCCACTATCAGTTGCTGACGCATCATAAAAATAGTTATTATCATACTTATCATTCATTACATAATCAAAAGCATATATCTGTTCACAGGTTACTTCATAAGACAGATAAAAGTAAGGCAACGAAGAATAGCTGTTCTTGACCAACCATCCTCCGTCAGTTGTTGTTTTGCTCGGATAAAAATTTTCTGCCGGAATGGTATCATCCCATCCGATTATAGTACAAGCATGCGGTGAACTTCCGCTTTCTTCGCTTGGATTATAATAATATGCTTCTCTCACATTATTATACGAAAATGTAACTGCACCATATTTGACTATAGCGCGTTTCATTTTTTCTCTTGCCGCCGCATCCTTATTAAGATTCTTACCATCAACAGATATTGCACTTTCCAACTTATAGGCGGCATTACTCCAACCATTCACATTATACGCCTTATCGGATTTAACAGGCCCACACCATGTAGAAAGCAAAGCCGCAGCATATTTAGTTCCTCCACCTGCATAGCTCCAATTTCCTGAACTGCTTGTTATTTCACCAGTTGTATTATTAAGAGGGTCACTTCCTCGATTATGTCTTGCATATCCAATCTGTTGCGGGGAAAGTGATAGAGAACTCTTATCTACACTTTTATCAATACCGCTTCTAAGTATTGATGTCTCTGATGCACTTGCTGTAGAATACGCCCAGCAAAGCGAAGTATCCCCCTGATCTCTAACCGGAGTAACAATGCCATAATCCCTCGAGTCAAATTTTGATTGTTTCACTAGTTTTGATATGTCACTATTTCGCAAATCCTCCGCTGTTTGTGTTGCATCAGCAGCTGTTGATGACATTAAAAACAAGGAAATGCTTATGGCACAGGTTAAAATATTTTTTATCTTTAATATCACTATTTCCTTCTTTCTATTTCATAATGTTAAATTTCTTCTGGCTTGCATAATAGCTTTACATTTTCTAAATTTTCAAATATAAATGCTTTTATCCCAACTCCATTTGATACTTTATTTTCAGAAACTGAAATACTATCTGTTTCTTTTACTGTGTAATTTTCATTTGTTATTACATTTGCGCTGTATATTCTTATCTTCTTCAACTCATCACCATTGTATTTTGCAATCATAACAGTTGATTTATTTGTTTTGGTTGGAATCACTGCTTTAGCCGAAAAACTGCCGGCATTTATCGTTATTACAGAATTTCCGGTACTATCCGTTATAGCAATTAACGAACCGTTTCCTTCTTCAGAATTTTCATTAGAATTAGGAGCTGTTATATATGTATGCCCTGCTTTTGCAATTCCAGACTCGCCTCCGAATCCTCCTGCTGTTTCAAATGCAGCTGTTCCTGTCACACTTCCTGTAATAGTCAACATATCAGAATTTGAAATTACGATTGTTCCGCCACCATTAAAATCAGATACGACAGGTCTATATATATTTTTCAAATTTAGCTTATCACCATTATGAACATTTAGCTTGAATCCGTTTTTCGCAGCTGTAAGTGATTGTAATTCTATTGTTCCACTTTCAACTGTCAGTTCAGAAATATTACTTAGTTATTCAACTTTCCGAAACTGCTCTTTTCCGACTGCACATAATGGGCAAACCCCATCTTCCAGAAAATCTTTCCACGCTATACCTGGTGCAATGCCACCATCAGGATCACCCAGTTCCGGATCATATACGTATGCACATACTTCACGTTCATACTTTTTTATCAATCTACACCCCTTTCTTTATTTATTATGTTATATATTGAAAAATCATATATCGCATTAAGTATTTAACAACTATATCTACTGCAATTCCAACATATTATCGAAAGATATGAGTCATTTCTTCCACATCTTTCGAATATAAATGAAAAGCAAATTAGCAAAATTATCGTTGGGTACGATATAGCATTGCTACAATTTGAGCACGATTGCAGTCCATATCCGGCTCGAATTTTCCATTGCCTGTACCGACTGTGATACCGTTCTTCGTCGCCCATGATACAGCCTTAAAGTAATAATCATTACTATTTACATCATTGAAAACGTCTTCTCCGGTTTCAAACGGTGATCCTGCCTCACGATATAGGAACGCAACCGTCTGTCCTCGAGTTACATTTTCATTTGGTGAGAATGTTGTATCGCTTGTACCGACTGTGACACCTTTTTCAACAGCCCAAAGAACTGCTTTATAATAATATGCACTGTTATCCACATCTCTGAAATCACACTTCGTAATCTTTGGTTCCGGACTACCTGCTACTCGCCATAGGAAAGTCACCATCTGTGTGCGTGTGCAAATCACATCAGGACTGAAAGTATCTTCTCCACTACCTTCTGTTATGTTATTCTTAACTGCCCACTGAACGGCATCAAAGTACCAGTCACCCTTCTTTACATCTTTAAACTCGATTGATTTTTCAATTTCTGTTACAACATCTTTCGCTATCTCAGTATCAAACTTAGCCGAAACCGTTACATTGCTAGATGGCATAATGAAAGTATAAGTGCCATCAGACTGATTTGTAACTGCAATTTCCTTATCATTACTATCTTTGACTATTACAGAATTCAATACATAACCATTGTTAGGTTTTACAATGACTGACACTTTCTTACCATTTGAAGCACGGCTTGGATTGACTGAAAGAGAACCATTTGTAATCTCTGGTGACACTTTGATATTATATGTAGAACTACCAGAGCTCCCCGAACCGCCTGAACTTGGCTTTCTGGTTACTACAGGTATGGCATTCTCTGTAAATGTCCATACACCGGTAAACTTTACCGTTGTTCCTTCTACTGTTGCAGTCCATCCACTGAATGACCATTTGCCACTCTTGCTGTTCTTCTCAGCTGTTGATGTTGAGTTCTCATCATATTTCTGATTTTTTACCGCCTCTTTGGCTTTTTCTATGTTTTCGTACTTTGTATCATCTTTAGGCACTGTTACATCTGTTGGATAATCGCTTCCCCAATCATAAACTACGGTGTATTTGACAGATTCCTTAACATTGATAATTGCCATAGAGCTTGTGACACTGGCAGTTTTTTTACCTGTTGCATCTGCCTTGGTGTTAGTAGCAATTACATAATAGTAATAGGTTCCCTCTTTGCTCGTATCCGGCACAAATGTCTCGCCGTTCTGACCGTCTATAGCTGTTCCGTTGAAGTTGTCTGCCTTATCAGATTTATACCACTGATAAGATAGTACACCATTATCACTGACAGTAGCCTTGCCGTCCAATGCTGTAGCTTTATCACCAATCTTATATTCGTCACTCACCAATTTAATGTTGGTCGGAGTATCCGCATCTACCACCGGTGCATCCGGAGTAAACGTCCACATACCATTAAACTTAACTGTTGTTCCTATCAATGTTGCAATCCAACCTGAGAACTTCCAAGTTCCACTCTTGCCGTCTTTCTCAGCTGTCGAGGTTGATGAACTTGTATACTTGCCATCCATTGTAGCTTTAGCATCTTCCTCGCTCTTATATGTCTTACTGTCAACCGGCAACATTTCACCAGTCGGGAAATCAGTACCCCAGTCATATATAACAGTATAAGTAATAATTGGGGTTGCTGTAAATGTCCATGCACCAGTAAACTTTACTGTTGTTCCTTCTACTGTTGCAGTCCAACCGCTAAATGTCCACGTACCGTCTTTGTCATTCTTCTTAACTGTAGACGTTGAGTTCTCATCATACTTCTGATTCTTTACCGCTTCTTTTGCATGTTCGATACTGTCGTATTTTGTATTATCTGTAGGCAATGTCGTGTCTGTCGGATAATCTGTTCCCCAGTCATACTCCACTTTATATTCAACAGGTAGTTTGACAGATGGATCCTCATAATAGCAAATAATGTTCAGACCATCATCACCAACAATCTTTCCCAAACCTTCTGCCTTAACAAATTTGTATCCATACAGCTCCCCAGGCGGTTCAATATCCATCTTTGTACCAATCGGAACAGGGATTACAGCAGTCTGTGTATTTGGAACTGCGTTGCTATCCTCAAGCTGATAGCTAATTGTAACATTTGCATAATTCTGTGTCTCTGTGTTATCATCAGCCAAAGTTTTACCCATTTTGTCTATTACTGAAAACTTAATAGTGTCCCCATCCTTCAAGTCTGCATTTTCCGGAATCTTATATATAAGAGAGCAATTCATAAGACCTGAATCAAATTCCGTACCACTATAGTTTCTCATCCCCTTGATGTAGAAGTTTTCCTTTTCATCCCAGACAGGAACGGTAAAAGTTTGCTCCTTTAAAATTTCCTCACCATTTTCTGTGACGGCCCTTGTCCCATCCTCATGTTCCACCCACAGTTGTAGTGTAATCTCTTGTTCTTCAATACCCGAGAGATTCTGAGCGATTGTCCTTAGTTCAACCTCCTGACCTTTCATATCTTTGGTAAACTTATTTTTGCTTGTTCCACTCAAAAGACGTTGTGCCCGATCGCTCGCATAGGCCAAATATCCATAATATTCAGCTTCAGTATAAGCTGAATAATCCTCAAAAGGATTTTTGTAATTGCCGGTATACAACTTAACCTCCGGGATTGCTATATAGATATCATCCGTATCTTTAATCAACTGGCTCATGACTTTAAATCCCTGCAACTGGCACACATCACACAGTTCCTGATTTTGCGTCCTCATCATACACTGCCAGCTAGAATTAACCATGTTACTTGAGTTCGAAGTATTACTATCGCGGCAGGTATATGTTTTTCGAAAGCCTAGCATATCTTTCCATTTTATTGTTATAGGACTTCCCCTTAGCCCTGCTATATTTAACGACTGTTTATCTTGCTGTTCTGGCATTGTATATGCTCCACCATATGCATTATACTCATCGCCAAGATGTAGCAGACCATGGCCCAATTCGTGAGCCAAAGTATATTCAGATTGTATATTATCTACCGTTGCAGTAACATAATGTAGACCAACATCAAGATTATTCATTGATGCTCCTCCATATTGTCCACTGTTTACCAGTACAACGAACTGACTGATGTATTCATTGACATAATAATAAGGAGCATATTCGTCGCCTATTGTTATTTCATTAGGATTTGTTTTTTCTTTGATATGTGCATCGTGAATTTTTTCAATAAATGCAGGTCCAATACAACGTGTGAGAATCTGGTTTTTCAGCACACTCTTATAAAGTGATATCATTGGGCTTCTACTAGTTGTTGACATTGTTATATCAAAGAATGTGTTTTCACTGGCAAACCCACTGGTCTTTGATGCCGTGCAGAGAGCATAAACATTGAATCTATCTGCCATACTACGGTAAGGCTCATGTTTCAAAACACCTGCCCATATTCGCTTAACATCATTTATAAACTTCTGCTGCTGATCTTTAGTGTAGCCCTCACCACAAATGACAATAACCATGTTTTCCAAATCACTACGTGTCTTTTGAATCACTTGCACTGGTATGGTCGAGTTTGCATACTCGCCATCCGATGAGTACCATGGGCCAAGATTTAGTTGAATACTCTGATCTGTATCAATATCCCAGTCTCCATCTCCACCTTCCTCATCAGGTCCTGAAATACTAATGTCATCTCCGGGTTTATCTGCAGCATCACCGACATAGGGTGAATTCACTTCGCCATTTCCTTCCGAAACGATATAATAATCTGTATCGAGATAGAATGCAGGACGAACACCGATATGTCCAAAGTACGGTGCAACACGATAAATATTTCCATCAGTTTCCACATACCTCATATCATGATTACAATCCGTAATCGGAGTACGTAGCCAATATGACCACCTGATCCCATCCTTATTCTTCGCAAGATAGTAATTTCCCAGTATGTTACTGTTATTATAAATTGTGTTTAGTTGTTTAACATCAGGCAAAAACACCTTGTCTATAATATTTTCATAATACGCCTTCTCAAAGCCATATGCTACTGACGCAATATCTGTATTATACGGAAGATCAGCTCCCAGTCCTGCTATATAACCAGCACTATACTCCGGATGAGACACAATAGAACGCTGTGTCACAGTTTTGATAGCGGCTATTTCAGCTTTACTGAAACCATTTAAAAATCCGGCTTTTTTGTCATATTCACTTCCATATCCAACGTAATCACTCTTCGGTGGATTGCCACAAAGCCAATCTACCTTGCCTGCATCAGCATCTGAGTTAAGCCACGAACGCATATTGCTATCCCTCCAGTGGTTGGAACCGTAACTACTTCTAAAACTATTACGGCTATGGGATCTTGTCGCACTGTTCTCGCTGGTTTTGGCATCATATGGCATACTTCCCAACACCTTATCCATAAGCATTAGCGGACCGTTGTCATCTATGTCCACACAACGCCACAAAATTGGTTCATTCTCATATGTACCTAGTTTAATATAATCTCCAATTTTGATATTCGGTTTTGTTCCCTCCGCCTTAGCAATTAAAGGGCATAAGCTCAATACCATAACAACAGAGAGCAGCAAAGACAGAGTTCTGTTAATTTGTTTATTTTTCATTTTTACGCCTTCTTTCGTATAATATATTTGTAATAAAATCATATAAAATCCTTGTTGTATAATAAATCATTTATATTTCAGCCGCTTTGCAAAGTGGTGAAATATCCTCTAAGTTATTCCATAAAAGTGCTTGAATTTTATTTGATCCGATATTCAGTGTTGACACTGTATTCCATTTATTATTTGAATATTTTTTCAGTTCGCATTTCCCTTTGAAATCGACAAAGAGTACATATACTTCATTGTTAAATATCACTATTGCTCCATTTCCGGCAGACGTTGAACACTTACCAAGATTCGTCCACTTATCTCCACTATACTTTACTACAGTTGATGACGAAAAGTCCTGCGCAAGTACATACATGTTATTTTTATCCGCTGTTGTTTTTACTTCCGATGCCATAATGTTTGACAATAGATTACTTCCGTCTGAATTTGAAACTGATTGCCATATATCCATATTGTCATAATCCGGGAATTCAATACTAAATTTAATTGAATCCGCCGTCTGCTCTGTTACTTTAATATGTATACCGGAATTTCGACCGTCTGAATAACAGATAGCATTATCTGTTATTGTTTTATCCAAATCAAGACTTCCTATTTCTTGCCTTGTTACAAGATATTGCGACAATCCTACCTGTGCATTTCTAATTTAACCTGCTGATGCTGTAATACTTGTATCATTTGGACGATTCATGTGCCGCTGTATGAATATTAAATCCATAATAACCTGATGTATCACTAAATGTTGTTTCTATCAAATTATATGGTCCTATTCCTTTTCCTGCGAGTTTCGTATCATTTCCTGCATTTGTCACATGTACTACAAAATGTCCATGAGACTGTACCGATGCTATAATCATAAGATTATCTACAACACCGTCATTATCTTTATCTATCATCTTTCCGTCAAGATTCGGATACTTTGTGTTCAACTGATTTGCAATTTCTTTAATAAGCTGTATTTCCTGTACAGAACCTTTGTATTCATCAACCGTTTTATCCATAGTTAAATAATACACTGTACCATCATTACTATTTGTCTGAGGAAATACAGACTCTACCATATGTTGTCCACAGGACATATCTCTCAAATATTCTTTAAATGAACCCCCCATTTACACCGTTAAACTTACGTATTAAACTTCCCCAATATGTTCTCGGTGCATTTATTATGGTGCTATTATACGGTTTATTAAACCCAGTGCCGTTATCACCTTGTGTATCACCATTAAACCTTACTAATACTACTACATTTGCAAATTCACCAATAGCACTTGCAGCATGCATTGGTCCTGTAATAAATGAACTACCTATAATTCCTACGGTGGTTGCAGTACATATTTTTCGATACCATGAATATATACTGGCACGGCTGTAACCAATATCTCTTGATACATATTCTACACCTTCGCCAAGAGAAAAGCAACGCTTAATTGCCTCTAATTTTAAACTTGTATCAGGAATACGAGGATGATTAGGCGCATTAATGATTTTATATATGGTTTATCAAGCGAACCATGATAATTTGTTTTTTCTGCAAGTTTTCTTTCATACCATCGGTACAAGGTGCTACTTGATGGATATTCCAATAAATTTATGACTGCTTGGACAGAACCTAAGCGTTCATATTCTTTTAATGCAATTTCTATCTGTTCTTTTGTATACATTTATTTTACTCCTTTAGGAGTCCAAGAATATGTCCGCACCCCCTACTCACATTTATCAATAATAATATTTCAAGCAAAAATTTATAATTTTCAATGTCTATAAATTGCATTTTCACACACGCTATATATCCCCCAAATCTGTTTGAATGAGTCAAAATTGCTTCACCGAATCTTTGGAAATGTACTACTTCACGCTGGCGCAAGAATTTAATTACTTCATTAACGTCAGGGTCATCTGACAATTTAAGTATGTTATCATATACGGCACGTGCTTTTTGTTCCGCAGCCAAGTCTTCATAGAGATTTGTAAGCGGATCACCGGTTACGGCGATGCTTGCGGCATTAAAAGGTGAGCCTTGTGAGCTTTGTGGGAACACTGACGCACCGTTATCCGAATAATACTCCCACGAGCCCATTTCGCTCCACTCTTTAGGCGGAGCATTTTTTGAAAGTTGTGCAACAAGTGAGCCGACAATTTCCAAATGAGCAAGCTCTTATGCACACTGATGTTATCCATAATAACCAATAAAAAAAGAACGATTTAAAAAATTAATCGTCCTTTTTTGTCCTGCACAAAATTATGTATTAATCATCTTCCCTGACAAGAATATCTGATAATTTGCAATCTAATGCTTTACATATCAAATCAAGTTGTTCCAGACTAACACGTTCTACCAACTCATGATACAATTCATTAATGGTATTCGGTCTTATTCCGGTTTTTCGTGCAAGTTGTGCTTGGTTCCACCTTAGCTCGCCGAGCTTACGGCTTAGTAAAATTCTAATTGCCATTTTCTGCGTCCCTCTTGCAATAGTATATCACTATTTTGTATGTTGGTGTGACATTTGTTATATTTTATCCATTCAATATATATTTTATCATTTTTTGATATTTTGATGTTATCGATTAAAATTTGCAATATTTAATCAAATATTAAATTCTATCACAAAAAGCAACATTGACAATATTAC
>ERZ894203.1164-NODE-1164-length-15693-cov-26.275547_pt1 | contig 15693 bp, 13 predicted proteins | sample MGYA00380286_ERZ894203 | MGnify/ENA primary metagenome ERZ894203 (study PRJEB32331, sample SAMN06328484) | human gut metagenome | biome: human gut microbiome; feature: stool | host: Homo sapiens | collected 2014-02-06 ... | reverse complement strand
AATAGTAGACAACCGCCGTAGACAACTAACGGATGAAATATCATAACTCATGAGTATTGATAAAACCCTTAGATTTACACAATCTAGGGGTTTTTTCATGCTCAAAACCCATTGCCAAAACCTCAAATCTATTACTTGCCTTGATGAATGAAAATACACGGGCGTTACGACCGTGTCAAGCTTGGAAGATTCTTCAAATCTGCCATAGCTTGTATGGCAGCCAGAGAAACCACGCACGTCATCATGTTTCAAACGTGATGTATAAGTGCGCCCTTTCGGGTAACCATCTTAACTGGGATACTTGCAGGGTGGGGCTGTGTCAACACCCGAAAAGTATCGCAATCGGGACATATGTAACACGGTCGTAACGCCCGTGTATTTAAGATTCATCAAGGCGAAAAGGGTTATTTGGTACTGGCTAAAACTGTAGGATTATGATAAGATATTGTCATGACAAGGAGGTGTTAATAATGGCACGAGAACGTATGACTGAGAATGAGTTGAAGAAACTTAGAGCATTGCAGGCGAAAGAACAGAGGATTCGCCGCCATGATAAGGATTTTTGGAAAGAAGTAGATAGCCGTTTAGACGAGATTATGTCACGTTATAATCTGGTTAAAAACAATGAATCTGTAGAGACAGAATTTGTAATACCTAGTCCTATCATGAATGAAGAAAATTAGAGCTATTTTGTCATGACATTTTGCTTAAGGAATATAAGCCGCCCGGCGTTTGAGGGACACAATACCTTTTGATGACTGCCGTTAGGTGGTTGTCAAAAGTAGTATTGTGTTACTACTTATGGCAGGCAGAAGTCTATTGCAGGTTGACAACAGCACTTGAACCCCCTAGAATGTAGGTAGATTAATTAACTACAATAGGGGGTGATTTTGTATGTACACGATTGCAGTACATAACGGCTCTAATGTTAGCCGTGAACATAATAGACGGAATCCGACTGTTATCAATAAAGAACCGCATATTAATCAAAATGGAGATTATGAGATTTGGCAGGACGTTAATCCTCGTACAGCTTACGAACAATTATTCGGCGATGCCGTAGCAGATTATAATAGCCGCCAGAAACGTAGTGACAGGAAAATCAAGGATTATTATGACGATATTTGTCATGACAAAAACAAACACGTTGTTTATGAATGTATAGTGGGTGTATACAGTGATAAAGACAGTGACCCACTGCCATTGTCACTTAACAAGAAAATTCTGGAGGAGTATGTGCGGCGGTGGGAAGAACGTAATCCAAACTTACACTTGATTGGGGCTTATTACCATAATGACGAGCAGGGCAAACAGCCGCACTTACACATTGATTATGTGCCAGTTGCTCACGGCTACAAAAGGGGTATGCATACCCAGAATGGATTAGTTAAGGCAATAGGTGAACAGGGATACACTAAATCCGGACGTGAGACAGCACAGATGCAGTGGCAGGCGGCAGAACGAGATGCATTAGAGGAATTGTGCTTTGTCTATGCCGGAATCAGTGTAGAACACCCACAGGCAGGCAAGGGAGCCGTTCACCTGCATACAGAAGCATATAAGGCACAACAGGAGTTGTTTAGCGTCTGGGAGCAACTAGACGAAGCCAAGCGGCAGTTAGATGCCCTACCGGACATCACACGAGAGCGTGAGAAGCGTCAGAAGTTGTTAGAAGACCTCAGACGCACAGAAAGCCGCTTGCAAGAGTTAAAACCCGTTACAGAGGCTCTCAGGAGCTTACAGGGTACATACAACAGATTATTGAGTGCCATGCAAGCGTCATGGGATGCATTAGTGAAATCGCAGACAATCACGGCTAACAGAGTACCACAGATTACCCCTCAAACCATCAGCCATGGATTACACAAGAAAACGGTATATACTGTTACTCAATCAGATGCACAGAACATACAGGCATTATATAAACATATGTCAGCCAAACAACTTTATGAGTTTAACGACACACTGAAACGTCTGCCAGTTATCAAACAAGGCATTGACACGTTAAGCAGACGTACACATGAATTATCGCAGCTATTAGATAAATCTGCTACACAGGATATAGTACACAGACAAGGTGCAATGATTAACTCATTACAGTATGACGTGCAAGTGTTACAGGCAGAAAATGAGGAATTGCAGGAACTGAGACAGTTTGTAGAGGATTATAATTTGGAATCAGACCTGCAGAACTGGCAGGAACAGCAAGCCTCGGATTTGTCGCAAGATACAGAGTTGCAACAAATGGATTTTGACGAATATTACCGTTAATGGAATTATTTACTATGGCAAGATATTGCTACTATAAACCACTGGAACAGGAGACTGTCTGGTGGTTTTTTTGATACATGAATCCATTGAGACATAACCAACTATGCGAAATCCTGTTGTCGTAGACAACGTAGTGCCTAATTTGTAAAATCATGTAACTAATAGAAGCTTTTACTGTGGCAGATTTCTGCCACTAAAAGATTTTATTAGTTACATGATTTTGCGAATTAGGTACAGGATTTTGCCATAGTAAATTTTGGAAAAACTACTGTACAAGCCAAAAGTACGCGTTTTTTTAGATAGGTACTTATGACATTATGACTTTTATGACTTTTGTTAGATATATTAATTATATCTATATATACCCTTTATATCTCTCAAAACCCGCATAAACAGTGACTATTTACTCATAATATACATTATTTTTCAAAATGGGTATTGCAAAAATACCCATTTTATGTTAATATGTATATATCACAGAGAAAGGAGGAAGCTTACATGGCAGTAGAGTATATAACAATCACGATACCAAAGGGCGGTCGTCCTCGGAAAATTAATAAATCTGACTATGACGACATACGAACAGCGATAGATAACGGTGCAGACATGGCTGATTTGGCTAAACAATACAACGTATCTGTCACTACAATGTACCGCACCGCCAGGAAAGCACGATTAGCCTATGCTGAAGAAAGAGACAGACCGCAGGCAGAATCCAAATAATCCGAATAACAGCACACTTATACAAGGCTTGTTTGAGATATTACAGCAGGAGACTATTGATGACGAATTACGAGAGCAGATCAAAAACTTGAAGGCTACCCTTGATAAAAAACCAGACATTGTGCAAAATGCAGACACCGCCGTTAATCATAAGGCTTATGCAGACAGCACATTATCTTTTTACAAAGTTGGTCGCTACGAACAAAGTGCCGGGCTACAGAAAATAGTAACAGCAGAACAATATTATGTACTATCCGCATTAGCTCGATTAATGTCACAAGATAACCTAGTTAGATTATCTATTAATGATTTGATTATTGTTACAGGCATGAAGGAACGTATGATACAGGAGCATTTGAGGAAACTTGTAAAATGCGGCTGTTTGGCTATACATACACCAGCACAACCTAAAAGGGGTATCCCTCGAACATACATGGTTAATCCATTGATATTTGACTGCGGCAAGTCATCGCCTGCCAAAGACAAGAAATTTTGGAGTTTGTCGAGTTGCGAACGCAAAGATTTTGTTAACACACTAACTATCACAGATTACTGTAATGGCGTAGCCACTATACCGGCTACACATGAGAAAATTGGCACGTTGGAATATATTAATCCCAACAAAAAAAGCGATTGTGCCACCACCAAATAGCACAATCGCATAACAGTAACTTATTAATTTGTTACCGGATAATTAACTTACACACATAATAGCTTAAATCAGCCATTATGTCAAACTAAAGGATTAAATTAACACCATGAAACAGAAGAACATACAAATCCCACAGGAGTTATTTTTAGAATTATGCAATTATCATCTTGGCGGCGAAAACCTACGGACTCCTGCCCGGGAACAACGTATACAACAAGGATTATCTGATAAATTAGATGCAGCTAAAAGGCGGTCTGACTACCGCCAGAATAGGAGTAAGAATGAGTAGTTTAGAATCAAGAGTACATGAAGCTTATACAACACATAGAGCCGCTTACGGCAAATGGAACAATGGCGAGATAGACAAGTCTTGGACAGACGAAAATAACGTGCTTTGTATCCGCTACGCAAGTGGTAAATGGTGGCACTATGATAAAAATAAAGATGGAGATTGGATTTGGTGGTAATATGGGGAAAATACTTGATTTTTTAAAGCTATGCCTGCATCAGAAAGACCCTTATCCTTGGGGAATTTATGAAACAACTCTAATAAACGTACCGTCCGAAGTCTTACGAGAACTGGAAGAAATAGTAGACAACCGCCGTAGACAACTAACGGATGAAATATCATAACTCATGAGTTTTGACTATGGCAGGTTTTTAAATAGTCTGACCAAAGACCGAAGAAGAATATATATACATTGCACCAGTAAAAATAAAATTATCAGGTTGATTGGAATTTTATTTCGTATCAGGTCAGCAAAAAATATTATTCCTGCCAGACTAAAGAAAGTTATAAATAAGCTTAACCTATCCCAGAAATATTCTTTGTAAATTTTCCCAAGCCCTATAAAAAGATATAGTATAAATCCAAAGAGTGCCAGTGCTGCCAGTACAACAATGAGTGGCAGCAGATTATGTAAAACGATTGCTAACGATTGTTTCTCTGCTTTGCCGCCACATTCTGAGGCTCGTATAGCCGCTTTGCTGACGTTTAAAGCTATTACCCTTAGAATGTTCCATGTCTGTGTTAAAAATGCCATAGAATCCATTCTGAGCGTTTCTGAGCGTATTGCAGTAAATAGAGTTATGATACAGGAATAGAGCAGGAAAGATAAATTAAGAGCCTGCTGCGTATGTTTTTTTACTGTGTAAAGTTCTTCTGCTTTCCGCTGAATCAGAGCATTTTGATTTCTTTTTGCATTCTTAATCTCCCACTGTTTTGCATCTAAAATACGTGTTTTTTCTGCATAGGCACTCTTAACCTTAGAGACTTCTGTTAGCGTCTTTTCTTTTGCTTCCTGTAGTTCTTTGTTCTGCAGCTTTAAGTTTATATTTTCCTTTAGCACCTTGTCGCTCTCTTGAAATCTCCCTATCTCGTCGTTGAGCGATTTTATCATTTCGCTTTTCTGCTGAAGCTTGCTCATCAGCATCGAGTTTGCTGATAAATTCTCTGACATCTCTTGTTTTAACTTCTGTATCTGTTCTTCCAGTCCGCAAGCTTTCATTTTCCATTGTTCCGCTTGTTCCAGTACTTCTAAGTTTTGAGAGTCTTTCCTCGAAAGTTGTTCCTGCAGGTTTATTATCTCCTGCGATAATTTCTCGTTCTGATTGATGAGATTTTCCATCTCGTTGATGAGCTGTTCTACCTGCTCGGTTGAGTAATCTGCTGATTCGCTCATTTGCCTGTTTTCCTTTCTCCCCAAGCAATTCTGTTATCTTTTCATTTACTTCTCTAAGCTGTTGCCTTAATGTCCGCAATAGATTATTCTTTTTAACGATTTCTCTATTTATTTCACAGCGTTCAGCGATGCCACCTCGCTTTTCAATCAAACGTGCTGCATACCCCTCATGAATCGTTGGTATATAATCTATCCCTTGTCTTTCATAGCTTCGATGGTCTACCTGATTTTTTGGATCTAAATATTGATTGCAACAATCTGCCCATCTTTTTCTCCATTCTTCTACTTTGTCAGATTTATTCCAATCGTTAGTTTCTACAGTTTCTCTCTGCCATAGCTTTCGCCCGTTCGCTCCAATCTTCTGTTTTCCATCTGCATCAAGCACAGCTATCTTCTGTCCATTCTCGTCTAGTTTATAAACTTTCTTTTCTTTCTGCCCCCATTTCCCATTTTCTTTTATCTGTCTTGTAGTCCCCATAATGTGAGCATGATGATTATTATTTTTCCAGTGAATATTTACATCGACACACATTCCCTCATCGACAAGTGTTTTTGCAAAATCGCATACTAATTTTTTGCTTTGCTCAAATGTTAATTCGTGAGGAATCGCCAGTTCCCATTCTCTTGCGAGTCTTGCATTTTTATTTTTTTCAATCTTCTGTACTTCGTTCCAGAGGGTTTCTCTATCTGCATATGCAGCCGGAGCATTTTTACATAAAAATATTTTAGAATATATTACTTCTGATTTCCTCGTGAAGTCATAGAGGAGTCCTGTTTCTTTATCTCTCAATTTTTGTGCAGCACGATATGCAGAACAAGCAACTGCACTTCTTCCGTCAGACCGTCCTATATTTTTGATTGAGCAATGATAAATCGCCATTTTTAATCCTCCATTATCTTCCCCTCGGAGAGCGCACTTATGGACATACGGAGTGTGTCTGTAAGTGCGCCCTTAGTAAAACTAAGGGACTTACTAAGGTATATAGTATCACATCTTTTCTTGCGACTCAAGATATGGTATTATATAAAAAATAGAAAGGAGATAATACTATGGCTAGTATAGACGAGCGTTTGGAAAAGTTAAAAAAACAAAAAGAAGAATTAAAAGCGAAAGAGAAGAAACTTTTAGCACAGAAAGCAAGTGCGGAACGGAAGAAACGCACAAAACGATTGATTGAAGTAGGAGCAGCCGTTGAATCTGTACTAAAACAGCCGATTGAAAAAGAGGATTTACCAAAACTGATTAATTTCTTAGAGCAACAAGAAGAAAGGGGAAATTATTTTTCTAAAGCGATGAAATAATCTTCTTGTTATGATATAATCGTATCGTTGCCACTCCCAGACAGGCACAGGAGGGAGGGTTGACTTTGCAAGAACAGTTTATTTCATTTTTTCTTTCTGTCCTGGCAAGCGTGATTGCCTATTACGTTTGCAAATGGCTAGACACTAAGAAATAACCGGCAACTAGCCTAAGGTATAAGCCACCTTGCCAAAACGGAATAAAAACCCCCATGAGGTGCGAACTCATGGGGGTTTTGCTTTGTTGACTTTTGCAAGTCGTTTATTTCATTTTGCCTTAAGCATAATATAGCATATGCCTTAGCCATTTGCAAGTATTCCCGTGTTTATCAGATTTTATATTTTTTATAAAAAATTGAGCAATATTTCTTGAAGGATGAATTTCGTTCTTCTAGAAAACCAAAATTTGGTTTTCTGGCGGCTCTCCTTTCTCCTCTTCCCCCTCACACTCCCCTATTTTCTCTATTCTCTAGTTTTAGATAGATAGATAGATGGATAGATAAGATATGAGATAGCTATAGTTATATATATATTAATATTTATTTAAATATATATAATAAATAAGCTGCCCTAAATTCTTGTCTTGGCAGAATAGGCAGCTTATTTTAACTGAATATGAGCCCAGAATGGGAAGCTTAATAAAGCACCCTGCTGGTTCTTAGCAATAATATTATTGCAATTACATGGCAAAATGTCAATGGCAGGCGGTTTGGGCTGTATTATTTTGTTTGCTATTGTCTGTTTTTCAGCAATATGCCCTAAAACGAACGGAAATAGTCTTTAAATCAATTTTAATGTTATTTATGAGGAATTGTGCCAAATTGTAATTAAAATCGATTTAAACAGTATTTCTGTTTGTTTTACGATAGGGTGCGGGAATGGAGTCAGGTCTGAACTGCGGTACCGGAACGGAGTGAGGATAAGGAGCTGTTCGGACTTGACACAATGACACGGTATACGCTCTTGCAAGCGGAAAGCAGTCTTGCTTTCCCTGCCTTCCAGTGGCGAACTGGTGGGGTGCAGGGGCATAATGCCCTTGCTGGGTATGCCATTCGGCAGGGCAACGCCCTAAGAGTTATAGTGCTGCATTATTCATTTTCAGGGTATCTCTTGATTACGGGATATTAAAAAGCTAGGAAAATAACGGTTTTTGAGACTTATAGGTAACCAAGAAATTCCACAAAGGTAATTAAAATTAAATAAGCTGCCCTTTTCTACTAAAGGCAGCTTACTTATTGTTACAAAAATCCCAGAATGGGAAGCTTTCTGTAGTAATATAATTGACAGAACGTCTTGACTGTATTTTTTTGAGTATTAAATAATTTCCAATTTTTTTAGTTGAATTTTGTCTTTGTAAATATATATATAAGATATACGTTTCTATCGTTTATACGTTTAGGGATTGCTAGAAACCGCATAAAACAGTACTATTTTAATTTTAAAAAAGACATTTTTACAGTTAAAAAAGACGTTTACACAGTCTAAAAAAGACGTTTACACAGTTAAAAAAGACGTTTACATACTTTTTTAAATTGGAAGAATACTACATAAAATGGTAAAAAAGACTTATCATTTGAATTAATAGTGATTTTAAAAGACATATTAATGTTGAAACAAGGCCTTTAATATGTTATTATAAATTAAAGGAGGTAAAACATGAAAAGAGAATTAGATACAAAAGAGAGTATTAAGACAGTAACAAGTAATCAATTTATAACAGCCTGTGGTTTAGAGGGTATAAGTCTTAAAGCAAGAAAATTATTGTATATCGCTATATCACAAAGTAAAAAAACAGATACAGAATTTTATGAGTATGAAATTGGTGTGAAAGAATTTGCAGATTTAATGGAAATTGATGCAAGTAATGTATATAAAGAAGCTGATGTCCTCACGGATGAATTAATGAGAGGCTTTGTAAAAATCCAAGAAAAAAATAGTAAATCATGGAGAAAATATCAGTTATTTGATATGTGTCAATATACAGAAAATGGTAGTATCAGATTTGAGATAAGTAAACAGATGACAGATTTTTTATTAAATCTTACAGGAAGTTTTTCACAACCTCTTTTACATGATTTTTTAAAGATGCGTTCCCCATATAGTATGGCTATTTGGCATCTTATGCAAATGAAGATGAAAAGTAAAAAGCCAGGTATCACAGCAACTATGGGATTTGATATATCCTTAGCTGAGTTAAGAAAAGTAACTGGCTGCACTGATAAATTGAAACAAGTAGGTGAGTTTAAGAAAAGAGTTTTAGATAAAGCATTGAGAGAGATATTTGATTGTGCAGGTGTGAAAATTACCTACCAGAATATAAAAGTGGGACGTACTGTAGAGGGATTCAGATTCTTTGCTGAAGGAATAGCTCATATTGATTTGAACAGAATCCCTTTAGCCGAGCAAGAACGAATACAAGCTAATGCAGAGAGATTAAAAAAAGGAGAACCTTTGCAGTAATAAAATTACAAGGAGCAGCATATACTACATGATTGAAATAATTAGAAACTGGAAGAAGAAACGACAAGATCATAAACAGGCAGAGCATGAGAAGTTACTTGTGGAACTTGCAGAGATGGTCGATAAGAGACGAGCAGAATTACTACAAAGGGAAAGAGAGGGATAGTTATGGAATACAAAGAGGGAAGATTAGGTTACAATCGCAAAAATGACCGTTATGGACTTCTGGTAACGGATTTGTGGGAGATTGATGGATTTTCCTGCGGAAACCGTCTACAGGTAGAAATCAATGGGGAGTGGGTAGATACACACATGGAAATGGATTGGTCTACTGGTAAAGGAGTTTGGTATCTTACAGGAACAGATTTTAAAGGCTCTGAGTTGGAAAATAAGAGAGTTCGAGTGTTAAGAAATAGATAAGTGCAAAAAGGTGTTTTTTAATCTTAATATCACGTTTTTATGTACACTTTTGGGAGGAACACTATGGAGGATTTAGGGAAATATACGAGAAGAACAGAACTCTATAAATTATCTGCTGAAGAACAGACAGAAAAAATGAAACTGGTTATGAAAGAGGTTGAGAAAATAAGTGCTTACACAGGAGTTTCAGAAGAAGCTGCCTATGACTTATTTCTCAATGGATATGATGTTCCATCTGAATTGGACGGGCAAAAGATAGCATTTTCAGAAAGTGAACTTACACCCGACTTGCTCTCTAATCTGGCAGAAAACAATGTACGCAGCGTTAAAGTCATGTCCGATGAATCCATTGCGGCCGGCTATATGGATTACTTACATAAGCAGAAAAAAGATAATAAGTTTTGATAAGCAAAAAAGCACGAAAACCCGTATGTTTTCGTGCTTTTTCAATACTCATGAGTTTTGACTATGGCAGGTTTTTAAATAGTCTGACCAAAGACCGAAGAAGAATATATATACATTGCACCAGTAAAAATAAAATTATCAGGTTGATTGGAATTTTATTTCGTATCAGGTCAGCAAAAAATATTATTCCTGCCAGACTAAAGAAAGTTATAAATAAGCTTAACCTATCCCAGAAATATTCTTTGTAAATTTTCCCAAGCCCTATAAAAAGATATAGTATAAATCCAAAGAGTGCCAGTGCTGCCAGTACAACAATGAGTGGCAGCAGATTATGTAAAACGATTGCTAACGATTGTTTCTCTGCTTTGCCGCCACATTCTGAGGCTCGTATAGCCGCTTTGCTGACGTTTAAAGCTATTACCCTTAGAATGTTCCATGTCTGTGTTAAAAATGCCATAGAATCCATTCTGAGCGTTTCTGAGCGTATTGCAGTAAATAGAGTTATGATACAGGAATAGAGCAGGAAAGATAAATTAAGAGCCTGCTGCGTATGTTTTTTTACTGTGTAAAGTTCTTCTGCTTTCCGCTGAATCAGAGCATTTTGATTTCTTTTTGCATTCTTAATCTCCCACTGTTTTGCATCTAAAATACGTGTTTTTTCTGCATAGGCACTCTTAACCTTAGAGACTTCTGTTAGCGTCTTTTCTTTTGCTTCCTGTAGTTCTTTGTTCTGCAGCTTTAAGTTTATATTTTCCTTTAGCACCTTGTCGCTCTCTTGAAATCTCCCTATCTCGTCGTTGAGCGATTTTATCATTTCGCTTTTCTGCTGAAGCTTGCTCATCAGCATCGAGTTTGCTGATAAATTCTCTGACATCTCTTGTTTTAACTTCTGTATCTGTTCTTCCAGTCCGCAAGCTTTCATTTTCCATTGTTCCGCTTGTTCCAGTACTTCTAAGTTTTGAGAGTCTTTCCTCGAAAGTTGTTCCTGCAGGTTTATTATCTCCTGCGATAATTTCTCGTTCTGATTGATGAGATTTTCCATCTCGTTGATGAGCTGTTCTACCTGCTCGGTTGAGTAATCTGCTGATTCGCTCATTTGCCTGTTTTCCTTTCTCCCCAAGCAATTCTGTTATCTTTTCATTTACTTCTCTAAGCTGTTGCCTTAATGTCCGCAATAGATTATTCTTTTTAACGATTTCTCTATTTATTTCACAGCGTTCAGCGATGCCACCTCGCTTTTCAATCAAACGTGCTGCATACCCCTCATGAATCGTTGGTATATAATCTATCCCTTGTCTTTCATAGCTTCGATGGTCTACCTGATTTTTTGGATCTAAATATTGATTGCAACAATCTGCCCATCTTTTTCTCCATTCTTCTACTTTGTCAGATTTATTCCAATCGTTAGTTTCTACAGTTTCTCTCTGCCATAGCTTTCGCCCGTTCGCTCCAATCTTCTGTTTTCCATCTGCATCAAGCACAGCTATCTTCTGTCCATTCTCGTCTAGTTTATAAACTTTCTTTTCTTTCTGCCCCCATTTCCCATTTTCTTTTATCTGTCTTGTAGTCCCCATAATGTGAGCATGATGATTATTATTTTTCCAGTGAATATTTACATCGACACACATTCCCTCATCGACAAGTGTTTTTGCAAAATCGCATACTAATTTTTTGCTTTGCTCAAATGTTAATTCGTGAGGAATCGCCAGTTCCCATTCTCTTGCGAGTCTTGCATTTTTATTTTTTTCAATCTTCTGTACTTCGTTCCAGAGGGTTTCTCTATCTGCATATGCAGCCGGAGCATTTTTACATAAAAATATTTTAGAATATATTACTTCTGATTTCCTCGTGAAGTCATAGAGGAGTCCTGTTTCTTTATCTCTCAATTTTTGTGCAGCACGATATGCAGAACAAGCAACTGCACTTCTTCCGTCAGACCGTCCTATATTTTTGATTGAGCAATGATAAATCGCCATTTTTAATCCTCCATTATCTTCCCCTCGGAGAGCGCACTTATGGACATACGGAGTGTGTCTGTAAGTGCGCCCTTAGTAAAACTAAGGGACTTACTAAGGTATATAGTATCACATCTTTTCTTGCGACTCAAGATATGGTATTATATAAAAAATAGAAAGGAGATAATACTATGGCTAGTATAGACGAGCGTTTGGAAAAGTTAAAAAAACAAAAAGAAGAATTAAAAGCGAAAGAGAAGAAACTTTTAGCACAGAAAGCAAGTGCGGAACGGAAGAAACGCACAAAACGATTGATTGAAGTAGGAGCAGCCGTTGAATCTGTACTAAAACAGCCGATTGAAAAAGAGGATTTACCAAAACTGATTAATTTCTTAGAGCAACAAGAAGAAAGGGGAAATTATTTTTCTAAAGCGATGAAATAATCTTCTTGTTATGATATAATCGTATCGTTGCCACTCCCAGACAGGCACAGGAGGGAGGGTTGACTTTGCAAGAACAGTTTATTTCATTTTTTCTTTCTGTCCTGGCAAGCGTGATTGCCTATTACGTTTGCAAATGGCTAGACACTAAGAAATAACCGGCAACTAGCCTAAGGTATAAGCCACCTTGCCAAAACGGAATAAAAACCCCCATGAGGTGCGAACTCATGGGGGTTTTGCTTTGTTGACTTTTGCAAGTCGTTTATTTCATTTTGCCTTAAGCATAATATAGCATATGCCTTAGCCATTTGCAAGTATTCCCGTGTTTATCAGATTTTATATTTTTTATAAAAAATTGAGCAATATTTCTTGAAGGATGAATTTCGTTCTTCTAGAAAACCAAAATTTGGTTTTCTGGCGGCTCTCCTTTCTCCTCTTCCCCCTCACACTCCCCTATTTTCTCTATTCTCTAGTTTTAGATAGATAGATAGATGGATAGATAAGATATGAGATAGCTATAGTTATATATATATTAATATTTATTTAAATATATATAATAAATAAGCTGCCCTAAATTCTTGTCTTGGCAGAATAGGCAGCTTATTTTAACTGAATATGAGCCCAGAATGGGAAGCTTAATAAAGCACCCTGCTGGTTCTTAGCAATAATATTATTGCAATTACATGGCAAAATGTCAATGGCAGGCGGTTTGGGCTGTATTATTTTGTTTGCTATTGTCTGTTTTTCAGCAATATGCCCTAAAACGAACGGAAATAGTCTTTAAATCAATTTTAATGTTATTTATGAGGAATTGTGCCAAATTGTAATTAAAATCGATTTAAACAGTATTTCTGTTTGTTTTACGATAGGGTGCGGGAATGGAGTCAGGTCTGAACTGCGGTACCGGAACGGAGTGAGGATAAGGAGCTGTTCGGACTTGACACAATGACACGGTATACGCTCTTGCAAGCGGAAAGCAGTCTTGCTTTCCCTGCCTTCCAGTGGCGAACTGGTGGGGTGCAGGGGCATAATGCCCTTGCTGGGTATGCCATTCGGCAGGGCAACGCCCTAAGAGTTATAGTGCTGCATTATTCATTTTCAGGGTATCTCTTGATTACGGGATATTAAAAAGCTAGGAAAATAACGGTTTTTGAGACTTATAGGTAACCAAGAAATTCCACAAAGGTAATTAAAATTAAATAAGCTGCCCTTTTCTACTAAAGGCAGCTTACTTATTGTTACAAAAATCCCAGAATGGGAAGCTTTCTGTAGTAATATAATTGACAGAACGTCTTGACTGTATTTTTTTGAGTATTAAATAATTTCCAATTTTTTTAGTTGAATTTTGTCTTTGTAAATATATATATAAGATATACGTTTCTATCGTTTATACGTTTAGGGATTGCTAGAAACCGCATAAAACAGTACTATTTTAATTTTAAAAAAGACATTTTTACAGTTAAAAAAGACGTTTACACAGTCTAAAAAAGACGTTTACACAGTTAAAAAAGACGTTTACATACTTTTTTAAATTGGAAGAATACTACATAAAATGGTAAAAAAGACTTATCATTTGAATTAATAGTGATTTTAAAAGACATATTAATGTTGAAACAAGGCCTTTAATATGTTATTATAAATTAAAGGAGGTAAAACATGAAAAGAGAATTAGATACAAAAGAGAGTATTAAGACAGTAACAAGTAATCAATTTATAACAGCCTGTGGTTTAGAGGGTATAAGTCTTAAAGCAAGAAAATTATTGTATATCGCTATATCACAAAGTAAAAAAACAGATACAGAATTTTATGAGTATGAAATTGGTGTGAAAGAATTTGCAGATTTAATGGAAATTGATGCAAGTAATGTATATAAAGAAGCTGATGTCCTCACGGATGAATTAATGAGAGGCTTTGTAAAAATCCAAGAAAAAAATAGTAAATCATGGAGAAAATATCAGTTATTTGATATGTGTCAATATACAGAAAATGGTAGTATCAGATTTGAGATAAGTAAACAGATGACAGATTTTTTATTAAATCTTACAGGAAGTTTTTCACAACCTCTTTTACATGATTTTTTAAAGATGCGTTCCCCATATAGTATGGCTATTTGGCATCTTATGCAAATGAAGATGAAAAGTAAAAAGCCAGGTATCACAGCAACTATGGGATTTGATATATCCTTAGCTGAGTTAAGAAAAGTAACTGGCTGCACTGATAAATTGAAACAAGTAGGTGAGTTTAAGAAAAGAGTTTTAGATAAAGCATTGAGAGAGATATTTGATTGTGCAGGTGTGAAAATTACCTACCAGAATATAAAAGTGGGACGTACTGTAGAGGGATTCAGATTCTTTGCTGAAGGAATAGCTCATATTGATTTGAACAGAATCCCTTTAGCCGAGCAAGAACGAATACAAGCTAATGCAGAGAGATTAAAAAAAGGAGAACCTTTGCAGTAATAAAATTACAAGGAGCAGCATATACTACATGATTGAAATAATTAGAAACTGGAAGAAGAAACGACAAGATCATAAACAGGCAGAGCATGAGAAGTTACTTGTGGAACTTGCAGAGATGGTCGATAAGAGACGAGCAGAATTACTACAAAGGGAAAGAGAGGGATAGTTATGGAATACAAAGAGGGAAGATTAGGTTACAATCGCAAAAATGACCGTTATGGACTTCTGGTAACGGATTTGTGGGAGATTGATGGATTTTCCTGCGGAAACCGTCTACAGGTAGAAATCAATGGGGAGTGGGTAGATACACACATGGAAATGGATTGGTCTACTGGTAAAGGAGTTTGGTATCTTACAGGAACAGATTTTAAAGGCTCTGAGTTGGAAAATAAGAGAGTTCGAGTGTTAAGAAATAGATAAGTGCAAAAAGGTGTTTTTTAATCTTAATATCACGTTTTTATGTACACTTTTGGGAGGAACACTATGGAGGATTTAGGGAAATATACGAGAAGAACAGAACTCTATAAATTATCTGCTGAAGAACAGACAGAAAAAATGAAACTGGTTATGAAAGAGGTTGAGAAAATAAGTGCTTACACAGGAGTTTCAGAAGAAGCTGCCTATGACTTATTTCTCAATGGATATGATGTTCCATCTGAATTGGACGGGCAAAAGATAGCATTTTCAGAAAGTGAACTTACACCCGACTTGCTCTCTAATCTGGCAGAAAACAATGTACGCAGCGTTAAAGTCATGTCCGATGAATCCATTGCGGCCGGCTATATGGATTACTTACATAAGCAGAAAAAAGATAATAAGTTTTGATAAGCAAAAAAGCACGAAAACCCGTATGTTTTCGTGCTTTTTCAATACTCATGAGTATTGATAAAACCCTTAGATTTACACAATCTAGGGGTTTTTTCATG
>ERZ894203.1161-NODE-1161-length-15705-cov-14.580639_pt1 | contig 15705 bp, 14 predicted proteins | sample MGYA00380286_ERZ894203 | MGnify/ENA primary metagenome ERZ894203 (study PRJEB32331, sample SAMN06328484) | human gut metagenome | biome: human gut microbiome; feature: stool | host: Homo sapiens | collected 2014-02-06 ... | reverse complement strand
TAAATTTTTAGGATGCTTTTGGTAATGAACATTTTGCAACCCCTGCTATTTTTGGGTTGTATGGTTTACCGCTGATAAGGATGGCTCTAACAATTCGTAAAAGTTTAGCCGCAACGGCACATACCAGTTTTCCCCACGGCATTTTCTCTTTTTGTTTCTTTAAAATCCACTTTGTCAACTGTTTGGAGTGCAAGTTACCTTTAGTAGCCTGGTTGATCACGATTCCGGCTCCCTGCACCATTAGGGACCTCATGGTTTTATCTCCCCGATGGGTGATTTTCCCTTTCTTCTCGTTATGACCAGTTGCCATGCTTCTCGGAACTAAGCCGTAATAGGCAGGAAAGTCTTTAGGATGTTTGAACCTTTGGATGTCCCCCACAGTGGCTCTGAGGCGGCAACTACAGATAGTGCCTAGTCCTGGTACTGTTTGAATTAGTTGACAAGCTTTGTCCTTCTTCGCTAACTCTTCTAAGATTTTTGTGACGCTCTTTAAATCTTTTTGGACTGCCTGAGCATGTGCAACCATACCAACAAGTGCCGTCCTTAATTCTGCCGGGAAGGCCGCATGGTTTTCAATCATATCTTTCAATCTGGCTTTTCCGGAGATTCCTTTGGAAATGCTCAATCCCCACACTTGGCAAATACCCTTTAAAGACACCATGGTTTGCCTATACTGCTTCACATATTGTTCCCGCAAGGTTGTTAAGCTGGCGTACTTAAGCTGCTCTGGATCTTTGGCTTTAACCGTTCGCAGCTGAGTATCTTTGGTTAGAAAAGCCAGTGCCTGTGCATCGTTTAAGTCGGTTTTTTGATTTGAAAAATGAGATTCAACGTAATCTTTTACATTCTTTCCACTGATAACGATGCAGTGATGTCCCCAATCTTCCAATTTTTGAACCATGTAATTCATTTCTGTACAAGGCTCCATTGCGAATATGGTGGGGCTGAGCTCCTGAGCACTTTTTTCAAGCTCTTGGTAGTCAAGGCGATCAATGCCAAAAATTTCACCATCAGTTGTCAGCAGAATAGCGCTGACACAATTCTTGGCTAAATCAATGCCGATAACTTCATATTCGAGGTCTGTGTCGATCGTATTTACAAGTATCCTTTTGATTGACATGATTTCACCTTTTTAAAGACTTTCTTCCTTTGATTCTGCCCTATGTCTAGTAGGGAGCAAAGGGGTTCCATGTCATTAAGAAAACCATAATCATCCTGATTTTTTAATGTAACTGACACCAATCATCTGTTGAAATTAGGCTTGTTAGACTCACAATTTAAGCTATGACAGCCGGTCCCGGAGGTGTTCTTGTTCTTGAAGATTTTGTCAGCAAGGGCGGCAATTTATTTAATTGAAGAAAACCGTAACGGTCAAGATAGATCTGCAACTATTTGTTGGATAAGGATTATTTCAGTCCAGTGCCTTTAAAAGAATCTTGATCCGTAATTCTTCGAATGGCTTTTAAAAGTCGAATTAGAAAGTGGAACTTCTGTTTAAATAAGTAAATACCCTTGGATAATTGACACACGGGAACATAAGAAATTCTTTGACACAGTGAACCACAGCCGACTAATCAGAAAGCTGTCACTCAAAATCAAAGACGGCAGAGTCATTTCGCTGATACACAAAATGCTTCGATCGGGAGTCCAAATCAATGGGGAGATCAAACCCACGGAGATAGGACTTATGCAGGGCGGCCCGTTATCACCGCTCCTAGCCAACATCTATCTGGATGAATTGGACAAGGAGTTGGAGAAACGCGGACACCGCTTTGCAAGATACGCTGATGATCTGATCTGTATCTGTAAGAGTAGAAGAGCGGCAGAAAGAACCCTGGCAAGTCTGACAAGATTCGTGCAGGACAAGATGCTGTTGAAAGTAAACCAAGAAAAATCGCACGTTAGCCCCGTAACGAGCCCACGAACGAAATTCTTAGGATACGGCTTCTACTTCAGTCGGGCAAAAGGAGAAGTAAGACTGACGATCCATAAAAAGAGCAAACAAAAGCTCAAGGACACGATCAGGCAACTACTGACCCGGAACCCAAGAACGAGCATAGAGAATGTGAAACAGCTGCTAGCGCAGAAGCTTCGGGGGTGGATGAACTACTTCCAACTAGCAGATGCGCAAAAGTGGATACAAGAGGTAGACCGATGGATACGGCGCCGTATCCGCCAACTCTTGTGGAAAACTTGGAAGAAGGTGAAAACCAGGATAAAAGCTCTTATAAAATTAGGGGCGGATCCTGTTAGAGCCTATTACTGGGGCTGTACTCGAAAGGGTTATTGGCGAATATCCAACAGTCACATTCTTGCGACCACTCTGACCACAGACTTCCTCAAACAAAGAGGTTGGTCGTGGTTAGGGTGCTATAAAGGTTAAAACGTTGAGAAACCGCCGTAAAACCAAGGGGACTTGGCCTACCAGACCGGTACGGGCGGTGGTGTGAGAGGGGGTTCGCTGGAATTCAGCGAGACCCTACTCGATAGCCATTTCACAGATTTTTATTCCAAAATTTGTAAGCGTGGGTTAATATCCACATTACTGATTCGGAGTCGTCATTTGTCGGATAAATGATCCTGCAAATGTGATCTGGGTTCAGCAGTAAAAAAAATCACCATCCTTAGGAGGATATTTGAAATGAAAAAAGTACTCGCAGCTTTTGCAGTTGCTATGGCCCTGCCGATGACAGTTATGGCATGGGAACCGACCGGTGACGTCAACGTTATCGTTGCTTACAAAGCCGGTTCCGGCACAGACACAGGTGCTCGTCTTCTTGCTACCGAAGCCCAGAAGTACATTCCGAAAACCATCATCATTCAGAACCTTCCCGGTGCTGACGGCAAGATCGGCTGGACAAAATTAGTTCAGTCCAAACCCGACGGCCAGACCATCGGCTTCATCAACCTGCCGACATTCACAACTTTGGCTGCACAGCCGGGTGCTCCCTTCTCCATCAATGACATCGTTCCTATCGCCAACCATCTGACGGAAGCCGGTGTTGTTGCTGTTAAGGCCGATTCTCCCTACAAGACTATCGAAGAACTCGTTGCCGCCGCTAAAGAGAAAGGAAACCTGAAAGCCTCCACAAACGGCAACAAGGCTTCCAACCACACTGCTGCTCAGCTGCTTGCTAAGAGCGCCGGCTTCAAGTACAAAGCCATTCCTTACGGCGGTACAGCCGACCAGCTGCTGGCTCTTCGTCAGGGCGAAGTTGACTTCACCTGCGCCAAGGTTGCTGACGTTGCCAAGCTCGTTAAGGGCGACAAACCCGAACTTCGCGTTCTGGCTGTTTTCAACACCAAACGTGATCCTGAACTCCCGAATGTTCCGACACTCGGCGAAAAAGGCCTCTACCCAGAATGGTACGGTTCTGCTCGTGCTTTAGTTGCTCCGAAGGGAACTAAGCCCGAAGTCATTCAGTACTACGTTGAAGCCTTCAAGAAGACCATGCAGGATCCTGCTGTCATTGAAGCTCATAAGAAAGCCGGTATGGCTCTCGACTTCAAAGACAACAAGGAACTCGGCGACCTGATCAAGGCCCAGGACAAGTTTGCTCGTGACGTTGTCAACGACCTCTACAAATAATTTTTGATTATTTGTCCCGGGCATTCCGATGCCCGGGTTTAAAAATACCTTTTTAGGTGGGTAATTCCTCAATTTAGCGATTGAGGCTAACTTTTTGTACGCATAAATAAAATGTTCAAGAAAATCCTTCTTTCCGCAACTCTGATGGCTGCCGCCACAGCTTTTGCCGCTGACCTTCCTTCCGTTAAGATTTTGGCTACAGGCGGAACGATCGCCGGTACCGCCGCTTCCAGCACTCAGACAACCGGATACAAAGCCGGTGACTTAGGCATTCAGACTTTGATCGAAGCCGTTCCGGCAATGAAAGACTATGCCAATGTTTCCGGAGAACAGGTCGTCAAGATCTCTTCCAACAACATGGACACAAAGACCTTGCTGAAACTGGCCAAGCGCGTTAACGAACTGCTGGCCGATCCGAAGGTTGACGCCGTTGTGATTACACACGGTACCGACACATTGGAAGAAACCGCTTACTTCCTGAACCTCGTCACTAAGAGCGACAAGCCTGTGATTTTGGTCGGCGCTATGCGTCCTGCAACAGCCATTTCCGCAGACGGCCCGATGAACCTGCTCGAAGCCGTTCGTGTTGCTTCTACGCCTGAAGCCAAGGGCAAAGGCGTGATGATCGTCATGAATGATGAAATCAACGGCGCTCGCGACGTTACCAAGACCAATACGACCAACCCGGCTACCTTCAAGTCTCCGGAACTCGGCGCTATGGGCTATGTGAGCGGAAATAAGGTTCGTTTCTACAAGCAGTCCACAAAACGTCACACTACGAACAGCGAATTTGACGTTAGCAAACTCGATACGCTGCCCCGCGTTGACATCATCTACTCACACGTTGATGATGACCGTGTGATGGCTGACGCAGCTGTTGCAGCCGGTGCCAAAGGCATCATTCACGCCGGCACGGGCAACGGCTCTATCGCCAACCCGACAATGGAAGGTCTGAAAGACGCTGTAGCTAAAGGCGTAGTCGTTGTGAGAAGCGCTCGTGTTCCGAACGGTGCTACAACAGTTTCTCTGCCCATGTGGACGAAGGCAGGCTTCTTAGAGTCCGACACACTGAATCCTCAGAAAGCTCGTCTGCTCCTGCAGCTTGCTCTGACGAAGACTCAGGATCCGAAAGAAATCCAGAGAATGTTCGACCAATATTAATCTGATCGATTAGATCTTCTTGATATTTGATGAGAAAGGCGCTTCGGCGCCTTTCTTATTGGAAAAAATTACTTGAAAGCCAGATCGTTGGCTTTGAGCCACTCGGACACCATCTTCGGTGCGGACGAAACTTGGTAAGAGCGGATCCAAAGGCTCTTTGTGAAGTTGCCTTCAGGAATAAGGCGTTTAGCATCTCTTTCAACGCCGGAAATTCCGCTGCTGGCGCTCGAGACAATCAAACCGATTTTCTTGCCGGCCATTGCCTTTCCGTTGTGGAATAAGAACGTTTGCATGGGTGCCGCCATATTGCTCCACCAAAGCGGCGTACCGATGATAACGGTATCGTATTTTGAAAAGTCCACGTTTACCGGATCAATGGCGGGATAAGAAAAAGCGTCATTCGGCTTGCTTCGAATTTGGTCCACCAAATCACTTCCGAGAGAATAATTGTTAGCCGCGTAGTTCAAGCCTTTTTGCGCCGGCTGAATCCGAAGCACATCCGTCGGGGTTTGGTCTTTAACGGCGTCAGCGGCCTTTTCAATATTTCCGGTGAAGCTGTAATAGACAAGCAGCGTTTTGGCCTGAACTTGTGCTCCGGCCGCGGCTAAACCAAGAAGTGTGGCTATGAGGAGTTTTTTCATGATTTTTCCTATAAGAATTAGAGTGTTATGAGTTTGTAGGTACGGTTTCCAGCTCCGATTTCGTCCAAGTACTCGAGCTGAAGGAAGCCTCTGTCAATCTTTTCTTGGAGCGAATAAGCGTTGTATTCGGCCGGCGATAGCCCGTAAATTAAGTCGGCTGCAGCTTGGTCGGCGGCGAGCAAATCAAGAGATCCGACGATGCCGAGATTTCCGGTTCGGACTTTGGTGCCTTTCAGAGGATCAACGTGAATGTTTGAGACCACGTTAATAAAAAGCAGTCGATGGCCCATTGCATCGTGAATGCCTTTTGAGGCGTCAGCGAGTCTTCTGAAGAAACCAGCATCTTTTTTGACTCCTGGGCCATGAACTTGAGTCTTGCCCACTCCGCTAAACCGATTCCGACGTTCTTACAAGCACCGGAAAATCTCGCAAAACTCGGAATTCGGAAATTTGCCGTCACTGCAACACAGCCGTATTCCTTCAATAAGGCGGTCGGCGCGGAGAGGGACTTTAATTCTTTTCCGCCTTTGATAGAAATTTCCGTGAATTCGTTTTTGCGATCCAAGATATCGAGGCGATTCTTGTCGACGCCTTGAGCAGTAATCGCCCGAATATTTCCTTGCGTATTGCCTCTTCCGGCCGGATAGATTGAGGCATAGTTGCATTCAACAAATTTGCTGTTCGGAATGTGATTCAGCAGCGCTTCCCACATCGCTCGATTCGTATCGACATCGTCGCCGTGAAGTTTGATTCCCGTGAGTCTTCCGTCGTCCGGAAGGTTTCCGTCCTTTTTAAGTCGGTCATAAATTGCTAAAAAATTCTCTGCATTGATGTCTTTTGCAAAATAGACGGTAGATGCACCTTGTTTCGGAGTTGCTGCCAACACTTTACTTCCCATCATCGGCATTGCAGCTGCCGTTAAAAGAATCGTTCTTCTCAAAAATCCTGTTGTTTCCATATCGTTCACTTAACAAGACTGATTTCAACATCTTTGGAGCCGCTTTCTTGGATGACCTCAAGCGATTTTGAAGAAAGTTTTCCGAGCGGGACTAAGTTGTCAGACGGGCGGAAATCTCTAACAAAAACCGCCAAATTTCCCCAAGGAATGTAATAAGCAATATCGCCTTTTTGCGGATCACAGTTTCTTGGAGCAGTTCCCAAACTCAGAGGCTTCGGAAGATAAGAGATCCGTTCCGTCGTTCCGAAATCTTCAAATTTGAGTTTCAGCGGAAGCTTTGCAGCAAAGTCTTTGGCGGCATCGTTGTTGTTCAACTCTCCCGTAAAGGCTTTGTCGTCGACTTTGATCTGAATGTTTTGGGCCATGATGTTTCCGGACATAAGTAAACAAGCTGAGATTGCGGCGGCAGCGCTCAGAAGTTTCATTCATCCCACCTAAGATTCTTTCAACAATCAATGCGCAAAGATTTCTTTGACCTTTGCGTCTGCCGCCTCGCCTAAAACCTTGTGCTGCTCCGGAGAAAGATGAACACGGTCAATCTGTCCGGGAATACCTTTCACGAAGTCTTGAACGTTTATGTATTCGGTGCCAAGCATTCGGCATTTTTCCTGCAGAAGCGGCGGAAGCTCTTTGGTGATTTTTTCTGCGCCGTTGAATGCATCGCCGTAAGCAGTTTCATTCGGCTGCAGCGGAGGTGCAATGACTAAGACTTTTGGTGTCTTAAATTTAGTGTTGGATTGCCATTCACCTGCTTGAATCTTACGAATCATCTCTTCAAGATCATCGGCGATCGCTTTTGGATTGTTCTTATATCTTGAATTCGCGTCATTGGTTCCGAGCATGATAATGACTAAATCCAGAGGAAGGTTTTCGGAAAGAACCGCAGGAAGTGACACCATCCCATTGAACAACTTACCGGAAAGGCTTTTGTCGGTTCCGTTTCCGTCTTTTTGATCTCTTTTTACGGTTCGGCCGCCCAAGGCATTAACTTCGACTTCATAATCGGGGCCAAGTTTTTGAGCCATGACCTGAGGCCAAATTCGATCGATTGGAAGACGATAGATGTCTTTTTCCGGGCTCCAGGCCCATCCGAAAGAATTCGAGTCACCATAAACCAGGATTCTCTTGGCGGATTTCTTTTCCGAAGAAAACACAGGCAGAGGAGAAGTCAAAAGAATTGTTGAAAGTCCGAGGAATGAACGGCGGTTAAGAGGCATATTTTCTCCTTCTATATGCCTCCATCATAAAAATTCTTTTCTTCTCAATCCAATACTATTTATGGATGGTTAGTTATAACTTTTAGTTAGATTGAGTCCGAAAGTTTCTTAAGAAGCCTTTTTGGAATGTTTTGAAAACCTTCACAAAAAGCAACTTAATTTTGGTCGAAAAGATCCAGAGTTTCGCCTTTGCGTACTCTTTTCCTCGGAGCTGGTTTTTGTAAGTCTCGATGAATCCACTCCAAGATCACATCGCTCAGGTTATTGAGTTCTTCTTCCGTTAGTTCCCTGCCCTTGTCTATCCCGTGCCACTTATAAAGGCATCCGCGGCAGCAGCATCCCGTTGCGTGCTGAGCAGTAAAGATCGGATGTCCTTTATAAGGCGTTTGCTTGCCGTCGTTTTTTGGATGCGCGCTTCCGATTCTGTCGTGAAGAATTTGTCTTGCGTGTTTCTTCAAGAGCTCGTCATTGAGAGTCTCGGCATAAGTTCTGTCGGCATAAGACAAACGAAATTTGCTTCGAAACGCTGAATGGCTCAGCGCTTCGAATAATTCATCCATAGAAGCAAATTTTTGACTCATTAACCGAAGAGACGATTGGTGAGTACCGGATCTAAACATTCCTGTACGTAGGCGAAGAATCTTTCAGGATCCTCTTTCTTCAATTGGATCGCTTCTTTCTGAGAAAGAACATACATCAAAAGAAGTCTGGCTTTAGACGTCGTTGTTTCACCTGCTAGTAAACAGCCGCATTCGAGACACTGCGCGACGCTGCCCGGGAAAACCGTACTGTCTAAGACACGGCCGGAAGAAGCTCTCGTCGAGATCACAACGAAGATGCCCTTCTTTACTGCTTTTTTAATCGCAGGCATCATTCCGGCCGGAAGATTGCCGCGGCCGAAGCCTTCAACGATTATCGCGTCCGGTTCTTTTTCAAGGAACATTTCAAGAAGCGCACCGTCGTCTCCGCACATGGCTTTAACAACAGGAACTTTGGCCGTAAGCTTTTTGAGCATCGGGAAGTTCAAACCGGTATCGAGCTCTAATGCACCGCAGCGGAAATAAACATTGTCGCGGTCGACATAGCCGACGGGGCCCCAGCCCGGAGAAGCCAAGGCGGAAGCCTTGTTGGTATGGGTGAGCTGAGCACGGGAGGCCGCATGAATCTCGCCGTTCATGCAGACGACAACGGTCGAGATGTCTCCCTTCACGTCGTGGCAGGCAACTCGGATGGAATCTAAAAGATTCTTGGTTCCGTCAAACATCGGGTCCTCAGGATTCATGCAGGTCGTAAAGACGATCGGCTTGGAATTCTGATTCTGGAAGACATCCGACAAGGAGATGCTGACGAAATAAGCCGTTTCTTCAATGTTGTCCGCGGGCTGAGTAACGACAACGCCGGAGACTTCCGGGCGAATCAAAACTCTTTGGACGGCTCGGGAAAGCTCGAGCATCATCGCCGGTGTGACCACACTTCCCTTTAAAGAAAAAACCTTCGGAACTTCTAAGAAGCAAAGATCTTCAATTTCAGGAAGCGCATCGGTTACCGCCAGTACATCTTCTTCGGGATCACCGGGTTTGTAGTCGATGCCTGTGGGAATAATCATGTCGCCCAAAGGAAAAAGAGCAACGGTTTTGTCATCCATGACATCGATGTAACCGTCATCGAGAACTTCGGATGCAATGTCGGAAGGTTCCTCTTTGGCGAGTTTTCGAGTTTCTTTGACTGCCATCTTCTTTTCCTTTTTCTTTGATTTCTTACCCACAGTTTCCTCGTTGGTTATTCCGCTTTCAAGAGCTTCCCGGGATTCATGATGCCCTTCGGATCAAAAGCGTTTTTGATCTTGCGCATTATCTCAATTTCCAAAGGATCCTTGAATTGGTAATTATGGTCAAGTTTCAGCATTCCGATGCCGTGTTCGGCTGAAATCGAGCCCTCAAACTTATTAACCTGACTATAAAGAATTTCTCGAATTCCTTCTTCATTTCGGTAGGTTGCACCCGGGGCTTCAGGACTGACGAAATTGAAATGAAGGTTTCCGTCGCCCAAGTGCCCATAGATGGAAAGCCCGAGCCAGGGATAAGCGGATAAAAGCATTGCGCTTGTTTCTTCGACGAACTCAGGGATTAAAGAAATGGGGAGGCTGACATCGCTATGGATACTGCCGCCGGCCGTTCTGTCGGCCAGAGGGATTGATTCGCGAACATGCCAGAAGGTATGGGAATCCTGCAGAGAGCTGGCAATGGCGGCATCGGTGATTTCTCCGTCTTCAAACGCACCTTCCAAGATGTGTTCCATCATGCTTTCCTGAGGCTTCTTTTCCAGGGAAAGTTCAACCAGCACTTTCCAGGGAGAGTCGCTGAGCGGAGGCACTTCGATATCAGGCAGGTACTTTTTGACCCGCCCGATCGGCAAATCGCTGATCAATTCAAAAGCTGTCAGAGAAGAACCGGCTTTCATCTTGAATCGGTTCAGAAGCTTCCCGGCATCCTGAATACTGTTCAGACAGCAGAAAGCGGTTTCTTTTTCTTTCGCAGCCGGGAAGAGTTTCAGAACTACAGCAGTAATAATGCCGATCGTCCCTTCGCTGCCCAAGAATAAGTCTTTGAAATCGTATCCGGTGTTGTCCTTACGAAGACGTCTTAAACCGTTGTAAATGCGGCCGTCGGGAAGGACGACTTCAACGCCGAGAACCAAGTCGCGTGTTGTTCCGTAACGCAGTACGGCTACTCCGCCGGCATTACAGGCACAGCAGCCGCCGATGGTTGCGTTGCCTTCTGCCGCAAAAGACAGCGGGAAGAAACGATTAACACTTTCTGCAGCTTCATGCACTTCGGCCAATGTCATTCCGGCTTGAACGGTTAACGTGTCTGAAAGGGGGTCCGCGTCGATGACGTTTTTCATTTTTGTCATGGACAGGACGATTTCAGCATCCGGTCGATAAGTTGTCGCTGCGCCTGTCAGACTTGTATTGCCGCCTTGGGTGACGATGGGAACGTTGTATTGAGCGCAAAGTTTGACGATCTTTGAAACTTGTTCGGTGGTAGAGGGGCGGACGACAGCCAAAGGCTTTGAGACGTAGTGGTCTGTGAAATCATCCGTGTAAGGTCCGAAAAGAGCCGGATCATCAATGACGTTATTGAGGCCGACAATTTCGGCAAAAAGCGATTTGAGTTCTTGTTGCATGGCTTTTTTGAATCAGTAAATATTCAAGAAAGTTTAGTCAAAAAATTGCTCCTTTCCCCTGATAAAAATAGTGATCGAAAGGTCGTAGGGGAAAATATCGTGATCCACAGTTTTCTATGCGAAAGATTTGACGACTAAGATATTCTTTTTTAGGAGGATGGTCCGTGCAGTCTCTGTGGATGGTTGTTGCGGCATTGTTTTATGCCTTTTATGCCGTGTTCGTGAAATATTCCGGTTTTGAAGGCATCGGAAGCTGGGAAATCCTCTTTTTCAGATCAATTTTCGGCGTTGTACTCTTTTACGGCGTTATGCGTTTCAGCGGCATTACGCTTTCCACCACGCATCCCTGGCAGCATCTGATTCGCTCGATGTGCGGCACCCTTTCAATCATCTGCGGCATTTATTCCGTCTCTCATCTGAATATCGGGCTGGCGATGACATTGAATTACACCTCGCCGCTGTTTGTCGGAGCCTACATTCTGACGACCTCCCTGCTCCATCACGCTCGAGTGAACTGGGGACTGATGGCGATGGTGCTTTTCGGTTTTATCGGCGTCGTGATCATGCTCGGACCAACCATCGGACCGCACGAATACTATGCCGCTGTAGTGGGTTTAGCCGCGGGCTTCTTCACTGCAAATGCCACAACATTTGTTAAGAAACTCGGCATGCTTCATGAGCCGGAAACACGAATTATTTTTTACCTTGTTCTGGTCGGTGCGATTTGCGGCCTCATCGGAACATTCCTCACCGGCGGCTTCCATCCCTGGAGCGTTAAGGGCGCCTTATACATTTTGGGACTTTGTATCTGTGCGACCGGCGGTCAATTCTGTCTGACCAGAGCTTTCTCCAGGGGCAATCTGGTTCTGTCGAGTTCTCTTCAGTACACAGTCATTCTTTTCTCAACGATTTTGGGAGAAATCCTTTTCCTCGAACCGGCAACCTTCCCTGTTATTTGCGGAATGCTGATTATTGTTTTCTCCGGATTGATGTCGAGTTACTTCGTTCGTCGGGAAAATAAATTCTTGAAGGAAAAGGCAAAGACCTCGCAATCAAAAACTGCCTAATCTAAACAGTTATCTTTTTTCTATCGCCGGCACTTTCTCGCTGAGGAAGTTCCGGCGAATTTCATCTAAGTTAAGTTCCTGAAATGCTCTCAATATTTCATCAACGAACCCTAGTCTTCCTATAATTGAAAAATTGTTTGCGAATCATAAGGAACAAAAAATATGAAATTTTCAATGGTTAGCGGTGATGTTTTAAAGCTCGAATGCGGAGCTCTGGTTGTCGGAATTCCTGCCGGCGGTCTTACTCCGACAGCTGAAGCGCTCGATAAGGCTTCCGAAGGAGCTGTCTCTCGCTGGATTGAGGCCGGAGACATTCATCCCTGCGTCGGCAAGGTTGCAGTTTTCCGTGATTTTCCGGGATGCAAAGCCGAACGCGTTGTGTTTGTCGGCTTAGGAAAATGCAAGGCCAGAGACTTTCAGCGCGTTTTGAAACTCGGCATCGATAATGCTTACCTTGGCAAAGAAGTCGTCCTGACCACCCTTGAGTGGCTGCCGGATGAAGTTCCTGAATGGATTGCCGAACAGTCCGGTTTTATTGCCTGCACTGCTCTTGATCGTCCTAAGAATTACAAAACTTTTGACATTAACTGGAAGAAGCCTAAGAACATTGATCTCTATGTCCCGGATGAAAACAAGGACATAGAAAAAGCCTATGCCGAAGGTGTATCTGTCGGGGTTGGCGTTCAGATGGCTAAGCAGTACGGGGATATGCCGGCGAATCTCTGCACACCGAAGTTTATGGCTGAAGAATGCATGAAGTTGGCCGGCTCTCTTGGCCTTGACGTAACTGTCTTCGACGAAAAAGCCATGGAAAAACTGGGCATGGGATGCCTGCTTGGCGTTGCTAAGGGCTCTCACCAGAAACCTCGCATGGTGGTCATCGAATACCACGGCGGAAAGAAGGACGACGCGCCCGTCGCTTTGGTCGGTAAAGGATTGACATTCGACTCCGGCGGCATTTCTTTGAAACCTGCTAAGGGAATGGACGAAATGAAGTACGACATGTGCGGCGCTGCGGCCATGATCGCTTCTATCGCAACCGCAGCAGCCATGAAGCTGCCGGTGAACATCGTTGCTGCAGTCGGCTTTACGGAAAATATGCCCGGAAGCTCTGCCACTAAACCCGGTGACATCTTGAAGAGCTATGCCGGGAAGACCGTTGAAGTTCTGAACACTGATGCCGAAGGTCGTTTGGTTCTGTGCGATGTTCTCGCATACACCATTGATAAGTTCAAGCCGAAGTGCGTTGTCGATGCCGCCACATTGACCGGCGCATGCGTTGTTGCTCTGGGCAACGATATTGCAGGCTTATTCTCTAACGATGAAGAATTGGCAATGTCTCTCATGATGGCAGGCGATACCGCAATGGATCCGGTTTGGAGAATGCCTCTGGATATTTCCTTTACCAAGGCTTTGAAGAGCAATTTTGCCGATCTCGCCAATATCAGCGACTCTCGCGGCGCAGGTGCCTGCACGGCGGCAGCCTTCTTGGAAGAATTTGTCGGTGATACCCCGTGGGCTCACTTAGATATCGCAGGTGTTGCCAATAAGAGCGGAAAAGAAAAAGGATCAACCGGCCGTCCTGTTCCCCTTCTGATTAACTTCCTGAAAGACCAGGCGGAATAACAAAGCAATGATTCGCGGGGCTCAGGCCCCGCTTTTTTATCCTATTATTTCAACAATTCCTCAACCATTTCATTCCAAAAAATGATCCGATTTGAATGCGACTACGCCGAAGGCGCCCATCCCAAAGTGTTAGAAGCTTTGGTTAAGACGAATTTTGAACAGACCCCCGGCTACGGTGTTGACGGACACTGTGCTCACGCTCAGGAACTTATACGAGAAGCTTGTGAAGACCCTTTGGCCAATGTTTATTTTGTTACCGGCGGAACTCCTGCCAACGTAACCGTTATTGCATCGCTTTTGAGACCCTATCAAGGATGCGTCTGCTGCAAGAGCGGTCACATCAATGTTCATGAGGCCGGTGCCGTTGAAGCGACAGGGCATAAAGTCATTGGTTTGGATGGAAAAGACGGAAAACTCTCTGCCGATACCCTCAGAGACTATCTAGAAAGTTACTGGGCGGATCCGACACATGAGCATGTTGTCCAACCCGGCATGGTCTACATTTCTTCGCCCACTGAATTAGGCACTGTCTATTCCAAATCGGAACTTCAAGCACTGTCAGAAGTTTGCCGGGAATTTGTGATTCCGCTTTATCTTGACGGCGCTCGTCTTGGCTACGGCTTACAAAGCCCTGGCAACGACGTTACATTAGAAGATATTGACCGTTTGACCGATGTTTTCTATATCGGCGGAACAAAGGTCGGTATTTTGATGGGAGAAGCGATTGTATTCCCGAGAGGAAACGGCCTGGACGCAAACTTCCGAAGCATGATTAAACAAAATTGCTCCATGCTCGCTAAAGGGCGCCTTCTCGGCGTTCAATTCGAAGCCTTATTTACGGATGGTCTTTACGAAGAAATGGGAAAACACGCTGTTGATCAGGCAATGAGAATTAAAGACGCATTCAAAGAAAAAGGTTGTCGCTTTTTAGTGGACTCACCTACTAACCAGCAATTTTTATTCTTGCCCCGTGAAGCAAAAGATAAACTTTCTAAAGATTATGCATTTGAATGCGAGGGCGATGCCGGGCAAGAGGAATTCTTAGTTCGTTTTTGCACTAGTTGGGCAACGCCGAAAGAAAGCGTAGATAAGCTTATTGAAACTATTAAAGCGTTGTAATTTTCTCACAAAGAAATTGAGGCTATAGCGGCCTCTTTTTTTTATAAAAAATAGTTAATTTTATTTATTTAATTTATCTAAATTTTAAAGGGTAAAATAAAAGTCCAACAAATAGAATATTAGAACCAAATTTGTTTTTTTGGTATATTTAAACTCCTTTATTTCTATTTAAACGCAGAAATCAACATGTATTTTTGAATGATATTGATTGAGTTTATCTATTGGCGACTTTCCTCCTCTTTTTGCGCCATATATTAACGCAGGAGGCGATATCGTATTGGCATAGGATAAGGAGAAGAAAATGCCAAGACGATGGTCAAAATTACAACACCGACTTCAGGAAATCTTCGCCCCGAATATTCGTTTGCAGTTTCATTGTGCGATATACCGAATTCCCGGACATGTAGATACTGTTTGTCCGAGATATTTTCTGATGCTAAATAGTGAAATTATTTGGGACTGGCCAAGAAATTACACAGAAGGCCTTAGTCATGAAGAAATGTACCTGGTCTACAGATCTCGGCTAGCAGTCTTTCAGATTTGATTGCAGAATATCTCAACGCAGACAGGGAGACTGCCATAGCCTTAAAAGACGAATGGGGTATCGCGGATATTTTACGAGCTGTTGACCGTAGAATTGGACGAAGACAATGGGACGGTCTCTTAGAAAATATAAACCCAAAAGTCTCTAATGCTGTTGGGAAGATAATAAGTTCTAGAAAAATATCCCGGAAATCTCAAATAGAAAATGAGATTATTGGAAAAGAAGGAGATGGACGAAAACTTCTCTAAAGAATAAGGAATTCTTCTTTATCTTAAAAATATCGATTCTAAAATTTTGTATAGAGAAAATATAATCTTATTGCAGAAGTTTTCAAGGACATTGAAAAATTTTTAAAACTACTAAAAGAATGGAATTTTATTTAGATTGACCAAATTTTTCTCGGTGATTTTTGATGAATAAATAATATTGGTATCTATTTAATTTTGAGGGGTTAATATTTCCAGGAGAAAGTTAAGTGATTAACTTTCTCCTTTGAAATCGTATGTTTATTATTGGCAGCTCTTCTGTTTCTTCGCGATTTCTCAGGCCCAACGCGCAATATTAATAAAAAAATCGAATAGAACCCTCATAAATTTC
>ERZ894203.1148-NODE-1148-length-15934-cov-6.095913_pt1 | contig 15934 bp, 16 predicted proteins | sample MGYA00380286_ERZ894203 | MGnify/ENA primary metagenome ERZ894203 (study PRJEB32331, sample SAMN06328484) | human gut metagenome | biome: human gut microbiome; feature: stool | host: Homo sapiens | collected 2014-02-06 ... | reverse complement strand
GTCCATTGAAATACACACAAAGATAACCGATAAATGATAATTTAGAGGAGCAGGCCAAAGCGCTGTTTAATCATTACTTTATTCAAAATACAGAGAATTTAGGAGAATGGCAAGACGGGGTTTTGACTGACATTGCCCAATACCTTAATGGATTGGCTATGCAAAAATATCCAGCGATGCCTAATGAGGCAGGATTGCCAGTTTTAAAGATTAAAGAACTTGGACAAGGACAATGTGACACCAACAGTGATCGTTGCTCATCTTTAATAAAACCTGAATATATAATTTCTGATGGAACCATTATATTTTCTTGGTCAGGAACCCTACTTGTAGATATTTGGTGTGGTGGAAAATGTGGGCTCAACCAACATTTATTTAAGGTATCTTCGGCAAAGTATCCTCAATGGTTTGTTTTTTATTGGACAAAGCATCATTTGAATAAATTTATTCGCATTGCGAAAGACAAAGCGGTTACTATGGGGCATATCAAACGATGTGATTTAGAAATATCAAAAGTAAAAATCCCAAGTAAGCAGGCTTTGGTTAATTTAGATAAGTTATTTTCTCCCATCTTTAATAGAATGGTTACTTGTCGAATTGAAAATAGGAAATTATCATCTCTCCGCGATACCCTTCTACCCAAACTCATGTCCGGTGAGATCTCCGTTGAGGAGGTTTCCCTCGATTAGCTTGCTAAATTATCATTTATCGGTTATCTTTGTGTGTATTTCAATGGACTGCGTAACTTTATCAATTTCAATAATACAAACGCAGCCATGAAAGAAAAACTAATTGACGAAATTAAAACCGCGATGCGTACCGTCATTACGGCAGATCAAATGAGCATCTTATGTAACGTGCTGAATCGCACATTGCAAAATATTGTCATCGCAGAAAAGCTTCCGGATAGCGAAGCGCGAATCAAGGCTAATTCTCAACTGCAAACGCTATTTATATCAGCCAAGCGAGTCGAGGGATGCTCCGAGAAAACACTAAAATATTATGCTTCGACTATTGAATATATGTTACGGCAGATCGACAAGAATATCGTCGATATAACAACGACCGATCTACGATGTTATCTTGCATCATACCAATCGAATAACCAATCGTCAAAAGTTACCATAGACAATATCCGCAGAATTTTCTCAAGCTTTTTCGCATGGCTCGAAGACGAAGATTATATTCTTAAAAGCCCGGTGAGACGCATCCATAAAGTTAAAACCGGCTCCTTAATTAAAGAGGTGCTATCCGATGAAAATCTCGAAATTTTGCGTGACAACTGCACCCATATACGAGATCTGGCAATCGTAGATATGCTATCGTCTACCGGCATCCGCGTCGGCGAACTGGTAAAAATTAATCGAGAAGATATAGACTTTCACGAACGCGAATGCGTCGTTTTCGGCAAAGGCAACAAAGAACGAGAAGTCTATTTCAACGCCCGCACAAAAATTCATCTGAAACAATACCTCGAAAGCCGGACAGATGACAATCCGGCACTCTTCGTATCCATCGCCAAGCCACATAATCGACTTAAAATTAGCGGAGTGGAGTTGCGCCTCCGCCAACTCGGTCGCAAAGTTTCGATTCACAAAGTTCATCCGCATAAATTCCGCCGAACACTTGCTACAATGGCCATCGATAAAGGGATGCCGATCGAACAGGTACAAAAGCTATTAGGGCACGTCAAAATCGACACAACAATGCACTATGCAATGGTCAATCAAAGCAATGTCAAAATCTCACATCGGAAATATATAAATTAGAAAAACAATATATGAATACGACCTGGAGGCAATGCACAATAGGAGATGTGTGCGATACAATTTCCAATACATACAACAGTAATGCTCAACAAGTTGTTCTTATTAATACATCTGATGTATTAGAAGGCAAAGTATTAAATCACATTTATATTCCTAATGAGAATCTGAAAGGTCAATTTAAAAAAACTTTTGAAGAAGGCGATATATTATATAGCGAAATTCGTCCACAAAACAAACGCTATGCATACATTGATTTCGCCCCAATCAATTATATTGCATCGACCAAATTAATGGTTATTCGAAATAAAAATATTGTCAAGTCCAAATACCTCTACTACTTTCTTCAATCTGATAAGATTATTTCAGAACTTCAAATGTTAGCGGAGACTCGTTCTGGTACATTCCCGCAAATAACATTTAATGAGTTGTCCAAGCTAAGCATTAAGATTCCACCGCTACCTGAACAAGACAGAATCATTTCTATTTTAGACTCAATCTGTAAAAAAATAGATATAAATCAACAGATAAATGATAATTTAGAGGAGCAGGCCAAAGCGCTGTTTAAGTCGTGGTTTGTGGATTTTGAACCATTCAAAGGCGGAAAATTCGTTGATTCGAAGTTAGGACCAATTCCAGAAGGATGGAGTATCGGAAAGGTAAATGATGTCGTACAAATTCTATCAGGTTTTGCCTTTAAGTCGGAAACCTTTGTTCAGAGTGGTCCATATCGATTGATTACAATTAAAGGAGTACAAGATGGCTATCTTGATATTAGTGGAGCATCTTATATATCAAAGGTACCATTAAAGATGCCTGCGTACTGTAATCTGGAAATAGGAGATATTTTATTATCTCTAACAGGAAATGTCGGAAGAGTGTGCATAGTAGATAGACCTAATTTATTGCTTAATCAGCGAGTTGCAAAGTTGCAACCTCGAAGAGATAAGCAAGATTTGCTATTTGTTTATATATTATTTAGACAGGATACATTCAAAAATCATTTGCTACAAATAGCACGAGGAACGGCCCAATTAAATTTAAGTCCTGTGGAAACAAGAGAAATAAGCATAATCCTACCTCCGGCCAATGTCTTACTTGAATTTAGTAAAATAGGGCAATATTTGTTTGATAAAATAGCATTGAGTAATCAAGAAACACTTCGTCTATCCGCTCTCCGCGACACCCTTCTACCCAAACTCATGTCCGGCGAGCTCTCCGTCGAGGAGGTTTCCTTCGATTAGCTTGCTAAATTATCATTTATCCGTCGATTGAGTCTGATCTTATTATCGAGAGAAGATAATATAGCTACAACTTTTTTCTGCACATCTATTGCGGGGATATTTACAGGCCATTGCATAATCTGTTTTTTGTCCCCTCGAGGCATTTTACACCCTTTTGCTCCCGACATTACGTAATCGAAAAACGCTTGCTGGCTCAACAGATAGTATAAATATTTGCTATCTGTATTTTCTTTTGCACGAATACACAAGACATCCGCAGAGCACCCACCGCACCTATCAGCACACCATATTTTTTGGAAATATGGCCGAATATTAGAGATCAAAATATCTCCGATTTTATATTCAGTTGTGGTTCCAGGCGGTATTATTGTAGATTCACTTATACCACCTTTATTGGGTAACATATTTTCCGTAGAGATATAATTCATACTACTCGTTGTGCGATTATTTACATAGTCACATACATGTTCTAATTCACATGCATTTTTTAAGTCATTAAGAATTAAGCCCATATTTGCTACAATTTATACCCAATACTACCTAACTGTTTTTTGATCTCTGCCTCCAGCTCGTGCGACTTTTCAAATAGTCCAGAAAGCTCGCCCGTCAAGCGTGTCATTTTCTCCTCAAACGGTTCGGTGTCCTCCTCTTGCGCAGCAATGCCCACATAGCGACCGGGCGTGAGAATAAAATCCTGCTTGGCAATTTCTGCGACAGAGGTAACCACACAAAATCCTTTTTCATTCTCCAATTTTCCAGCAACATAGGCATTATAGGTGTCGGCAATGCGCTGAATATCGCCGCGCTTTATCGGATCGACCGTGTCACTATCGGTCAATTCGCGCAGTTTGCGCGTTACCATTGTACCTAAGTTGCGAGCATCGATAAAGAGCGTTTTGCCCTTTTGTTGCTTGTTTTTATTGAAAAACCAAATCGACACGGGAATTTGTGTAGTATAGAACAACTGCGGCGGCATAGCGATAACACAATCCACCAAATCAGCCTCTACCAATTTACGCCGAATCTCGCCCTCACCGCCACTCTGGCTCGACAGCGAGCCGTTGGCCAGCACAACGCCCGCACGTCCCGTCGGGGCAAGGTGGTGGATGATATGCTGAATCCACGCAAAGTTGGCATTGCCGTTGGGCGGCGTACCGTATTTCCAACGCACATCATCCGCCAGCTTATCCGCCCCCCAATCGCTCAAATTGAACGGTGGATTGGCCATCACGAAATCGGCCTTCAGAGTTGGATGGCAATCATTGAAAAAGGTATCCGCATTATATTGTCCGAGATCGGCCTCGATACCGCGAATCGCCAAGTTCATCTGCGCCATTTTCCATGTCGTAGGATTGGAATCCTGACCATAGACCGATATATTATTGATATTTCCGGAGTGGCTCTCGATGAATTGTGCAGACTGTACAAACATACCACCCGAACCGCAGCAAGGATCGTAAACACGGCCTTTATAAGGTTGTAATACGTTCACCAATGTCTTAACGATACAAGCCGGAGTATAAAATTCACCTGCCAATTTTCCTTCGGCCTCAGCAAACTTCGAAAGACAATATTCGTAAGCACGACCCAAAATATCCTTCGAATCGCCGTGCTCATGCATCCGAATATTTGTAAACAAATCGACAACTTCACCCAAGCGGCGTTTGTCGAGCTCGGGACGCGCAAAGTTTTTCGGAAGAATATCTTTCAGACGCTTATTCTCCTTCTCAATTGCCCGCATCGCATTGTCGATGATCGTTCCAATTTCAGGAGAGTGTGCATGGATGGCAATAGCTTCCCAACGGGCTTCCGCAGGGACATAGAAAACCGGATCATAACTACCCTTCTCATTTTTATTACTCAAATACTCATCCTTGTCTTCCTCAAAGCCCTCTCCTTCGGCAACAAGCTGTTGATATTTAGCTTCGAATTTGTCCGAGATGTATTTCAGGAAAATAAGTCCCAATACAACGGATTTATATTCCGATGCATCAATATTTCCGCGCATCTTATCCGCCGCCTTCCATATTTCCTTTTCAAAGCCGATGTCGGCTGTATTCATCGCTGCCATTGTATAGAATATTTTAGGTAAAGGTACAAAATCTTCCCATTTTTTCGCTTTCCCGCAAAGGAATAAACCTTAAAAACAATATCCGCAAGGCTCACATAGCGATTTGCAGGACCTTGCGGATATTATTTCCTCAACTAAATTTTAGAAAAAATGATACAGCTTAGTTGTTCTTATTCAATAAAAACGCATTTTTCTTGTCAAATCCCCACTCATAAATGTATTCGGCACCTTCAATCCGGATAATGAACACAACACGCTCCCCTTTAATCCATGCTACATGAACAAATCCGGATACGGATTCTCCGGGATATATCGTGTTTTTCTTCAAATATCCCAGCTTTTTGACCTGTTGTTCGTCCTGCAAGGCCTGACCGAAATCAGCGAGCCGCTGCTGTGAGGCCATGTTGGCCTGATAGGCCGCAGAGGGATTATAAGTCGTAGTCGTATAAGACGAATAACCGCCGTAGCTGCTGTAACCGGTCGTCGTGGAGGTCGAATAACCTGCGCCGGCAGCAGCCATTCCTTCGCTGACACCCATCAAAACAGCGGCCCAGGTCTGCGACCGGTTCACTTTCTTCAGATAGCTATCGCAAGACCAGACCTGCAGATCGGTGGCGACATCGTGTTCGTCTACGGAATAGGCCGTCATATCGGTCTCCGGATTGAATTCGACCGGCGTCAACGAATTGTTGGAGATAATCACATCGACCCGATGCCACTTGCCGTAATCCCGGACGATGGCATCCGTCAACGCGATCGTCAATCCGTTTTTGAAATAGACTTCCCAGGGCACACCGTCCCGATAATCGGCCGAGCGCTCCGCTATGGCTGGTGATTCCCATACCGGCATGTCGTCCGCAATGCGGAATTTAAGCGTGTTCCCGCTGCCGTCCGCCAGCAAATAATAATCATGAACCGGCAGCCCTGCACGATATTCCACCATTCGGCAGGAGCCGTCCTCGTTGTATGTCTTGTACGTTCCGGACAATTCGCCGCCGGCATACAACGCACGCGTTTTCAACGTTCCATTCTCGTCGTATTGCCGATATTCGCCTTCCAACAATCCTCCCGAATAATATGATTTTTCCGACATGTGACCATTCTTGAAATAGGAAACAACGTCTCCGTCAAACACTGTCCGGCAATCATCGAGCGTATCGATTGTCTGAAAATGCCCTTCTCTCCGCAATTCTCCCGAAATATAAAAATCCTTGAACATTTTGAGCCCCGCCGAATCCGCAGGATAAAGCGCCAGCCGATAATAATCGGCAAAAACCGGATTCCGCACCGTCACCCCCGAACGGCTATAGTAGAGTGTATCTATCCGCTCTTGCGACAAGGCACCGTTGCCTACCACAAGCAACAATACGAACAATAAAACTCGGTTCATAAAATAACTGGGTTTCATAGGTTTCATCGCTTTTCCGATATCCGACACGCCGTTATCGTGTCAATTGTTCTTATTAATCAAGTTCACCACAACCTTCGTCATTACATCTTTCTCTTCTGTGCGACTCTCAGCAATCATGAGCGTCAGAGCGACCAGCGTATTGTTATCCAAAAGGCGCGAACCATCAGCACGGTAAAGAATCCGATTGTTTTCCAAAAACCAAAGGAACAGAAACGCTGCGATGCGTTTGTTGCCGTCACTGAACGAGTGGTTCTTGACCGTCAAGTAAAGCAGATTGGCTGCCTTTTCCTCGACACTCGGATAGAGATCACACCCGCCGAAGGTCTGGTAAATTGCCCCCATTGTGCTTTTGAACGATTCGTCTTTTTCGTGAGCGAACAATTCGCTGCCTCCGAATTTCTCACGCAACACCTGCAATGCCGCCATCGCATTTTCATACGTCGCATGAAACGGTTCCTCCGCCGTGGTTGCCGCAACCTCCAACTGCTGATAGTCATAACGATCGAGCGTGTCGAGGCCATAAGTATAGTCCGTAATCACGCGCAGTAGCCCGACCGCCTCGGATTTCGTAACCTCCTTCGCAGCCAAGACATGGGAGAGCAGGCGAACAGTCTTTTTCAACTCCTCCAACTGCTCGGCTTTCGCTTGGGTATTGACGGCATAGCCTTTTATTAGGTACTCTTTCAAAATTTTGTTCGCCCAGATACGGAATTGTGTTCCGCGCTGTGACTTGACACGATATCCGACAGAGATAATCACGTCCAGATTATAAACTGTAATCTTACGCCTAACAGAACGATTGCCCTCTTGCCGAACTATCAAGTATTCCTTGACAGTTGCCTCTCGCTCGAGCTCGCCCTCTTTAAAGATATTATTTATATGAAGGCTCACATTCTGTTTGGTCGAATTGAACAACTCTACCATCTGCGCCTGCGTCAGCCACACGCTGTCGTTCTCCATGCGGACGTCCAGACGGGTCTCACCGTCGGCTGTCTGATAAATGATAATCTCGCCCCTGTCCATGAAAGCAAAGATACGAATAAACCCGAAAAGTCGATAACCTTTAGCTCTCAACCGATTCGCCCGTCCTTTTCAAATAAAAACATCAGCGGCCGTGATATCCTTTATCCGGCTCTCCGGAGTACCACCATCCCTTACCCCGATCCATATAAACGATTTTTTCTTGCCCCGTGACAGCATCTTTTTCCACACTGTATTCGTATCGAATATCATGTTCGAAAAGAGTCAGTCGATCGAACGACTCCGGTATCTCCGATAAAATCAGGTTATCGGTACAGATCAATTCGGTCAGATACGGGCAAGCTGAAATATCGATATTCTCCAGCAAGTTGCCCGAGCAATCCAATTGTCCGAGCATTTCACAACCGAAAAGGCTTATCGAGCGCAATGCGTTTCGCGCACATCCCGCGATACGCAACGATTTACAGCCTGTCAAGTCGAGGCGTTGCAGATTGTTGTAGGAGCATTCGAGTTGCGAAAGCCGATCGGTTCCGGACAGATCCAATTCGGTCAGCCGATTTCCATAACAATATAACTCACTGAGTAGCGGCGCAAAATCAGACAGGTCCAAAGTTTCGAGCCGATTGTCGTAACAATAGAGCCGGCCGAGTTTTTCGCAGCCGGAGAGATCGAGCCGGGTCAGTTCATTCGCCCCACAGTTCACAAGCGTCAGCGAGGAGCATTTTGACAAATCCAGTACGGACAGTCGGTTGCCATAACAGAAAAGCATCCGAAGGCCTTCCCGTCCTGCCATGTCCAACTTTTCCAACCGGTTTTCGGCGCAGTTCAAGTCCGTCAAGGCCATACATGACGAAATGTCCAATGTCCCCAACCCGTTATAAGGAACATTCAGTTCCGTCAGGTAAGGACAGGACGACAGACCGAGTTCCGTGAGACTATTGTAACCGCAGAGCAGCCGCCGGAGAGAATAACAGCCGGAAACGTCCAGACCGGAAATTCCGCAGTTCGTACAGTCCAGTTCCTCCAACAGCGGACAACCGGAAACATCAATCTCCGTCAGCGAATTTTTCGCGCAGCGAAGCGACACCAACGCCGTACACCCCGACAAGTCGATTTTTCCGTGCAGGTTGTTTTCGCCGAGAATCAGCGAGAGTTTCCCGTCTTCGTATTTGACAGAAGATCCCCATTCGGACAAAGGTTTGTCCGTGCACCAGTTTTCCTGGAAGCGCCAATTGTCACCGCCGGTATCCTGATAAAGTTTTTCGAGGAAACGGCGCACCTCTTCTTCACCGCACGGCTCCATATCCGAAGCATGCTGCACAAAAGACAATCTCTGTTCCGCCCGCCCCGAGCGGATGATTATTTCAGCGCTTCGTTTTTCTGTGGTAATATTCGGCAATACGGTTACCTTTACCGTCCCATTACCGTCGTCTCCCTCCGCCGGTTCGATCCGGTACCATTCCGCATGGACCGGATCGGCCGGCACAACACTCCATGCTTTCGTCGCAGAGAATCGCAGCTCCCACAAACCGCCCATTGCCGGAAATTCCTTAACGGACGGCGTACCGGGCGCAAGGGTTATGGCATCCGGTTCCGATGGCAACGGAGCATGTTCTCCTTCCGGACTGCATGCCGTCACCATGAAAACGAAAAGGAGGAGTATCGGGCACTTATTCATGGCAATTCAATGCTATTCGACCGCTACTCCTGCTCCTGTTGCGGGACGTAATGCTCCGCAACGAAAGCAAACAGCGCCGCAACCCCGCCTCCTTTGCCGAGCCAACGTCGCTGACGAATTTGCTCCAACATGGCAGGATCATCCTCAAAATAGCGTTCTACCAGCGCAATCATTTTCTTGTTCGAATTCTGAAAGAAAAGATACTGGCCGAGGAATACGGGGCTCTTTTCGTCCGATTTCCAAAAATAGGCACTCGGTTCGGTTACATTCAATTTGGGGTTTACAATCCCGACCAGCCCTTTATTAGACATTTTGTAAGTCTGATAACGGGTAAAGAAGGCGACATGCCTGCCCGAAGATTCCGGTACCAGCCATCGGGCTGCCGGAATCTTCTTTTTCCCTTTTTCCTTGATGAACGGGACGCAATAAAGTTCGTTTTTGGCTTCGGGATTCTTTTCCGGCCAAAGTTCAAGATAAGCGATTTCCACGGCCGCCAACGTCCTGGCTTGATTCTTTCCATCGGAAAGCACCCGGACAGACACTTCGGCATCGATCCATCCGGGAATCGTAATGCTGGTACATTCCAGCGTACGGCCGTCCAGAAAATGAACGGTTCCGGGACATTTCTTATCTGCGGCATTCGCGGAAACAGCTGCCAGTAAAAGCGCCCAAACCGCCAGTAGTTTTTTCATGTTTTCAGCATATTTGAATATCGATCATCATTCATTGGGCCGGCTTGCCAGATACGCATCGTACATATCGAGTATCCATGCGTCGTTCTCTTCGGCCTCTTTTTTACGTATTTTGCCTTCGGCACCTTTAAACCATTTCTTATAAAATGCCTTCAGCCCGGGATGCAGTTTGTCCATCAACATCGTACCGACATACATATACGGATAGACGATTCGGCCGGGATCATTGTGGAAACGTATGCCGTATATGGTTGTCAGCACCCTGCGGTCTCTGTTACCTACTCGTTCCGTCGTCCACGTCTTCCACCAATAGGTCGTTGCATTCGCTCCGGCCTTGTTCACACAAACCAGTCTGTGATAAGTGCGGTAACGATTCGTGAGTCCTGGAGCAGCAATATCGAGGGCCTCCCAGCGAATGCCGTCCGGATTTTCCTCCGTCGTCTCTGTATATTCGACACTCTCTACGTCATCGGCCGTATATTTGACGGGCTCTTTGTCATCGGGCGTCTTGGTGATTTTGAACGAATAGTTCTCCTGTTTCAGCAGAGCGCCCTCCGCATGCCATCCCCGATGGAGATAGCCTTCTACTTTTTCCCCGGACTTGAGAGTTACGACTACGTGCCGGAATTCCTGATCTTCCGGATCTTTGGCGTCAGCCTGGGAAATGCTGCCGAACATGGCCAACACAGTTGCAGTACAAAGTAAAAACCGTTTCATAATGTTTAAATTTATAAGTTGAATCAATATTTCGTCGGATCGTAATCGCGCAGCAACTGTATGGTTTTGCTGCGGATGGCGCTCGACAACCGTATACGTTCGGCAAGTTCGGGATCATCGCCGACATAACGGGCGATGCGTTCCCGGAAGACGTCTTTTGTATTCCGATTTGCGGCACCAACGGTCAGGAACTCCTTCTCGCCTGTTTTTTTCAGGTAGTAGGCCGTGCGCGACTGGCTGAAAGTTCCCTGCCTCTGCCAGACCTGAATACCTCCGTTCGAATAGATGCCATACCCTTTTTCCGAATAGATGCATACGCAAATGTGCGGTGTTTCGAGATAGACCCACATCCACCCCGGACTCTCCGCCGGAATGAACTTGCGGATATGTTCCGGAGACTGTGCATGCCAGCAGACTACGGAGTCGATTTCTCCGGATTGGAAAATTTCTTTGGCTTTCGTCTTCCGGAAAGCATCGCGGAGGATGGTCAATTTCCCGAATCTTTTCGGTAACTGCAGCCGGTCGTCCCCGACACATTCGATGACGGAGCCGTTTTTCAGATAAATGCGGCCCTCGACAAGCGATGCTCCCCGTACGGATGCTACTGCAGCAAGCAGGATCGGCAACAGCAGAAACTGTTTCATGACAATCAAATTACCGTTTTTCTTCCTCTTGCTCTTCTTCGACAATAATGTCCAGCGTACGCCGCACTATGGCCGCAGCCATCGGTTCCAAATCTCTGTCGATGTAAATCGTGCGCTCAAAAAAAAGATGCAGGGGCCAACCTGTATCCAAATGGATCTCTTCTGAAGAAAACTGCTCCATCCGTGAACGGATGCCGCTCATTCCCGAGGCGATGGAGTCTCTCATAGCCTGCGTCATCGCCTTTTCTCCGCCGAACGCCGTCACGAACTGTCCGAGTGTCGCGGACAACATTTTGCTGCCGTCCGCTTCCGTATAAGTATTGCATACGGCACTGTATGAATCTGTCTGTCTGCCGTCAATCCAGAACGAAGTCTTTCCCCGCACAGAATCCCGGCCACCCAACAGCGGAGCGAACGTCTCGTCGAATTCGTATACCTGCGTCGAATCGAGCCGTGCCCCATGGAAAAAGAACATGCGCCCCAAATCGTCGTTCACGGCATTGATCACGACCGATGGATCGGAAAGGGTACGGGCCATATATTTGCGGAAATTCTTTTTCGGGAAATTCTTCCGTTCCGCCGAAGGTATCGTCTCCCACATAACCCTCACGGCGGGTTCGACAGACGCCTCGGCCTGTGCGACCAGCGTTTCGAGGTTCGCGATACCAAGCAACGAACCGGTTTCATCCGTCTCGAACTCAACGACACAAGGCCCCGTGGCCGACACGATCGCATCGTGCACCAGCTGGTCCTCCTTATCGGTGGTCATGTAATCGCCGTATGTCAGACGGATCTTGTAACGGTCCTTGGTCTGAGAAAGGATTTCGAATACACGCCGTTCGCTTTGTCGGTATACGAGCGTCGTATCGCCTTGATCATCTATCTTGAACTTCTCCTCCCGAGCCTCATAGGCATACTTGTCTCCCGGAGTCCAATAGGCGCAGATCTGCACCGAGGAATCCGGCATGATCTGGGCTCGCAAAACCGACAACCCCTCTGTCAAACAGCAGAGTGCACATAAAAACCATTTCATCGTACAGAATAGTTAAAGATCTTTTAAACATTCACGAATCACCTGCTCGTCCACGCCCCGCTCCTTGAGTCTGCGAATCGCCTCGCTTACCCTTTGCGGCCGTTCCAACCGTTCGTAAAGCATATCCAGAATTTCATGCAATACTTTTTTCAGTCGGACCGGACCGTCCGGCGTATCGTAATCCATATCTCCGAATGTCGAAGTATGCCGATGGAGGACGAGATAATAAGTACCGGCGATCAGCAACGATGCGATTTGCCGGAACGGCGTTTTCTCCCCCCCCCTCGCGAATTGCCGTTCATAGGCTTCGTAAGCTTCCCGATAGTACGTTTCCCGATTTGCGGCGGCACGGCATGTCGTATCGTTTACATCGGTAATCTCCCAGACCAGCAGTCTCTGCATCTCCGGACTGTTGTAAAGAAAATCGGTCATTCGTGCGAACATCCTTTCCAAAGCGGAACGCTCTCCGCGTTTCAAGGCTTTGTTGCCGAACAAATCGTGCATCCAATAATCAATCGTGCGGATGTAACAGTCGAAAACCTGTTCCAAAGATCCGAACTGCCGCAGCACGACATTGGGATCCGTTTTGGCTTCGCGGGCTATATCCATCAATGTGATATGGGTAAAATCCTTTTCTTGGAGAATCCGGCCGACAGCCGACAGAATATCGGCCTGCACCTGTTTATTGGTTCGACGGCGGCGGAGCGTCCCCTTCGTTGACTGGTTTTCCTTCATTCCGGTCATGTTTCCCTGTTCCGACTTTACAAAAATAAACTTTTGCCTTCATTTTAACAAATTTAATTTGATAAAACCAAGAGAGCATCTTTTTTATTTCAGTAATTCTTTCTTCCCGCCGATTGCAAAACGAACAGCTCCGAATAAATCGACCTCAACAGGACGAATTATTTTCCAGTGGAAATTTGTTTTATCAGAAAATAAACACACCTTTGTCGCGGTCGGAATCATACAGATCCGATTTTTAACGGAATTCGATGAATTAAAAAATAAGACCACATGAAACACATCATTATCGGAGGAGTCGCCGGAGGCGCGACAGCGGCGGCAAGAATTCGCCGGACAGACGAGAAAGCCGAAATCTTCCTGCTCGAAAAGGGTAAATACATTTCGTACGCCAACTGCGGGCTGCCATATTACATCGGCGGAACGATCGCCGAACGGGAGAAACTGTTCATGCAGACACCGGCTTCGTTTGCCAAACGTTTCAATATCGACGTGCGGGTCGAGAACGAAGTAATCGGGATCGACACGACGAAAAAGCGAGTCGAAGTACGCCGTGCAGACGGATCCACCTATACGGAAAACTACGACAAAATGCTGCTTTCACCCGGCGCTTCCCCCGTGCGTCCGCCTTTGAAAGGCATAGAAATCGAAGGCATATTCACGCTCCGCAACATCGAAGATACCGATCGGATCAAAGAGCATATATCTTCGCACCGAATCGGGAGTACAGTCATCGTCGGAGCCGGATTCATCGGATTGGAGATGGCCGAGAACCTGCACCGCACGGGAGCCGAAGTATCTGTCGTGGAAATGGGCAATCAGGTGATGGCTCCAGTCGATTTTTCAATCGCGGCCCATGTACACCAGCACCTGTCGCAAAAAGGTATCAAACTCTATCTCGAACGCAGCGTCGAACGATTCGAGCGCCAAGGCGAAAAGATCGAGGTTTTCTTCTCTACCGGAGAAAGCATTACAACCGATATAGTTCTTCTGTCTATCGGGGTTCATCCGGAAACAACATTGGCCAAGGCCGCCGGACTGAAGATCGGCGAAACGGGCGGCATCTGGGTAGACGATTACCTGCAAACTTCGGCAACGGATGTTTACGCAGTGGGCGATGCCATTGAATTTCCGCATCCACTGACAGGCAAACCGTGGCTGAACTATTTGGCCAACCCTGCCAACCGCCAGGGACGCATCGCCGCCGACAATATGGTCTTCGGCAATACGACAAAATACGAAGGAGCCATAGGCACTTCCATTGCCAAGGTATTCGACATGACAGTAGCTTCGACAGGACTCGCAGCGAAACGGCTCAAACAGTCCGGTATTCCGTATGCCAGTTCGACGACACATTCGGCATCGCACGCCGGATATTATCCCGATGCACTTCCGCTGACCATCAAGCTCACGTTCGACCCAGCAAGCGGCAAACTCTACGGAGGTCAATGCGTTGGCTACGAAGGAGTGGACAAGCGCATCGACCAGATTGCACTAATCATCAAAAACGGCGGCACGGTATATGACCTGATGAAAGTCGAACACACTTACGCACCACCTTTCTCCTCGGCCAAGGACCCGATCGCCATCGCGGGCTATACGGCGAACAATATTATCAGCGGAGCAATGCCCATAGTGACATGGCGGCAGATTGCAGGAGCCGATCTCAGCGACATCCTGCTGCTCGACGTGCGCATCCGCGAAGAGCATGCCTTCGGGGCCATTCCCGGGTCGGTCAACATTCCGCTCGAGGAACTCCGCAGCCGGCTCGGCGAATTACCACACAATAAAGCCATCTATGTCTATTGTGCCGTCGGCCTACGCGGATACTTGGCGGTAAAAATTCTGTCAGGACACGGATTCCGCAACGTGAAGAACCTGTCGGGTGGTTACAAGACCTATTCGACGGCGATCGAGCCGATCGTAACCCGGACTGCCGCAACCGCTATGGACAGACGAATGGATACGGATACCCGACTCGGCAGCAAACGCATGAAGACCTTAAGAATAGACGCATGCGGATTGCAATGCCCCGGTCCGGTTATGAAAATCAAGCAAGCGATCGACTCAATCACCGAAGGCGAAAGGATCGAAATAGTCGCTACCGATGCCGGATTCTCGCGAGATGCGCAAGCATGGTGCGACACCACAGGCAATCGGCTCATCAGCAACTCGGAAGAGAAGGGGAAATATACGGTCATCATCGAAAAAGGTTCATCCGGAGCATCCACGATGCCACTCGAGCACGACGCTAAGGGCAAGACGCTGATTATGTTCAGCGATGATTTGGACAAAGCGCTGGTGACCTTCGTACTGGCCAACGGCGCGGCAGCCACCGGACAGCCGGTGACGATATTCTTCACCTTCTGGGGATCAAGAAAATCGCCAAACCGAAGACGAAAAAGGACATCTTCGGACGCATGTTCGACATGATGCTGCCGTCGTCATCGCTCAAATTACACCTTTCGAAAATGAATATGTTCGGGATCGGCAACCGGATGATGCGCCGCATCATGAAGCGGAAAGGAATCGACTCGCTCGAAACGCTGCGCCGGCAGGCTATCGACAACGGCGTGGAATTCATCGCCTGCCAGATGTCGATGGAGGTGATGGCGTCCAGCGCGAAGAATTGCTGGACAACGTGACCGTAGGCGGTGTTGCCACCTACATGGAGCGTGCCGGGAAAGCGAACGTGAACCTATTCATTTGAATCCATTATGACAACGCAGTTATCGAAAGGATACCGGCCGATGTTGTCGGGAACAGAAACCGGAGTCTCAGGCGGCTACCGGACACCTGTTGTAAAATTCCATGTATGACCGAACAAAAGTCGCATTCAATAAATTCATTTTCACAAATTCGCCACCGCCAGATTGTTCCGGCGGTGGCGAATTTGTTTTCAGAGATTCGTCGGATAGCCGTTCCTGCTTAAACGGCTATTAAGAATATATAACGA
>ERZ894203.1115-NODE-1115-length-16332-cov-11.132273_pt1 | contig 16332 bp, 14 predicted proteins | sample MGYA00380286_ERZ894203 | MGnify/ENA primary metagenome ERZ894203 (study PRJEB32331, sample SAMN06328484) | human gut metagenome | biome: human gut microbiome; feature: stool | host: Homo sapiens | collected 2014-02-06 ... | reverse complement strand
ACATAAACAGGGGCAGCGCATAAGCTTTTTGTGCGGGCGCTGGGCGCTGGAGGATGCACGCCGCAAAAATGCCGCGCTGCGCAAAACAGGGCAGATGCTTTCGGTTAAAACGGAGCAGGTTCCTGACGCGGTGCAGCGTTTAAAAGGCGAAATTGCCGAGATGAACGCACGCCTTAAAGAAAAAACAATGGCGCTTTATGACGCGCAGCTGCCGCAGTTTTTAAGCACGGCGCGCGTATTGCCGGACGGCAGCCGTTTTGTTGTGGTAACACCTGAAGATACCGGCGCGGCGGAAGCCAAACTGCTGCTGCAAAAAGTAACTGCCATGGAAAACCTGCTGGTAGGCATAGTTTACGAGGCAGGCGGCAGGGTAAACTACATGTTCGGCCACTCGGCCGGCGTTAACGCCGACTGCCGCGAATACTGCAAAAAAGCAAACGAAATTTTTAACGGGCGCGGCGGCGGCAAGCCTGATTTTGCGCAGGGCAGCGGCAGCAGCACGGAGGACTGGCAGCAAAAAGCACATACTTTATTGATGTGAAAATAAAATAAAGCAATTAACGGGGCATAATAAAAAGTTATGCTCCGTTTTGGTTTATAAAGGCGGTTAAAAAACTTTTTACCTCTTTTTTCACTATTTTGTCAAAAAAGGTACTTGCATTTTTACAAATAACGGATATAATAATAATTGTAGTTAGCACTCAAAGAAAGTGAGTGCTAACAAGATAAAACGAAATTAATACTAACGTAACTATATTGAAAGGGGAATTACAAATGTTGAAACCATTAGCAGACCACATTGTTGTAGAAATTACTACTAAAGAAGAAAAAACTGCCAGCGGTATTTACCTTCCCGATACTGCTTCCAAAGAACGCCCGCAGACCGGCAAAGTAATTGCTGTCGGCGCAGGCCGCGTGCTTGATAACGGCACCCGCGTTGCTCCGGAAGTTAAAGTTGGCGAAGAAGTTGTTTTTGCAAAATATTCCGGAACCGAATTTAAACTGGACGGCAAAGAATATTTGATTTTAAGCGAACGCGACGTACTTGCCGTACTGTAATTGATAAAGAATTTAAAGGAGTGCATTTTAAATGGCTAAAGAAATAAAATTCAATGAAGAAGCTCGCCGCAGCCTTGAACGCGGTGTTGACGCACTGGCTAATGCCGTAAAAGTAACCCTTGGGCCTAAAGGCCGCAACGTTGTGCTGGAGAAAAAATTCGGCGCACCGACCATTACCAACGACGGTGTAACCATTGCCCGCGATATCGAACTGGAAGACCCGTTTGAAAACATGGGCGCACAGCTTGTTAAAGAAGTTGCAACCAAAACCAACGACGTAGCAGGCGACGGCACCACCACCGCAACCGTTCTGGCACAGGCTATGGTACATGAAGGCCTGCGCAACGTAGCTGCCGGTGCAAACCCGATGATTCTTAAAAAAGGCATTCAGAACGCAGTAAACGTTCTGGTTGACGAACTGAAAGCAATCAGCAAAAAAGTAGAAACCAAAGAAGCAAAAGCTCAGGTAGCTTCCATTTCTGCAGCTGATGAAGAAATCGGCAATCTGATTGCTGACGCAATGGAAAAAGTTGGCGACGACGGCGTTATTACCGTTGAGGAATCCAAAACCATGGAAACCTGCCTTGAAACCGTTGAAGGCATGCAGTTTGACCGTGGCTACATCAGCCCGTACATGGTAACTGATACCGATAAAATGGAAGCAGTTCTCAGCAACCCGCTGGTACTTATTACCGACCGCAAAATCAATGTAATTCAGGACATTATGCCTGTACTTGAAAAAGTTGTACAAGGCGGCCGTGAACTCCTCATCATCGCTGAAGATGTTGAAGGCGAAGCACTGGCAACCCTCGTTGTAAACAAACTGCGCGGCACCTTCAAAGCAGTTGCCGTTAAAGCTCCCGGCTTCGGCGACCGCCGCAAAGCTATGCTGCAGGATATCGCAATCCTCACCGGCGCAACCGTTATCAGTGAAGAAGTTGGCCGCAAACTCGACAGCGCAACCCTGGAAGACCTCGGCAGCGCAGGCCAGGTTCGCGTAACCAAAGAACTCACCACCATCGTTGACGGCGGCGGCAGCAAAGAAGAAATCGCAGCACGCGTTGCACAAATCCGTGCCCAGATTCCGGAAACCACTTCCGAATTCGACAGAGAAAAACTTCAGGAACGCCTTGCCAAACTTGCCGGCGGCGTAGCAGTAATTAAAGTTGGCGCTGCAACCGAAGTTGAACTGAAAGATAAAAAACTGCGCATTGAAGACGCTCTTAACGCAACCCGCGCAGCAGTTGCCGAAGGTATTGTTGCAGGCGGCGGCACTGCACTTCTGCAAGTACAGCCCGCACTGAACCGCATTAAAGCAACTGGCGACGAAAAAACCGGCGTGGAAATTGTTAAACGCGCTATCGAAGAACCTGTCCGCCAAATCGCTTACAACGCAGGCCTTGAAGGCGCAGTTATTGTAGATACCATTAAACGCAGCCGCAAAGGCTTTGGCTTCAACGCTCTTACCGAAGAATATGTTGACATGATTGAAGCCGGTATTGTTGACCCGACCAAAGTTACCAGAAGCGCACTGCAAAATGCAGCAAGCATTGCCGCTATGATTCTTACCACCGAATCCATCGTTGCCGACAAACCTGCCAAAGAAGCAGCAGCACCGGCAATGCCTATGGGCGGCGGCATGCCCGGCATGATGTAATGACATTTAGCTGAACTTCAGCTAAAATACATCCTTTCAAACTTTTCATAGAACTTCCCCTTACAACAAAACCCCGTGGTTTTTACCGCGGGGTTTTTGCTGTTTATGTGGTTTTAATTTAATCATCAACGCATTCAATTTAATCATTTTGAGCATAAATGATTAAATTGAAATTGACGTGATATAATTGATTTGTTACAATTACAGCATAAAGAAAAAATATTATGTAATTAAGATTAGACTGGAGTAATTAATGAGAAATTTTAGTTATAATGAGAAATATGTAAATTTATTAAAACCAGATATAGTAACTTTGCTTGCCCAAATACATGAATTTAAAGGTGAACAGAATTTATTTATAGAAGCAAATTCCGATGCTTTAACTGAACTTTTAGAAATTGCCAAAATACAAAGTACAGAAGCATCTAATAAAATTGAAGGCATTTATACATCTGATGAACGCTTAAAAAAAATAGTACGGGATAAAACAATGCCAAAAACACGCAGTGAACAGGAAATTGCCGGTTACCGCGATGTGCTTGTTACTATTCACGAAAATTACGATTATATACCGGTACGTCCATCGAGTATTTTACAATTACACCGCGATTTATATAAATACAGCGGCGGCAATATTGGCGGCAGCTATAAAAATAGTGATAATATTATTGCTGAGATTGATGCCAGTGGCAATAAAAGAACACGTTTTATACCTGTTGCAGCCTGGGAAACAGCACCATCGGTAGAAAATTTATGCCAGGAATACGATAAGGCAATACAAAACCATGAATTAGACAGTTTACTGTTAATACCAATGTTTGTTCTTGATTTTTTATGTATTCATCCATTTAACGATGGCAACGGACGTATGAGCAGATTGTTAACACTTTTGCTGTTATACCGTTCAGGTTATATTGTTGGCAAGTACATATCTATCGAAAAATTAATAGAAAAAAGTAAAGAAACTTATTACGAAGCATTATACGAAAGTTCTCTAAACTGGCATCAAGAAACTAATGATTATCTGCCATTTGTACGTTATATGCTGGGTGTTATAGTTGCAGCTTACCGTGATTTTGCTTCCCGTGTAGAAATACTGGCAACTAAAAATCTGTCTAAAGCGGATAAGATAGAAGAACTGCTTAAAAGAACATTCGGCAAAATAAGTAAAGCCGAAATTATGCAAAAATGTCCGGATATATCACAAATTACAGTACAAAGAACATTAGCAGAACTAATAAAATCCGGTAAAATAGTAAAAATCGGCGGCGGCCGCTATACCAAATATGCTTGGAACAGGGAGAATGATTAACATGATAACAGGAGAACTTAAAAATAAAATTGATGCACTTTGGGATATTTTTGCAGCTGGCGGTTTGGTTAATCCGTTGGATGTAATTGAACAGGTAACATATTTTATGTTTATTCATGATTTGGATGAAAGCGATAACCTGCGTGCCAAAGAAAGCGCCATGCTTGGTTTAACGTATCAAAGTATTTTTGCAGATGAAGTAGAAATTGGCGAAAGAAACGTAGATGGACATCAGTTAAAATGGTCTGTTTTTAGAGATTATCCTGCCGATAGAATGTATGCAGTAATTCAGGAATGGGTGTTTCCGTTTATAAAAAATCTGCATGGCGATAAAAACAGCGCTTATTCTAAATACATGAATGACGCAATTTTTAAAATTCCAACGCCGCAGCTTCTTTCTAAAATAGTTGCAAGCCTTGATGAAATTTATGACCAGATGGCACAAATAAAAGGAACAGATATTCGCGGTGACGTGTATGAATATCTGCTTAGCAAAATATCGCAGTCCGGGCGTAATGGCCAGTTCCGCACGCCAAGACATATTATTAGCATGATGGTAGAAATGATGGACCCCAAAGCAGATGATATTATTTGTGACCCTGCCTGCGGAACTTCCGGTTTTTTGGTAACGGCTGGAGCATATTTAAAAGAAAAGAAAAAACAGGAAATATTTTTTGATCGTGCTAAAAAAGACCACTATATGAACCATATGTTTTTTGGTTATGATATGGACAGAACTATGCTGCGCATAGGTGCTATGAACATGATGACACACGGTATAGAAAATCCGTTTATCGAATATCGCGACAGCCTTTCTGACCAGAATCCGGATAAAGAAAAATACAGCCTTATATTGGCAAATCCGCCGTTTAAGGGCAGCCTTGATGCGGATACAGTATCCGGCGATTTACTAAAAGTATGCAAAACTAAAAAAACAGAACTGTTATTTTTGGCATTATTCTTGCGTATGCTGCGTATTGGCGGGCGCTGTGCCTGCATAGTACCGGACGGGGTACTTTTTGGTGCAAGCAATGCGCATAAGTCAATCCGTAAAGAAATTATTGAAAATAACAGGCTTGAAGCAGTTATTTCCATGCCTTCCGGCGTGTTTAAACCATATGCAGGTGTATCTACCGCTATTTTAATTTTTACTAAAACAGGGCACGGTGGCACGGATAAAGTGTGGTTTTATGATATGAAAGCCGATGGTTTTAGTCTTGATGATAAACGTACTGCTATTGAAGAAAACGACATACCGGATATCATCAGCCGTTTCCGCAATTTATCGGCAGAAGAAAGCCGTGAACGTACAGAACAAAGCTTTTTAGTGCCTAAAAGTGAAATTATAGAAAACGCTTACGATTTATCTATCAACAAATACAAAAAGATAGAATATGTACCGGTAGAATATCCGCCAACAAGTGAAATTTTAGCAGAATTAAATGAGCTGGAAATGGAAATAACGGCAGGGTTAGCTGAATTGGAGAAATTGTTATGCAACGAAAAATAGATAAATTCGAGATGTACAGAACAGGGTGTGAATTTTCAGATTGTGCAGATTTTTGTATAAATTTAGATAATGTTCAGAAATATAATGCTAAAGTTATAACTCCTGCTATTGTTAATGCTGCATTTGCTTGTGAAGTGTTTTTAAAATTGTTGTTGCATATTCATAACATTTCATACAAGAAAAATCATAAATTAAAAGGACTTTTTGAATTACTTCCGGAAAATTTAAAAATTAGGATTAAATTTGAGTGCTTAAAAAAATATGGAGAATTGAAAAACTGTTTTGGAATAGAATATTTGGATAATATTTCCGATGCTTTTAATAAATGGCGGTATAATTATGAGTATGATTGGTCACAAAGTAGAGTTATGAAGATAGAAACAGGCTTTTTATTTGTATTCAAAGATGTACTAAAGGAACAATTTAAAGATTGTTATTTTTATGGGGTGATATGATGAAGGTAAAGTTAGGGGATGTTTGTGAAATTGTTTCTGGAACAACACCGAAAAGTAATTGTCCCGAATATTGGAATGGAGAATTAAATTGGATAACACCAGCAGAATTAAATGATGATATAGTTGTTGTTAATGAAAGTCAAAGAAAAATAACAACAAAAGCGGTAATTGATAGTAATTTGAGATCATTTCCTGCTGGAACTGTATTGCTTTCATCAAGAGCGCCTATTGGCAAAGTTGCGATTGCTGGTAAAGAAATGTATTGCAATCAAGGGTTTAAAAATTTAATTTGTTCGGATTTTATTTATAATAAATACTTATTTTATTTTTTAAAAAGCAAGGTTGCATATCTTAATTCATTAGGACGTGGAGCGACCTTTAAAGAAATTTCAAAGACTATTGTAGAAAATATTCAAATTAATCTTCCTAAAAAAGAAGAACAATATAAAATTGTGTATATTTTAGATAAAATTATTGAAATAATTTCGTTGCGTCAACAACAATTAAAAAAACTTGATGAACTCGTCAAATCCCGAAATGTCGGTGAGTTAGTCATCTCTAAAATGGAGGTGGCAGCATGAAATTTGATATACTTTCTGAATATTGCTTTGTTAATATGGGTCAGTCCCCTGCTTCTGAAACTTATAATAATAATGCTGATGGATTACCATTTTATCAGGGAAATGCTGATTTTGGCGAAATTCATCCACAAACACGTATATGGTGTTCTGCTCCTGTAAAAATTGCAAACAAAGGTGATTTGTTAATATCAGTAAGAGCACCGATAGGAGCTTTAAATATAGCAACAGAACAATGCTGTATTGGCAGAGGGCTTGCTGCACTTACTCCTAAATTAGATAAATGTAGAATAAAATATATTTATTTTGCTATTCAAAGTCAAATAAATTTTTTAATAGCGAATGGCACAGGAAGCACTTTTAAAGCAGTTAACAAAAATACACTTGAAAATCTTTTAATTCCTGTATCTTCATTGAATAAGCAAGATGAAATTGTTAATATATTTGAAAAACTGAATAATATTATTAATAAGCGAAAAGAACAATTATTACTTATGGATAATGCTGTAAAGTCCCGATTTATCGAGATGTTTGGGGATGTTGTAATTAATTCTAAAAATTGGGAACAAGCAACATTAAAAAATGTTGCTATTGGTAAATTAACATATGGTTCAGGTGCTTCAGCAATAAATTTTAATGGAAAAATAAGATATATACGTATAACTGATATATCAAATGATGGTGAATTAAATGATGATATTAAGTCACCTAGTATTTGTGATAACAAGTATTTACTAAATGATGGAGATATTTTATTTGCTCGTAGTGGTGCCACTGTAGGTAAAACATTTTGTTTTAATAAAAAAAGATATGGTGAGGCTATATATGCTGGTTATCTTATCCGTATGATACCTGATAAGAAAAGAGTACTGCCAATTTATGTCTTTTATTATACAAAAACAGATTATTATATGTCTTTTATTTCTAAAGCTCAAAAGGCCGTAGCGCAACCTAATATAAATGCTCAAGAATATGGTGATTTAAAAATATGTGTACCTCCTATAGAATTACAACAGCGATTTGTAGACTTTGTTAAACAAACCGACAAATCAAAATTGGAAATTCAAAAAAGCCTTGATAAATTAGAAATCTTAAAAAAATCGCTGATGCAGCAATATTTTGGGTAATTATTATAGTGTAGAATGTTGATACATAACTTTTAAAGAGGTGTATTGACATGAAAGAAGAATTAATTACCGAAATATCACGGAAAATGCTTCCGTATCTGGATAATGCGCAGCTAAGCCAATTACAGGAAGTATTAACTTATTGCTTTTGGAACGTAGAAATTACACAAGCAGATGATAATAAGGAAAAAACAGAAGATATAAGTAATGTAAAATTATTGCAAATGTTTATAGCTTCAAAACGGTTAGAGGGTTGCAGTGATAAAACATTAAAATATTATCAAACAACACTTATGCGCATGTTTGATAGTATTAATGTTCACGTAACCCATATGAAAACAGATGATTTAAGAAAATACTTATCTGATTATCAAAAAATACGTCAATGCAGTAAAAGTAATATTGATAATATTCGCCGTATTTTATCTAGTTTTTTTGCATGGCTTGAAGATGAAAATTATATTATTAAAAGCCCGGTTAAAAGGATTCATAAAATAAAATCGAGTAAAACCGTAAAAGAAACTTATACTGATGAAGCGCTTGAAATTATGCGCGATAAATGTGGATGCTTACGTGATTTAGCTTTAATTGATTTGTTAGCTTCAACTGGTATGCGCGTTGGTGAACTTGTGCGTTTAAATAAAGTTGATATTGATTTTGAAAACAGGGAATGTATAGTTTTTGGTAAAGGAAGCAAAGAACGGCCGGTATATTTTGATGCAAGAACCAAAATTCATTTAAAAAATTATCTTGAAAGCAGAACTGATAATAATCCTGCACTGTTTGTCTCGTTATTACAACCATTTAAACGCTTAGAGATTAGCGGTATCGAAATAAGGTTACGTAAACTTGGCAAAAAACTTGGCATTGCTAAAGTACATCCACATAAATTTAGGCGCACGCTTGCAACACGGGCAATTGATAAAGGTATGCCGATAGAACAGGTACAGCGTTTACTTGGCCATGCAAAAATAGATACTACAATGGAATATGCTATGGTTAATCAAAATAATGTAAAAATATCACATAAAAAATATATTTGTTAATTTCCAATCCCGATTTATCGAAATGTTTGGGGATGCACAAGTAAATCCACGAAATTTTACTATTATGCCTTGGGAAAAAGTTTTTTTTACAACTACAGGAAAATTGGATTCAAATGCAATGGTTGAAGATGGTCAATATCCATTTTTTACTTGTGCCAAAGAGATTTTTAAAATTGACACATATGCATTTGATTGTGAAGCTTTATTACTTGCTGGAAATAATGCAGCTGGTATATATGACGTAAAATATTATAAAGGAAAATTTAATGCATATCAACGCACTTATGTATTACGTTTAACTAATAGTCGATGGAGTTATCAGTTGTTCAAAAAACAATTAGAAGATAAATTGTTATATTTACAAACAAAATCTAAAGGAACAAATACAAGATATTTAACGATGGGTATACTTAAGGAGTTGCAATTTTTAGTGCCTCCAATTATATTGCAAAATGAATTTGCGTACTTCGTTGAACAAACCGACAAATCAAAATTTGATAATTAATTCATTAAATGAATGAGGTGAAATTGATGGAAGAAAAAGGGTTTGTAAGAAAAAGAAAAGAAGATAAGCCGGTAGTAGCGATTTGTTATGACTTTGATAAAACATTATCGCCAGATGATATGCAATCACAAGGATTTATTCAGTCTGTTGGTTGGGATGTCCCTAAATTTTGGAAAGAGTCCAATGGTATGGCGCAAACTAATGGTATGGATCAAAATCTTGCTTATATGTATATGATGAGTAAAGAGGGAGAGGGTAAAGTTTGGTTAACACAGAGTGCGTTAGCGGAATATGGTTCTAGAGTTAACTTATTTCCAGGCGTAGAATCTTGGTTTAAAAGAATGGAAAAATATGCAGAGGAAAAAGGCGTAATTGTAGAACATTATATAATATCTTCCGGATTAAAAGAAATGATTGAAGGAACTTCTGTTGCGAAATATTTTGAGAAAATATATGCTAGTTCTTTTTATTATAATGATAAAGGAGTTGCTGTTTGGCCAGCACAGGTTGTTAATTATACAAATAAAACACAGTTTTTGTTTAGAATCGAAAAAGGTGTATTGGATGTTAACGATCCACGTGTTAATGATTATTTTGACCCAGAAGATATAAGAGTACCATTTAGAAATATGATTTATATTGGCGATAGTGATACGGATATTCCATGTATGAAATTAGTTAATTCTCATGGAGGATATTCAATAGGGGTTTTTAATGCAGAAACAAATGATAAAAATAAAGTTTATAAAATGATGCGTGATAAAAGAATAAAATACTATGCTCCGGCTGATTATAGAGAAAATACAGAAATTGATAAATTAGTAAAATCAATTATCGATAGAACTATAACAAATGAAGTTTTAGAAACAAAATATTATAAATGTCGCAAAGAATGTATTGAAGCTGACAAACTGACTGATGTCGAAAAACAGAAGAAGATTGATTTGATAATGGCTTTAGAGGAAAGTAAAAATTTTGCTATGACCCATTCAGTTATTAAAGAATTAAATATGGTTCGAAAATGGGATAACGAAGAAAAAGAAATTTTATTTAGAATTGGATTAGAGAATAGACAAGTATTTTATATATTAAAGGATAAAGATGTGAGAGTTTTTTATAGAAAACTTTTATACAAGAGTGATGATTTAAGTGAAAATGCTACTAAAATCAAAGATGAAATAGAACGTAAAAATTAAAAGGGGTGAATGCCATGACTAACTTTGATGTCTTTAATACAGATTCACAATTTGCCGCTTTTGCACCGGCAGCAATAGCCGCAGAACGTATTTTGCATATTGACCCGTCGGCTTGTATTTTAAATTGCCGCCGTGCTATGGAGTTTGCGGTTAAGTGGATGTATTCTGTTGATGACAGCCTTGTTAGGCCATGGCAGGATAAGCTTGTCAGCCTGATGTCTAATGAAGATTTTAGGGATATTGTTGGAACGGATATTTACCGCCGTATGGATTATATCCGTATTATGGGGAATAATGCTGCCCATAATAATAAAAAGATAACAGAAGAACAGGCTGTTTTATGCCTTGAAAATTTATTTATCTTTTTAGATTTTATTGCTTATTGTTATGGTAAGGAATATACTGAAAGGCATTTTGATAAAGCTTTATTGCAGGAGCAGACTGTTAAAACTGGACCGGTTGTGTACATTCCCGATGTTAATTTAGATGCACTGATTGCTGAAAACAAAAAATTAAAAGAAGAACTTACAGCACGCCGTTTGGAGCAACAGCAGACTTATGTACCTAAACCGCTGGATATAACAGAATACCAGACACGCAAATTATATATTGATGCTATGCTTGAAGATGCAGGCTGGACGGAAGGCAAAAATTGGCTGAACGAAGTTGAACTTGCCGGTATGCCAAATAAAAGCAATGTTGGGTTTGCTGATTATGTACTTTATGGCGATGATGGTAAAGCATTGGCTGTTATTGAAGCAAAACGTACTTGCGTTGATGTAGCGGTTGGCAGGCAGCAGGCAAAGCTTTATGCTGATTTACTTGAGAAAAAGTATGGCCGCAGGCCGGTAATATTTTTAACAAATGGTTTTGAAACAAGAATACAGGATAATCAATATCCTGAACGCAAAGTTGCAGCGATTTATTCTAAACGTGATTTAGAAAAACTGTTCAATTTGCAGACTATGCGTACAAGTTTGAAAAACATTGTGGTTAATAAAAATATTGCCGGACGTTGGTATCAGGAAGCTGCTGTTAAAGCCGTATGCCAGTCCTTTGATGAAAAGAACCGCCGCAAAGCGCTTTTAGTTATGGCAACTGGTTCCGGTAAGACCAGAACTGTTATGGCTTTGTGTGATGTATTATTAAAACATGGATGGGTTAAAAATATTTTATTTTTAGCAGACCGTACAAGCCTTGTTACGCAGGCAAAACGCAGCTTTACCAATTTAATGCCGGATTTAACTTTAACCAATTTGTGCGATGGAAAGCAAAATGTTAATGCGCGCTGCGTTTTTTCCACATATCAGACAATGATGGGCTGTATTGATGATATTAAAGATGATGAGGGGAAACTGTTTACCTGTGGGCATTTTGACTTGCTTATTTGTGATGAAGCACACCGTTCTATTTACAATAAATATCGTGATATTTTTAATTATTTTGATGCTCCGCTTGTTGGGCTTACAGCAACGCCTAAAGATGACATTGATAAAAATACTTATGAAGTTTTTGAATTGGAAAGTGGAGTGCCTACCTATGGTTATGAGCTTGCAGAAGCGGTAAAAGATGGGTATTTAGTTGATTTTTTAAGTGTTGAAACTGAACTTAAATTTATAGAACAGGGCATTGCTTACGATGAGTTGTCTGACGAAGAAAAGGACGAATACGAAAAAACTTTTATAACAGAAACCGGTGAAATACCGGAGAAGATTGCGCCGTCGGCATTGAATAACTGGGTATTTAACGAAGATACTATCCGCAAAGTTTTAAATATTTTAATGCAGGATGGATTGAAAATTGATTATGGCGAAAATCTTGGTAAAACTATTATTTTTGCCAAGAATCATGACCATGCAGAAAAAATTTTAGAGATTTTTAATAAAGAGTATCCGCATTTAAAGGATTATGCCAAAGTTATTGACAACAAAATAAAATATGCACAAAGTGCTATTGATGAATTTTCGGACCCTAAAAAATTGCCGCAGATTGCAATCTCGGTAGATATGCTTGATACTGGCATTGACATTCCGGAAATTTTGAATTTGGTTTTCTTTAAAAAAGTAATGAGTAAAGCAAAGTTCTGGCAGATGATAGGACGTGGAACACGTTTATGCCCGGGATTGCTTGATGGTGAGGATAAAGAAAAATTTTATATTTTTGATTTTTGCGGAAATTTTGAATTTTTCCGTATGAATAAAGGAAAAGCAACTGCTAATATGCTGGCATTGCAGGGCGCAATTTTTAAATTAAAAGCACAGATTGCTTTTAAATTGCAGGATTTAGCTTATCAGACTAAAGATTTAATTGCTTTTAGAAAAACCTTGGTTGAAGATATGGTACGCAAGGTAAGAGAATTAAACAGGGATAATTTTGCTGTGCGTCAGCATTTAAAATATGTTGAACTTTACAGTAATACGGATAACTATGTTTCGCTTACGTATGAAAATACTTTAACGATGGGTGAAGAACTGGCGCCGCTTATTATTCCGGATAAGGATGAACCCAAAGCAGTACGTTTTGACGCATTGCTGTATGGTATTGAACTGGCTTATTTGGCAGGAAAGCCTTATAGTAAAGCGCGCAGTGATTTAACTAAAAAAATAAATGCTGTTGCCAGTGTTGCCAATATACCGGAAATTATGGCGCAGGCAGATTTTTTGAATAAACTTATTCATACTGACTATATTGCTAATGCAGGCATTAATGAATTTGAATGTATCCGTAAAAATTTGCGTGACTTGATTAAGTATATTCCAAAAGGTGGACCGAAATATACGACCAATTTTATTGATGATATTATTGGTAAGGAGATAAAACCAGCAGAAATTGAAAATGATGATTTAAAAAATTACAAAATGAAAGCTGAATATTATGTGCGTCAAAATCAGGACCAGATAGCCATAAAAAAATTGCGTACTAATTTGCCGCTTACTAAAGCGGATATTGGTTCGCTTGAAAAAGTTTTATGGAGCGAACTGGGTACAAAAGCTGATTATGAAGCCGAATATGGGCAAAAACCATTAGGCGAATTTGTCCGCGAGCTTGTAGGTCTTGATATGAATGCTGCTAAAGAAGCATTTGCTGATTATCTTAATGATGTTAATTTAGACAGCAGACAGATTTATTTTGTAAATCAGATTGTAGAGTATATTGTCCATAACGGTATGATGAAAGATTTTTCGGTACTTCAGGAAGCGCCGTTTACGGACCAGGGAAGTATTGTTGATGTATTTACTGATATGAATACATGGTTTGGCATCAGAAAAGTTATTGAAACAATTAATAATAATGCAATGGTTGCATAAAAAATAAAGCGTACGTTCATGTACGCTTTATTTTTCATCATCCGTTAAGTTTAAGGCTTAACTTTTGCAGTTTGCTTATATTCTCATCTAAATACTCTTTGCTGTAGTCTGTGTTATTGGGTTTAAAATAATTTTTGTGGTCATGCCGGTGCTGGTCTGATAAAAATTTGCGCAGTTCCAGAATGTCTTTTAAAATAACTGTATTATCCGTAAAATAAAATTCGATTGCATCACAATAACAGTAGCACAATCGGTAACAGGCAAGCAGATTAAAACAATGCTGGCTTGTACAATATTGTGATTGTGCATAATTCATATTCAAAAATGCTTCTTGCTGTGCGTCGATGTATTTATCTTTTATTTCCGGCAGAAGCACGCTTACATACCGAGAGCATTGTAAAATATTGTCAGTTTTCCATTCTTCCGGCATAGGCGTTTTAGCAAGTACTGAAAAGATTGTATAAAGTACATCACCGAAATTCCATAGTTTTTCATCTAAGACATTAAAATCCGTGAGCTGAATTTTAGCATAGTTGGTATAAAAACTGGCTTCCCAGTCATTGGGGTTATATGCAAGAACTGTTTTATAAAAGCTGATTGCATCAGTATATTCTTCGTTTTTTATAGCCCGGCGTGCCAAAAGATAGTAATTGGTTAAGTTTTCCATAATATATCCGTCCTGATTAATTTAACTAAATTTTATCATAAACAGTTTTAATAAAAAAGCAAAATAAAAAAAGTCCGGTATGAGCCGGACTTTTTATACTTTAAATTTCCCTTATAATCTCACGTGCTTTGCTGCAAAGCAGCGGGTAGCTTACTTTGCTGGTAAAAAGGCGCTGGCGCACAATGCTTTCGGCGGTTGTTACGGCGGCAACGGCCGGGTCGATAACAGGTATGCCAAGCACGCGGCTTAAAGGCTCTGCCAGCCCTAAAAAGGAAAGGCAGCCTAAAACAATGGCTTCGGTGTGCGTTTCACGCATCATTTTCTGCCCGCAGGCCAGCAGCTTTTTAAAGGTTGTTTCTCTGTCCGCCCAGGGCGAGATGCCGTTTAAATTAACGGCGGCAATTTGCCCGATGCGTTCCGGGCTTACGCCGAGCGTACGCAGGAACAGTTTTTTCTCCGGCAGGCGTGCTTCGTCTGCCAGTATTACGCCAAAGCTGCGGCATACGTTAAGCGCTGCCAGGCAGGAGGCCTGCGCCCCGCCGATAACAGGAATGCGCAATGCTTCGCGGCAGGCGTCGATAACGGGGTCGCTGAAGCAGTACAAAACAACGGCGTCGAAACCGGCGTTCTGCCCGTCTGCCGCAAGCTGCACAATTTCGGGTGCGGCAAGCACAACATCAAGGGCAGAGTTAAGTTCCACACCGGAGTTTTGCGGGCACACCATGGCAAGCTGCGTATCGGGCGCCGTGTATTCTTCCAGAATACGGCAGCGCAAAGCCATTTCTTCCTGCGTCATGCCGTAATCGGGGTTAATAATTAAAATTTTCATAAGCTGCCTCACGATAAAATGGTGGATAAAAATTTACGCGCGCGTTCCGTTTTGGGGTTCGCAAAAAATTCTTGCGGCGGCGCGCTTTCAATTAAATAGCCTTCGTCCATAAAATGAATAATGTCCGAAACATCGCGGGCAAAGCCCATTTCGTGCGTTACCAGCACCATGGTAATGCCGGTGTTGGCAAGCCCTTTAATAACGTCAAGCACTTCTTTTACCATTTCCGGGTCGAGAGCGGAGGTAGGCTCGTCCAAAAGCAGCACTTCCGGCTCCATGGCCATGGCGCGGGCAATGGCAACGCGCTGTTTCTGCCCGCCGGAAAGTCGGCTGGGGTACTGGCCCGATTTATCGCCAAGGCCTACTTTTTCCAGCAGCTTCTGCGCTTTGGCTTCGGTGTCGGCACGGCTCAGCCCGTTAACAACGCGCGGCGCATAAGCCACGTTTTGCAGCGCCGTCATGTTGGCAAACAAATTAAAATGCTGAAAAACCATGCACGCATTTTTGCGGATGCTTTCAATTTTAACTTTGCCGCTTAAAATATCGGTGCCGTCAAAAATAATTTTGCCGCTGTCGGGGCGTTCAAGCAGATTTAAGCAGCGCAGAAGCGTCGATTTGCCGCTGCCCGAAGGGCCGATAATGGTTACAACTTCGCCTTTATTAATGCTGAGAGAAATATCCTTTAAAACTTGCAGCGTGCCGAAACTTTTGGCAAGATGTTCAACTTTAATCACTTACGCGCACCTTCCTTTCAAGGTATGCGCCCAAAAGGTTGAGCAGCATTACCAGCACATAATAAACTGCGGCGGCCACAATAAAGGCTTCAAACGCGCGGAAGGTTTTGGCCTGAATCAAATCCGCCCAGCGCAGGGTGTCGGCCACGCCGATAACGGAAACAAGGCTGGAATCCTTCAAAAGCATAATGCTTTCGTTAACGAGCGAGGGCAGTGCGTTTTTAATTGCCTGCGGCAGAATAACGTCAAGAATAAAGCGGTGGGTAGGCACGCCCAGCGACATGGAGGCTTCCCACTGGCCGCGGTCTACGGAAAGGATGCCGCCGCGCAGCGCTTCGGAGATATAGGC
>ERZ894203.1111-NODE-1111-length-16407-cov-22.061827_pt1 | contig 16407 bp, 15 predicted proteins | sample MGYA00380286_ERZ894203 | MGnify/ENA primary metagenome ERZ894203 (study PRJEB32331, sample SAMN06328484) | human gut metagenome | biome: human gut microbiome; feature: stool | host: Homo sapiens | collected 2014-02-06 ... | reverse complement strand
TTTTGGCATAGCGTTCCAGACCACGGATGCCGGTCTTGCTGATCTCCACGCTGGATACGCCCCGGTTCTGCCGCAGAAGGGTGCGGATGCTCTGCTTACCTTGGGATGCTTTGGACTGGTACAGCCGAAACGCCGCCTTTACCGCTCGGAGGACAGTCCGGGCGGACAGCTTTGTGGTGGAGATCATAATGTTGAATGACTTCTGTTCGATTTCTTCCTGCACTGCCATCACCTCCCATGCAGCAGGATGCTTTTAGCGGTCATACTCTGCCGGAGGCTTGGTGCGGGGCTTTTCTGCGGGAGGTTCATCGGGCACCGGCAGCACCAGCAGACGGTTGCCCAGCTTCAGAAAGGCTTCCGGCTGATGAAAAAGCTGCTTATACTTCTGCGCCATCTCCGGGGTCAGGGATGCAAAATCCTCCTCGCCCAATCCCACCACTAGAAAGTCTCCGGCAATGGCATCGTACATCTGCCCGTTCTCATCCCGCAGGGCACGATTCAGGTGCAGACCCATGAGCTTACCATCGTCATTGCAGATGATAGCCACCGGGTCTGCAAAGGGGTAAACAGCAGCAATCGTGCCGCCCACCGCCTCCTGCAAGGCTTTCAGGTTGTTGTCAATCTCGACCTGCTGCGGATGCTGTCCCGGCGCAATTTTCAGCACCGACAGGGTGTTCTCTTCCATGCGAATACTCCTTTCCATTCAGTCCGATTTCGCCGCTTCGTGCCGCCTGCATCAGAGCCACCACGAAGAAGCCGAAAAAGGTACCTGCTTCAAAAAATGCGAAACCGATAAAAAAGTTCAGCATGGCACACCTCAGTCAATGCAGATGCAGGTCAGCTTCTGCCCATCTGCCATCAGGGTTGTGCTGTGGCTTTCCAAATAGGTCTGAAAGCGATAAATGTCCTCCACTGTCAGGGATACGATGGCGCTGTGCCCATCGGTGCGGTAGAAGATGACCGGACCTGTCAGGTACCGCTTGCCTGCCAGCTTGAGAACCTGCGCCGGATTGTAGCTGATAAACAGCGGCGCACCCTTCACGGCAATCAAGGCATCCTCCTCATCGAAACAGGGCAGAACGGAAGGAGCATCCTCCTCCATGATAATGGTCAGTTCCATGTCCGGGCCGATGGCGGCAAGGTAGACATTCTCGCTTGCCATTTCGCTCAAACAGGATGCCGCCTGTTTCAGCATGGACAGGATGTTCACGTCCACCGTGATCTGCGGAACGTGGGGTGCGGAGTGAAAAGGAATCGTGTTGTTCATAAGCGTTACCTCCAAATTTTTGCAAACAAAAAAGACCCCATCGGGTCTTGCGTTACGGTCAGCGCTCGTTGTGGCGCTGCTGTTTTTTCTGCCACGCATCCAAAAGCTGGATGATCTTCTCCTCCATCTGTTTGGGTGTGTAGCTGCGGGGGAAATACTTCCGCAGGGTCTCATTTTTGATGGTCACGGTGTCTTTCTCGCTCTTTTTCTCCTGCCCCATCACATCAAAGGCTTTTTCGTAGCTGAAATCTCCCTGCTGTGCCATCTTTTTCAGTTGCTGCGCCTGCGATAAGGACGGCGCATTCTGGGTATCCTCCATGGCTTCTAAAAAATCCCGCTGTTGGCCTTCGTCCAGATAGGACAGTTCCACAGCAGGATTGAAGGAGATCTTCTTTTCGTCTACCATGTCCAGCAGTTCCGGGACAAGGTTGGTCAAGCGGATATAACGTCGGACTGTATCACCGCTTATGCCTTGGTCTTTTGCGACTGCATCATCGCTGCGGAACTTCGCCGCAACTTGCGGCGAAGTTAAATCTGACCTAGCACCTTGATTTTTTAGAGCTTCCAACTTCATTTTGTAGGCAAACGCCCTTTCACTGGGCAGGATGTGCTCACGCTGAAGGTTGGAATCCACCATCAATATCACAGCGGCATCGTCTGACATCTGCCGCACAATGACCGGCAGCGTGTCCAGCCCGGCAAGTTTAGCTGCATACTGACGGCGATGCCCGGAGATGATCTCGTAGCCGTCACCGTCCGGGCGAGGGCGGGCGATCAGCGGAGCCAGCACACCGTACTGTGCGATGCTCTCCACCGTCCGGGTCATGGCTTCATCGTCCAGCACCTTGAAAGGGTGGTTGGTGAAGGGGTGCAACGCATCAATGGGAATCTGCTGCACCTGTTCCCGTTGCTCCTCCTGTCGTTTTTCCTCGGTGGAGAACAGGTCATCTAGCCCTTTCAGAGCTAAGTTTCCGCTGTCGATCGGCATCCGCCAGCACCTCCTTTGCAAGAGATTTGTAGGCTTCTGCCACCTTACCCTTGGGGTCATAGGCAAAGATGCTTTTGCCTGCCGCACTGGTTTCAGCCGCTCGGACAGACCGTGGGATGGTCTGCTCAAACACCTTCAGGTGCTTTCCGTATGCCTGCCGGATCAGATTGCTGATTTGCTTTCCGTAGTTGGTGCGGCTGTCGGTCATGGTCAGCAGGATACCCCCAATTTTTAGCTTGGGGTTGATCTGCCGCCGGACCTTTTGGACGGTCTGTAAAAGCTGTTCCAGACCCTTTGCAGACAGGTACTGTGCCTGCACAGGAATCAGGGCAGCGTCTGCCGCCGCCAGTGCGTTGATGGTGAGCATTCCCAGCGAGGGCATACAGTCCAGCAGAATAAAATCGTACTCCCGCTTGGCACTGTCCAGCACTTGTTTCAGCATCTTTTCCCGGTTCATGCTGTTCACCAACGCCACTTCCAGCCCTGCCAGTTCGATGTTTGCAGGGATCAGGTCAACGCCCTCTGCATGGTGCAGAACGCCCTCACCGGGTTGGATGGGCTGGTCGTTCATGGCTTTCTGCATCAGGGTGGAAAGGGTGGTAGGCAGTTCATCGGGCTGTTGCCAACCCATACTGATGGTCAATGACCCCTGTGGGTCGGTATCCACCAACAGGACTTTCTTGCCCTCGGCTGCAAGGCCAACACCCAGATTCTCACAGGTGGTGCTTTTCCCCACACCGCCTTTTTGATTGGTGACTGCGATAATCGTAGCTTTCTTTGCGATAACATCACCCCGCCTTCGGTGAACCGCGCGCAAAGTCGTGGTTCGTCTTGTTCTGATAGTAGAGGTTCATGGTTGTGGGCGCATTGTAGAGCATCGCCAGCAGATACTGCTTCATGTTCCGCACCGGGGCGGTGTTTTCTGCCAGAGAATCCAGCACGAAACGGATGTGGTCGGCATTCAGTTTTTTCAGCCGACTGCGTACCACCTCGGCAGGCTTGTCATCTCCGGCGATCCGCAACATCTTGCGGTTGGTGGAACAGGTGTCCACAAGCAAGTCCACGATCTGGTAGATGGTGTCCTCGTCGTCCGGGCAGAGCCGGAGCAGCAGTTCCACCTCCAAAGACTGAGAAAAATATTCTTCGAGCTGTTCACGAATGTTCCCTGAATGGATAGGATCAGGTTTATTCATCTCTGTTTTATTCTTATCAGTCTTATTTGCTTGCGGTTTTGGCTGTTCCAGAGTTGCGCTTTCGGCAGCACCTGAATTGCTGTTTGGGCAATTCTGTACTTGCGCTTTTGACAGTCCAGACGAAAAGTCCTTGACGTAGACGAGGCTGGGTCTGCCCAGACCACGGCGTTTACGCTCGATAAGGTCGGTGTCCTCCAGTTCCCGGAACAGCTTGACCGCCTTGTGCTCGGCGCAGCAGAGGGATTCCTGCACTTCCCGGACGGTGTAGATGATATACACCCGCCCCTGCTCGTCCAGCCAGCCGTTCTTTGCAGATAGGCTCATGCGGTCCAGCAGAATGCCGTACAGTGTCCGGGCATCGGTGGAGAGTTGCCGGAAACGTCTGTCTTGGAACAGTGCTTTCGGGATGCGGAAGTAGGAGAACAACTCGCCCGACTGACCATAAAAGTAGTCCAGCGTCATTTGGTGTGACCTCGGATTTTCAACTGTATGGGTGCGTTCATGTGGAAAAACACCTCCTTTTTGTGATATGGAAAATTTTTTGAAGTTCCATTTTTGAGAAAAAATGGATGGAAAAAAGATGAAAAAATGCGTTGTAGTTTGTTCCGAAAACTGCAAAAGCAAAAATGTGTTATTTTCTTAAAATATTACGAAATGGATAAAAAATTGAATACTTGAAAAAATAAATAACGTAAATGTGCGTTTTCTTGTACTCTCCGTTTATAAAGTGCAGAACAGGCTGCGATCAAGAATCCCCGCAAGTAATTGCGTGAGCGCTTGAGAAAGCACAAATAAAGTATAAAATAAGGCTCACCGTCAATTTTGGCGGTGAGCCTTATTTGTTTGCTCATGTATGAGATGAATTGTGTTTAACACAGAGCTGCTTCCCAGAAGCATCACAGATAGCCAAAGACCGGCGTTCCGTGCTTCAGTTTGCGCCAGTTGAAAATGTGGTAGGGGCTTCACTTGGGATGCCGCAAAGAATGACGCGCGGTAGGTCTGGCCGTCGCCCTTGCTGGAATGGATGAGAACCACTTGGAAAAGAGCCTTTGCACTGTTCCACGCCCGGTGCAGGCACTCGGCAAAGGCCGCTGTGCCCTTGCGGTACAGCTTCCATGCCTTGTGCATGATCTCGGAAAGATTGTACTTCTTCATACTGTCCTGTAGGTCAGGTGGTATCTGCCGCCGACAAAGGGCTTATCAGTGCAACTCCGGCCAGTAAGCCTTGTTGGCAACGATCCTATCGTCCGGAAATCTGTTCTTGACGTTTACATGAATAAGCGGTACGATACCATTAAGACCGCAGAAAAAGAGCTGGCGAACGATGCAGGATAAACCGGCACAGGGGGTGCTTTTTTGAACATCGAAAAAATCACGCAGGGAAAAAATCTGACCGACACGGAGCGCACCGTGCTGGAATATATCCTGGACCACCTGGATACGGTGCAGACAGAGGGCGTGCGAGGGGTGGCGCGGGCGAACTATACCTCCACCTCCACCATTATGCGGCTGGCGCGCAAGATGAATTACAGTGGCTTTGTGGATATGTGCTACAAGCTGCGCTCCTTTACCGAGACACCGCATCAGACCATGCAGGAGGAGGAAGATTTCCTCAACGGCTTCAGCACCCAGTCTCTGCTGAACTACAACACCTACACCCAGCTGAAGGTCTGCGCCGAAAAGCTGCTGGAGCAGCGGGACAAGATGACCTTTGTCTATGGTACCGGGTTTTCCGGCACGGTGGCCACCTACCTGACCCAAAAGCTGGTGAACATGGGCATCCTGTGCTTCAGTGCCACCGGCGGCGACTCGGTGGGCATTTTTGAAAATACCCTGGACCGGATGGGGATGTTTTTCTGCATCTCCAAATCCGGCGAGACCGCGATGGTGCGCGACAAGATCAAGACCGCGCAGGAAAACGGCGTGTGCACTGTGGCCATTACCGGGGAGCAGGAGAACAGCGTGGGCCGGTACGCCGACCTATGGTTCCGGGTGGAGAACCAGTGGAAGCTGGACGATCAGAACACCATGCCCAACACCTTTTTTCCGCAGGTGATGATGCTCATCGAGCTGATCGCCTACGAGTACCGCCGTCTGTGCATGGAAAACGGCATCAAGTAAGGATATTTGTGCGTTTTACACAAAAAAATCATGGGTTCTTAAACAAAAGTAATAGAAACGCGTTACTGTTTTGGGTAACGCGTTTTCATTTGTTCAAAAATTGTTTACAGTTGCGTTGTTTTGTGGGATAGTAGCATCACAGACCCGGCCGGGTCCCAGGGGATGGACGCATCCCAGGAGAATGGTTTTTGGAATTGTAAATGAAAAGGAGTCAACCCATGAAGGATAAGGTAATGGATGCATTGCAGCGGTTCTCCAAAGCAATGTTCATCCCCGTTCTGATCCTGCCCATTGCCGGTATTCTCATCGCTGTGGGCAACCTGTTCACCAATGTCCGGCTGCAGGCAGTGCTGCCGTTTCTGAACAACCCGGTCACCATCGGTTTCGGCACGCTGCTGTCCGGTTCGCTCAACGCCATCCTGGGCAACCTGGGCGTTATCTTCTGCGTGGGCCTCAGCGTGGGCCTGGCCAACAAGAAAAAGTCTGAGGCAGGCTTTATCTCTCTGCTGGCATTCCTGGTGTTCCTCAACGCCATGAACAAGTTTATGAATATGCGCGGCATGCTGGTGGAGGGCAGCCTCTCCGGCACCGGCCAGGCCATGGTCCTGGGTGTCCAGGTGCTGGACATGGGCGTGTTCATCGGCCTGCTGCTGGGCATCGTGGTGGCTTACATCCACAACCGCTTCTGCGAGACTGAGTTCAACAACGCCTTCCAGATCTACGGCGGCACCCATTTCGTATTCATCGTGCTGATTCCGGTCATGGTGGTGCTGGCTGTGCTGTTCACCTTTGTGTGGCCGTATGCACAGGCTGGCATCAATGCGCTGGGCGGCTTTATCCGTAGCGCAGGCAACTTTGGCCTGTTCATCTACGGCACGCTGGAGCGTCTGCTGATCCCCACCGGCCTGCATCACCTGGTCTACACCCCGTTCCTGTACACCTCTCTGGGCGGCACTGCCACCGTGGGCGGTCAGGTGCTGGAGGGTGCCCGGAACATCTACTACGCTGAGATCGCTGATCCTTCTGTTGCCGTGCTGAGCCAGTCCGTCATCTGGGACGCTCGCGGCATCTCCAAGATGTTCGGCCTGATCGGTGCCTGCCTGGCCATGTACCAGACCGCTCGCCCCGAGAACCGTGAGAAGATCAAGCCCGTTCTGATCACCGCCGCCGTCACTTCCTTTATTGCCGGCGTTACCGAGCCCATCGAGTTCAGCTTCCTGTTCGTGGCTCCCATCCTGTTTGTGGTCCATGCCGTTCTGGCTGGTTCCAGCTTTGTGGTCCTGAACCTGCTGGGCTGCCGTGCCATCGGCCCCAACGGCTTCATCGACTTCCTGCTGTACAACCTGCCCCTGGGCATTGGCAAGACCCGTTGGCCCATCTACATCGCTGTGGGCGTGCTGTACTTCTTCCTGTACTATGTGATCTTCCGGGTGCTCATCGTGAAGCTGAACCTCCACACCCTGGGCCGTGAGGCAGAGGGCATGGAGATGAAGCTCCACTCCAAGTCCGAGTACAAGGCCAAGGTGGCTGCTGAGAACGGCACCGCTGCTGCCCCTGCTGCAGACAACACCGTGAACGCTGCTGTCATCGTGGAGGCTCTGGGCGGCAAGGACAACATCCTGAAGGTCACCAACTGCTACACCCGTCTGCGTACCGAGCTGGCAGATCCCGACAAGGTCCAGGACGATGTGCTGAAAAACCAGACCGGTGCTTCTGCCGTGATCCACAAGGGCAAAAATGTCCAGGTGGTGTACGGCCTGAAGGTCAACGCTGTCCGCAAGGCAGTGGACGCTGAGCTGGGCTTCAGCGGCGAAGAATAAGATCTTGCATTCCAACACCCATATCAAAACATCCAGTAAGAGGGAGGGTAATATTCCATGAAAAAGTTTTCCATCGTCATTGCAGGCGGCGGCAGTACCTACACGCCGGGCATCGTCATGATGCTGATGCACAGCCTGGATCGGTTCCCCATCCGCAGCCTGAAGCTCTATGACAACAACCCGGAGCGTCAGAAGACCATTGCAGATGCCGTGGCCCTGGCTATGAAAAAGGTGGCACCGGATGTGGCCTTCAGCTACACCACCGACCCCAAGGAAGCCTTTACTGATGTGGACTTCTGCATGGCCCACATCCGCAGCGGCGGCTACCCCATGCGTGAGCAGGACGAAAAGATCCCCCTGCGCCACGGCGTGGTGGGTCAGGAGACCTGCGGCCCCGGCGGCATTGCCTACGGCCTGCGGAGCATCCCGGACATCATGCAGCTCATTGACTACATGGAGGCCTACAGCCCCAACTGCTGGATGCTCAACTACTCCAACCCTGCCTCCATCGTGGCAGAGGCCTGCCGTGTGCTGCGGCCCAACTCCAAGATCATCAACATCTGCGATATGCCGGTGGGCACCCTGCGCCGCATGAGCTACATCGTGGGCAAGACCCCCAAGGACCTGGACGTGAAGTACTACGGCCTGAACCACTTTGGCTGGTGGACCAGCGTGAAGGGCAAGGACGGCACCGACTACACCCCCCAGCTCATTGACTATGTCAGCAAACACGGCTATCTGACCCAGAAGGCCATTGAGACCCAGCACATGGATGCCAGCTGGCAGGAGACCCACCGCAAGGCGGCAGACCTGCAGGCTGTTACCCCGGATTGCCTGCCCAACACCTACCTGAAGTACTACCTGTTCCCGGACTATGTGGTGGAGCACAGCGATCCCAACTACACCCGTGCCAACGAGGTCATTAACGGCCGCGAAAAGAACGTGTTTGGTGCTGCCCGTGCCATCACCGCCTCCGGCGAGTTCCACGGCGATGAGTTCAGCATCGACAACCACGCCAGCTTCATCGTGGACCTGGCCCGTGCCATTGCCTACAACACCCACGAGCGGATGCTCTGCATCGTGGAGAACAAGGGTGCCATCAGCAACTTTGACCCCCACGCCATGGTAGAGGTGCCCTGCCTGGTGGGCAACGACGGCCCCGAACCTCTGTGCCAGGGTGAGATCCCCACCTTCCAGCTGGGCATGATGAACCAGCAGGTCGCCGTGGAAAAGCTGGTGGTCGAGGCCTACTGCGAGCACAGCTACCAGAAGCTGTGGCAGGCTCTGACCCTGAGCAAGACCGTGCCCAGTGCCAAGGTGGCCAAGGAGATTCTGGATGACCTGATCGTTGCCAATAAGGACTACTGGCCCGAACTGCACTAATGACAGCGTTTCTGAAGCGCTGCCCCGGATATTCTCTGTCTCCATGAAGTAAGCCGAAGGGGCTGCTGCATAAATACCGTGCAGCAGCCCTTTTTCTTGCGTTCACGGTGCAAAGATGTGGAAAACCAGCGTCAAACGAGCAAAACGTTGAAGACTTAAAGCATCAACTCCCCCTGATTTCCCGTTTCGGAAATCAGGGGGAGTTTTTTTCTGCCGCAGAAGATAAAAACACCGACAGCAGCGCAAAAACATCTTCTGACCAGCAGAGAAAGAGGCGGCTGCCATCGGATGCAAGGGGATGCTTTTTGAATTTCACAATTCTTTCACTTTCTTCTTGCCCGCAATACCCTTTCCGATACACCCGGCAAAGCAGACAGTGCACTTCAGCCCGGAATCCTTAAAACCATCCATACACACGGTGTGTTTGGAAAAACAGAACCGATACAGTGAAAACGCACTGTGTTTCTTCTTGTGGATGACTTATTTTGTGCATATTGACGTTTGATTTGAAAGAGTATACAATATCGTTGCCAGCAAGGTGTATGAAATGTATACTCTAGCCGAGGTGAGTATGATGAAATCAAACCGCGAATTGGTATTGGAACTCTTGCTGCAAACCGCAAAGTCTGGAGATCATCCCAATGGGTTGAGTACACAGTTCATGGCACAGCGGCTGAATATCCAGCGCACCAACCTGAGCAGTGTGCTGAATGCGCTGGTCCGTGACAAGAAGTTGGAAAAGGTCAATGGCCGCCCGGTGCTGTACCGGCTGGCAGGAGATGCCGTGTCCACGACATGGCGGGACGAGAGCTGCTTTTCGGAGCTTCTTGGCCCCCGGAACCTGCTGTACCCGGCCATTCAGCTGATCAAGGCAGCGGAGCTGTATCCCGGCAGCCCGATCCCGATCCTGATCAGCGGGCCGGTCGGCTGCGGAAAGACGGAATTCCTGAAGGTCATGTTCCGCTTTGCACAGACCCATAACGTTCTGACGGCATCCAGTCAGATGATCCGGCTGGACTGCTCGGAGTACCTGGTCGATCCCAAGAGCTTCCACCGGAAGCTGTTTGATCCGGCCGATGGACTGATCTCCCATATGGAAGATCACTTCATTGTGCTGGAACAGGTGGATCGGCTTGCACAGGGGGAGCTGAAGGAACTCACAAGCCTGCTGCAGAACCGTGAAGGCGGCCTGCTGGCGGCGGTGATCAACGAGGCGTCGCAGGAGGCATCGGTCCAGAACGCTGCTGCAGGTTTCTTCCCGGCGCAGATCCGGCTGCCGGCGCTGTCGGAGTGGTCCCTGTCGGACCGGCTGAACCTCATCCGGCGTTTCTTTACACAGGAAGCCGGGTGCGTCGGCAAAAAGATCATCGCGGGTTCGGAGCTGCTGATCTGCCTGCTGCTTTATCCCTGCAGGGAAAACCTGCGCCAGCTGCACACGGATATCCGCATGGGCTGTGCCAATGCGTATATGCGCTGTTACGAGCAGAAAACCGACAGCTTGACGGTAACAGCCTCCGATATGCCGGACTACGTCCGGCGCGGGCTGCTCTCCATCAAGGAGCACCGGACCGAGATCGAGGAACTGATCCCACAGAACTACAATTTTTCCTTTTCTTCCCAGGGAGTCCACGCACAGCGGCTGGAGAGTGCAGACATCAAAGACAACCTCTACCAGTACATTAACAGCCGCACCAGTGAGCTACTGCAGCGGGGCATCCCGGCGGCAGATGTCAACGACCTGATCGTGCTGGACATCAACAATGCGTTCTCGCACTATTCCGGCGGTCTTGCCCGTCGGGTGGTGAACAAAAGCCAGCTGGCAAAGCTGGTGGATGACCGGTTGATCCGGCTGGTGGAAGCATTTTTGCAGCAGGCAGAACAGCATTTTTCACGGCTGTATCCGGCGGCGACCTTCTATGGCTTGTGCCTGCACCTGAGCAATGTTCTGCAGCACACCGACAGCGTGGAGCGCAGATTGACCAGCGATCAGCTGCTGCAAATCATCAACACCCATAAAAACGAATATGCCTTTTCCTCCCAGCTGATCACGAATGTGGAAAAAGAATTCAACGTCACCCTCCGTCCGGAGGAATCCGCATTCGTGGCGCTGTTCCTGTGTGAGGATGGGGAGGAGACGAACGACACCCGCCGTCCGGCTGTCCTGATCGCCATGCATGGGCGCGGGGTGGCCAGCGGCATTGCAGCCGTGGTCCGGTCCATCAGCGGAGGCGAGATCACCGCCTACGACATGGACCTGGACAAGGACCTGCAGCTGGTTTACAGCGAGCTGAAAAACCGCATTCTGGAGTGTGACTGCGAGCGCGGCATTCTTGCCATTTATGACATGGGCAGCTTCAAGCAGATGTTTGAGATGATCCAGCAGGAATGCGGCATCGTGATCTACGCCATTCAGGTACCCATCACGCTGATGGCCATTGAAGCCGCCCGCCTTGCCCCGAACACCGGCAGCCTGACCTCTCTGCGGGAGACACTGGCCGATGCGTTCCAGGACGTGTCGGCCCTGAGCGAGAGCCTGTTCTACCGCAGTGCTGCCAGCCGGGTGATCATCACCTGCTGTGCCAGCGGGCAGGGCGGTGCCGTTATCACCAAACAGTATCTGGAAAAGCATCTGGATCTGGATGGTATCGACGTGATCCCTCTGGCCATCGCAGACCGGAAGCTCCTGATCCAGGAGATCAACCGCATCCGCGAGAAGCACCAGATCCTTTGCCTGATCGGCATCTATGACCCGCAGATCTACGGCCTGCCGTTCTACCCGGTCAACGAGGTGTACACGACAGAGCTGTACACACTGGCAGACCAGCTCCACCTGAACATCAAAGGGGAGCAGGAACGTAGCAGCACCCGCAAGGTCATTCTGGACCATCTGAAAACCGAGTTCACCCATGTGGACGGCGAACGGATGGAACAGCTGCTTCCGGCGGTCATGAAACAGCTGCGCTGTCTGGCCGATGCCATGCAGCTGGAGCTGTCCATGGAGCAGGAAGTGGGGCTGATGGTGCACATCGCCTGCTGCTTTGAGCGGCTTGTGGCGGGCACCTGCAGCCCATCGAACCGCTGGGCGGATGAGATCCTGCAGGAGGATGCAATTCTCTACCAGAAGCTGCTGGAGATCCTTGCCCCGATGGAAACCGCCTTTGGCGTAAAGCTGCCGAAGGAAGAATTTGCCAATATCATCGTGATCCTGAAGAAATTACAAAAATAAAGGAGTGACCCGTAAATGAAAAAGTATACGGCAGAGGACATTGTCATGAACCTTGTCTGCAACGGCGGCGACTGCCGCAGCAAGGCGCTGGAAGCCATTCAGGCGGCGCGCAAGGGCAACTTTGAGCAGGCGGATGCGCTGATGGCGCAGGCGCAGCAGAGCATGCATCTGGCACACAATTTCCAGACCGAGCTGATCCAGGCAGAGATGCGGGAGGACGAGTCGGAAAAGGCGGAGCTGAGCCTCTTGATGGTTCACGGGCAGGATCACCTGATGGACGGCATGGTCGTGTACGACCTGGCCAGTGAGATCATCGAGATCCTGCGGGAGCGCAAACTGTAACGTTCAACAGGAATCCGTGTGCCGGAGCTGCCGCAGGGACAGCGGCCGTATCCCGGGGTGGTTTCCGGCACAGGGAGCTTGTTGTTGGTTAGATCCAGAACATCGGTTTTGATTTTTCACAGGAGGAAAAAATGATGAAACACCTTAAAATCACCGTCGCCTGTGCAGGCGGTATGTCATCTTCTATGATCTGCAATAAGATCATTGCAGCAGCAGCCAAGAAGGGCTACGAGTGCGAATGCAAAGCATACGGCACCTCCGAGGTGGGCAAAGCGATCGAGGGCAGCGCAGTGCTGCTGATCGGTCCGCAGGTGGCTTTCCAGAAAGAAAAGCTGCAGCAGCAGTACCCGGATGTGCCCGTAGAGGCCATCAGCATGATGGACTACGGTATGATGAACGGCGAGAAAGTGTTCAACGATCTTGCTGCAAAATACGGCTGGTAAAGGAGGCCGCAGCAATGAGTGAGAAAAAGAGCTTTGTGGAAAAACTGATGCCTGCTGTGGGCAAGATGCAGGAGAATATCTATGTCAGTTCCATCACCGGCGGCATGATGAACGCCATGCCCGTGCTGATGGCAAGTGCCATTTTCCAGCTGATCTACAGCTTCCCCATCCCGGCCTGGACGAACTTTTTGCAGAGTATCGGTCTGTACGGCCTGCTGACCACGGTCGTGGATGTCTGCAACCTGACCGCCCTGTTCATCGTGTTTGGCATCGGCCGCACGCTGGGTGACAAAAAGGGTGTGGACGGCGTGCAGTGCGGTCTGGCCGCCCTGCTCTGCTTCCTGATCATCACCCCGCTGGACGTGCTGGAGACCGGCACCTACATCAGCACCAGCAGCCTCGGTGCACAGGGCATCTTCACAGCCATCATCGTCGCCCTGGTCGCTCCGTCCCTCTACGCCTTCTGCATCCGGAAGAATATCGTCATCAAGATGCCGGCTGCCGTCCCGGAATTCGTCTCCAAGAGCTTTTCCGGTATCCCGGCTTCGCTGGTCACCGTTGTGCCCTTCGTTGCCGTCCGCGGCCTGTTCTCCATGACCAGCTGGGGTTCCTTCACCGGCTTCATCTATCAGGTGGTCCAGACCCCGCTCACCGCGCTGGGCAACTCGCTGCCGGCGCATCTGATCGCAATCTTTGTCAGCTGCTTCCTGTGGTGGTGCGGCATGCACGGCACGCTGGTCGTGTTCGGTGCCTGCATGGCCATCTGGACCGCCCCCATGATCGAGAACCTGAATGCCTACAACGCAGGCCTGCCCATCCCCTATGTTCTCAGCTTGATGTCCTTCTTCATGATCGTTCAGTTCCTCGGCGGCCCCGGCTGCCTGTTCGGCCTGTATCTGAATCTTGCTTTTGCCACCAAGAGCGAGCGCTATAAGGCAACGGGAAAAATGTGCCTGGTTCCCGGCATGTTCAACATCATTGAGCCGGTCGTCTACGGTCTGCCCATCGTCATGAACCCGGTTCTGCTGGTGCCGTTCTGCGGTCTGCCGGTCGTGTTCTATCTGGCCTATTATCTGCTGGCCAGCGCGGGCATCATCGGAATTCCCTGTGTGTCCCTGCAGGTCATGTGCATTCCTGCACCCATCGCCGGTTTCCTGCTGGGCGGCGGTGTTCGCCTGGGCATCTTCTGCCTGATCTGCCTGGCAATCAGCTGCGTGGTGTATTACCCGTTCGTCAAGATCCTGGATGCACAGGCTCTGAAGGAAGAAAAGGCAACCGCTGCACAGAATGCGGCAGAATAATACGCGGTGTTTTTGAGCATTGCAAGTTAAAGAAAGCCGCCGCGGCCGGGTGCCTGTATCCGGTTCCGGCTGCATCGGCTTTTCTTTTTTACGCTTTTTTACAGCAAGGAGGTAAATGAAATGGCATTCCCGAAGAACTTTTTGTGGGGCGGCGACATCAGTGCCGCACAGATCGAAGGTGCCTGGGATGAGGACGGCAAGTCTCCCACGGAAGCAGACTATCTGCTGGGGGCCGACAAGTCCAGCTTTCGCATGGCCTACTATCAGATGCCGGACGGCACCGAGGGCAAGGTCCCGGTGATGAGCGGTATGCTGCCCAAGGGCGCAAAGTACATCCTGAAGGATGGCGTCTTTTACCCCAACCACAAGGCGACCGATTTTTACCACCACTACAAGGAGGACATCGCCCTGCTGGGTGAGATGGGCTTCAGGGCGCTGAATCTCTCGATCTCCTGGGCACGCATTTACCCCTACGGTGTGGAAAAGGGCGTGAACCAGAAAGGCGTGGAGTTCTACCGCGATGTGCTCAAAGAGTGCCGGAAATATGGCATCGAGCCGGTGGTCACGCTGTACAAGTACGATATGCCGGCTTTTTACATCGAGGACTGGGGCGGCTGGTCGAACCGGAAGCTGATCGACGAATACGTCGAGTTTGCAAGGGTCTGCCTGACTGAGTACAAGGGTCTGGCCACCATCTGGAACACCTTCAATGAGATCAACGTTCCGCTGATGATGTGCAAGATGGCACACCAGACGACCGATGATCTGCAGCGCGGCTACGAAGAGGTCCACAATCAGCTGGTGGCATCAGCAAAGGTGGTGCAGCTGGCCCACCAGATCGATCCGGCCAACAAGGTGGGCTGCATGTGCGCAGGCTTCTTTGCCTATCCGTATACCTGCGATCCCAACGACTTCCTGAAGCTGCAGCAGGAGGCGCAGGCGGGATTCTATCTGTTCTCGGATGTCTTTGTGCGCGGTTACTACCCCAGCTATGCAAAGTCGATCTTCGACAAGGAAGGCGTCGTGATGAATGTCTCCGAGGAAGATAAAGCAGACCTTGCGGCCGGTAAGGTGGACTTTATGGCGTTCTCTTACTACAATTCCAGCTGCATCACGACCCATGAAGTGGATGCGACCGCAAAGGGCAACATGATAGGCGGCATCAAAAACCCCTATCTGGATGCCAGCGAATGGGGCTGGCAGATCGACCCGGTGGGCTTCAAGCGGGCACTGCATGAGCTGTACGATCGCTATCAGCTGCCGCTGCTCGTGATCGAGAACGGTCTGGGCGCACAGGACACGCTGGAAGCAGACGGCTCCATCCACGACCCGTATCGTGTGGACTACATGAAACGCCACATTGCTGCCATGAAGGAAGCCGTGGAGGAAGGTGTTGACCTGATGGGCTACACTATGTGGTCCTGCATCGACCTGGTCAGCGCCAGCAGCGGTGAGCTGCGCAAGCGCTATGGCTTTGTCTATGTGGACGCCCACGATGACGGCACCGGCACCTTCAAACGTTACCGCAAGGACAGCTTCTGGTGGTACAAAAAGGTCATCGAGAGCAACGGCGAGGACCTGGGCTGAGCGCCCCGGCGGATGTCCTGAAATCCACGCAGGGTTCTGCGTGAGCGCCTGAAAAAGCACCAAGAAAGCATCAACTCCCGCTGGTTTCTGTAACAGGAAGCCAGCGGCTTTTGTGTATTCGGAGAATGGAATCACTCGGCGTATGTGCTGGCCTTCTGCGTCATCACCTGCATCGCCTTTGTGGGAATGTTGTTTCTCTTTCGACCGGTTGCTTGTCGATGTGATTCAATGCATTTCTTTTTGCGCTCGCATCTCTATTTCATGAAAATGCCCCCATTCCGGTTGTCCGGAATGGGGGCATATATCAGAGCAGACGGGGGTGCTTTAAGCGTTACGGCTTTTTGTGCTCCGGGTTTTCGCAGCGGCTGTGGCAGGACGCACAGTTGCCGCCGCAGCCCTCGCCCTTCCAGCCGCCGTTCTTGGAGATCCACACAACGGCCAGTGCAAACAGGACGGCCAGCACCAGCAGGGTGATAATTCCACGCAGTGTCAACATTTAAAAAACCTCTTTTCCTGCGGAACGTTTCCGCCTTCAGTATACACGATTTTGCCCCGGAGCGCAACCGGAATGCCGCGCGGAAAAAAATTGAAATTTTTTGAAAATAGGGCTTGCAATTTGCCCGGGGCCGTGCTATAATAATCACGTTCCAATTCGGAGCGCCAAACAAAACAACAGAATATGGAGGATTAGCTCAGCTGGTTAGAGCACCTGCATCACACGCAGGGGGTCTGGGGT
>ERZ894203.1093-NODE-1093-length-16498-cov-20.448945_pt1 | contig 16498 bp, 16 predicted proteins | sample MGYA00380286_ERZ894203 | MGnify/ENA primary metagenome ERZ894203 (study PRJEB32331, sample SAMN06328484) | human gut metagenome | biome: human gut microbiome; feature: stool | host: Homo sapiens | collected 2014-02-06 ... | reverse complement strand
ACAAGCTCATTTACACATGCCGCCTTATATTTTTTGAACATTTACTGAATGTCCCTATTGTAATTAAAAAGAATGTTTTATTCATATGCATGTAGTATTAAAAGATTAAGAATCGACAAATGTAAGTAGGGCAATGTCTGGCAGTAGCCACAGAGTGGATAGATGGCAAGAACCTTCTCGTCCGTAAACTTGGGATTGGAGTTATTGCCGAATCTCTGGCAGGAGAAATGCAGAGAAGACTGATAGACATCGCAGATGTACATATACAAACCTATTAGCTTTTCAAAGATAAAAAAATATAACATAAAAAGCAATTATTAGACGTTATATAGATTAACTTGTTATATGATTCATTTTATGACTGCTTCTGAAGTTGTGTAATCCACAAGCGACAAGAATCACCATATCTTCGAAACTGAATTTATGGCATCTCATCTATTGGCCTGGGGCATCTCAAATTGGATGGCATGGAGCTCCTGAAGGGAATAGGCCTTCAGATATACCAAGATGAAGAGCATCCTGTCCTGGACAAGGGCAAAACACTGGTCTTCTTGTTGTAAGATATACGTTGGCGCTCTTTCCCCTCTGGGGTGAAATGGCTGTAATATTCATCCCAATGGTACTATCAATTATCCGATATAAACTCTAATGCTGTATCTATTTTGATAATTTAACAGATGGCTAGTCTTATTTCTGGTTGTTGATTTGTAAATGTGCAATACAAAATCGGGCATCCGATAAGGGAATTACATTACCTTGGCAATTCGATACGTGATAAATGAGTTTATCCGATGTATTGAAAGTAATGGGACGGCTCTTTCCCTTAAAAACATAATTATTGCTGTATCCCGTCTGCAGAATTTTGATTACCGACAATCAAATTCAACATTAAACAGTAATAATTATGAAAAAGTATTGTAAAATTCCGTTTCTGGTACTGTTGGCCGTGTTGACAGTTCCGTGTTTCTTTTCTTGTAGTGACGACACTGAAGATGTCGTAGTCAATATGAATCCTCCCCAGTACGAATCTGTCAGCGGGAAATATGAAATCACAGACAGTTCTTCTCCGTATGCAAGCATTGAGCTTGGGGCAAGCGGTGACTATGTCGTCATCAAACGCAGCGGCGGTTATGCTGTTTCTTCATTGCAAAAGGGAAATCTTTTTTCCCGGAAGGCCCCGGCAAGCAGGGCTGTGGCGTATGACAACGTAGTCTATGGCACTTATATCCAAATCGACGATGAAACTTTCAATTTGGAGGGATTCGGTGTCATACAACTGAAATCAAACGGTGGTCAGGGAATTACAGATGTAATAATCAAACCTAATGGTGGAAACGAGATGGCTTTTGCCGTAAAAAAGGCCGCAACGATGGGCGATGATGACTTGACCAATGCTTTGTGCCGTACGTGGAAGGTGACGAATATACATGAGAGAGGATATGATTCGTACGATGGGGAATACGACGATACTTATACTCCTGATGAATATTACGGTGCGATATCGGAAGTTATGTTTTCTAAGTCGGGTACGTTTCTCAGTTTTTATAATGACAATGAAATAGAAGCTCATTTCTGGAAATGGGAAAACCAAGGCGAACGCCAGATCCGCTATTCATGGGATAACGTATGGAACAATGATGATGAAGAGGGCAATTTCACTGTAAACTTTTCGTCTGACAACAGACTTACCATTCATGAGTATTATAGGGATTATGAAACTGGTGAATGGTACGAATCCACGGTGGAACTGGTCGAGAAGAATCCGTCAGGAAGCGACGGGGATGAAGGAGATGTAACTGTTCCAACAGACAAGACTCCGGTTGAAAGGGTGTTTACGGGGAAACTGGTAAGTGAAGTGGATGACCACGGATTGGACAAGTTCGTCTATGAGAACGGTTTCCTTACTCAAGTGGATGACGGTGACGGATATAAGATAACATTCGAATATTACTATCTTGATCCAGACAAGCAGACTTCAGACCCTGATGTAAGATATACAAGAGAACGTGCTGATGGAAGTGTGTCCTATATTTATGACGTGTGGCTGAACGAATTGGGATTTGCCAGACGCATTGATTCAAAACATAATGATGAATATGGCGGTTTTGAATTCCAATCCACTTGTGAGTATGATGAGGAAGGGCATCTCGTTTATATGAACGAAGGTCGGGAAGAAAGAGAATACTCTCTCGTTTGGACTGATGGAGATATAAGTCACATAGACATACAAGGTAGCCATTCTCAATCTACTGATTTTAGTTATTCTGAAACTCTTAATGACAATAACCTGATGTTCTTTTACGACATTTATGATATGGATATAGAAGAACTGAAATATCTTTATTGGGCAGGGCTGCTTGGCGTATCTCCAAAACATTTAGTAACGATGTCAAATAGCGATGATGAACATTATCAATTTGAATGGGAATCCGATAAAGTCTTGTACAGGTCTGACGGTGGGAATTCCTGGACTGATTTAATACATTTTACGTTTGCGGATTAAGACGGTGTGATCGTCTTGCTTTCTTGAAAACGGCTTTTTCCGATGTTGGAAGGGGGGGGGCGTATTGTCCACCCTCTATATCGGGCCGAAAGATTTTAAATGGAAAAGTCATATCAAAAAAGGGAAGAAAATTTGCAAATGCCGAATCTTTGACCCAACTTTGCGCCGACATAACGGAGATGCGTTTTGTAATCCTCATCGGAGGCTGGAAATGCCGGATAAGATGACTGGGTAAAACCAATCAGCTTGTCCGGCATTTCTTGTGTGTCCGGTGTGGAGAACGCTTGCACAAAATGAAAAGAATATGACAAAAGAACTTGATCTGACTCGGGGAAGCGTGCCGAAGGTGCTGCTTCAGTTTGCTGTCCCTTACCTGCTTGCCAATGTGCTGCAGGCGCTTTATGGAGGAGCCGACCTGTTTGTGGTCGGACAGTTTGACGATGCCGCCAGCGTGGCGGGAGTGGCTGTGGGAAGCCAGGTGATGCAGACCGTTACGGGCATCATTCTCGGCCTGACCACCGGCATTACGGTGCTTATCGGGATTGCCACGGGCGCGCGCAACAGCAAGGAACTGGCTGTCATTATCGGATCGTCTGTGTGGCTTTTTGCCATTGTGGGTGCCGCGTTGACTTTGCCGATGGCTGTTTTTCATAATCCGATAGCCGAGCTGATGCACACGCCGGCTGAGGCCATGCGCGATACGGAGCATTACTTGCTGATCTGTTCGCTGGGCATTCCCTTTATCATCGGCTACAATGTGGTGTGCGGCATTTTGCGCGGGTTGGGCGACTCGCGTACGCCGCTTTATTTTGTGGCTTTGGCCTGTGTCATCAATATTGTGCTCGACTTTGTGCTGGTGGGCGGATGCGGGATGCGTGCTGCGGGTGCCGCCATCGCCACTGTCGCTTCGCAAGGCATCAGCTTTGCCGCCGCGCTCTGGTTTCTTCACCGCCGCGGATTTCATTTCGAGTTTACCCGCCGCGACATCCGGATGAACGGCTATTTTTCCCGCCGCGTGCTTAAGCTCGGCGCTCCCATTGCCTTGCAGGATGCGCTGATCAACGTGTCGTTCCTGCTCATAACCGTGATAGTCAATCAGATGGGAGTGATAGCTTCGGCCGCTCTCGGAGTGGTAGAGAAGATCATTGTTTTCGCCATGCTTCCTCCGATGGCTGTTTCTTCTGCCGTGGCTGCCATGACAGCGCAAAACTACGGTGCCGGACTCAGAGAGCGCATGAACCGTTGCCTGATGTCGGGCATCGGGATGTCGCTGGTGTTCGGAGTGTCGGTATGCGCCTATTCTCAGTTCCTTCCGGATACACTTACGGGCATTTTCACCCGTGATGCGGAAGTCATTGCGATGGCATCCGGGTATCTTCGCGGCTACAGCATCGACTGTGTGATGGTGAGCTTCATATTCTGCATCAATTCCTATTTCAGCGGCCAGGGCAATTCCTGGTTCCCGATGGTGCACAGTCTGATTGCTACCTTCCTGTTCCGTATTCCGTTGTCGTGGGCGTTCAGCCACATTGACCCAGGTTCTCTTGTGTGGATGGGGTTTGCGCCTCCTCTTTCCACCTCGGTTTCGCTGGTCATCTGTCTGTGGTATATCCGGCGTTGCAACAGGCAATATAAGGCCGGTATGCTGGCAGGGTGATCGGAGGCTGTCCGGCTTTTCGGGCTGGCGGTTGCTCCACTCCCGCTTCCGGTTAGTGGGCTGCGATTGGAAGCGACTGCTTTTTTCGCTATCTTTGCTCCCGGATTTGAATTGAATCACTTGAAATTTTATCGTATGGACATACAGAATATTTTGTTGAATTTGAAGATAGAGAGTCTTAATGCCATGCAGCAGTCAATGGCTGAGGCTTATGTGAAGAATGACTCTGACCTCATCCTGCTGTCGCCTACGGGGTCGGGAAAGACGCTGGCCTATCTCATTCCCCTGGTCATGTCGCTTCGCCAGGATGTCAGAGGCGTGCAGGCGGTAGTGATGGTTCCTTCGCGCGAGCTTGCCTTGCAGATCGAGCAGGTGTTCAAGTCGATGGGAACCGGCCTGGCCGTGATGAGCTGCTACGGCGGACGTCCTGCGATGGACGAGCACCGGACGATGCAGAGCCTGGAACCGTCGGTGATTGTGGGTACGCCCGGACGGATGAACGATCATCTGACGAAAAAGAACTTTGATGCCGCAGCCGTGCGTACCTTGGTTATCGATGAGTTCGACAAGTGCCTGGAGTTCGGCTTCCAGGACGAGATGGCCGAAGTGATAGGCAAGCTGCCATCGCTCCGCCGCCGTATACTTCTGTCGGCTACGGATTCGGAAGAGATTCCCGCCTTTACCGGCATCCGCCGCGCGGTGCGGCTGAACTTCCTTGACGGTGACACGCCGGGTGCTTCCGGCCGCCTCCATATATATAAGGTAATGTCGCCGGTAAAAGACAAGCTCGAAACGCTTGGCAAACTGCTGTGCTGTCTGGGACAAGAGCCTACGCTTGTGTTCTGCAATTACCGTGAGAGTGTAGACCGCGTGGGGCAGTTCCTTCGCTCGCAGAAGATCGAGTGCGGAGTTTTTCACGGTGGAATGGAGCAGGAAGCCCGCGAGCGCGCCCTTTACAAGTTCCGCAACGGAAGCTGCCACGTCTTCATATCGACCGATCTGGCAGCGCGCGGACTTGACATTCCGACTATCCGGAATGTGGTGCATTACCATTTGCCTGTCAATGAAGAAGGGTTCATCCATCGCAACGGACGTACAGCCCGCTGGGAAGCCGATGGAAACGCCTTTATCATTCTTCATCCGGAAGAAACGCTTCCGGAGTATGTCAAGCCCGAGCCTGAAAGCTTCGTTTTTCCGGAAAAGATACCCGCTCCCTCGCTTTCACGGTTTGTGACTCTTTACTTCGGAAAGGGCAAGAAAGACAAGATAAACAAGATCGATATTGTCGGATTCCTGTCGAAGAAAGGCAACCTGAAAAAAGACGAAATCGGTCAGGTGGACGTGAAGGACCATTACGCTTATGCGGCTGTTGCGAGAGAGAAAGCCAAACAAGTGTTAAAATTGGTGCAGAATGAAAAGATTAAAGGGGTAAAAGCTTTGATAGAACTGGCAAAATGATATCTTTGTGTCAGATATGAGAATCGGGGGAAGCGTCCCCCGTTCATTTTGCTATGTATTGTTCGGCACAGACTGCATAGTATAGATTGAAGTGTGTCAATAAGTAAGCAAAAACACGTTTCGGTTGGTATTTTGAAAGAAAATCTTTCATCTCCATGTAAAATTATTATCGTTTCTTTTGGTTTTCTAAAATAAATCGCTAAATTCGCAAATGTGAGTTAGATGAAAATGATTGTCAAACCAATAAACAAACTACCAATGAAGAAACACAATTTTAATGCGGGACCTTCTATTCTGCCTCGCGAAGTAATTGAGAAAACAGCTCAGGCCATCCTTGATTTCAATGGCTCAGGACTTTCGTTGATGGAAATCAGTCACCGCGCTAAAGATTTCCAGCCGGTGGTGGACGAAGCGGTTGCCTTGTTCAAAGAACTTTTGGATATTCCGGACGGTTATTCGGTGTTGTTCCTTGGCGGAGGCGCCAGCCTGGAATTCTGCATGGTGCCGTATAACTTCCTCGAAAAGAAGGCTGCTTATCTGAATACGGGGGCATGGGCGAAGAAGGCCATGAAGGAAGCGAAGGCTTTCGGTGAAACCGTTGAGGTGGCTTCTTCTGAAAAAGACACTTATACGTATATCCCGAAAGGATTTGAAGCGAATGTTCCGGCAGACGTCGACTATTTCCATATCACTACCAACAATACGATTTACGGAACGGAGCTGCATGCCGATCCGACAGTGCCGGTGCCGATGGTGGCCGACATGTCGTCGGATATTTTCTCGCGTCCGGTCGACGTGTCAAAGTACATCTGCATTTATGGCGGCGCGCAGAAGAATCTGGCTCCGGCAGGCGTGACTTTCGTTATCGTTAAGAACGATGCGCTGGGCAAGGTGTCCCGCCACATACCGACCATGCTGAACTATCAGACGCATGTTGACAAAGGCTCTATGTTCAATACGCCTCCGGTAGTGCCTATTTATGCGGCTTTGCAGACGTTGCGCTGGCTGAAGGCTCAAGGCGGCGTAGAGGAGATGCAGCGCCGTGCGAAAATGCGTTCGGACATGCTGTATGGCGAAATCGACCGCAACCGGTTGTTTCGCGGTACGGTGACGGATCCTGAAGACCGCTCGTATATGAACATCTGCTTCGTGATGGCGGACGAATACAAGGAACTGGAAGCGGACTTCCTGAAGTTTGCTACCGACAGAGGCATGGTGGGCGTGAAGGGTCACCGCTCGGTAGGCGGATTCCGTGCTTCCTGCTACAATGCGCTTCCGGCAGAAAGTGTGCAGGCGCTGATCGACTGCATGAAGGAATTTGAAAAGGCGCATTGATCGTTTTATTGCTGATACAGGGGACACAAAGGGCAGAGGCTGCTTTTGGGTATGCGCTGCCCTTTGTGTTTCTTCATTTATTTATTCACCCTTAATTCTTAATTTATGAAAGTACTGGTTGCAACAGAAAAGCCGTTTGCCAAAGTGGCGGTCGACGGCATTCGCAAGGAAATAGAAGATGCGGGCTACGAACTGGCTCTGCTTGAAAAATATACAGACAAGCAGCAATTGCTGGATGCGGTGAAGGATGCCAATGCACTTATTATCCGAAGTGATATTGTAGACAAGGAAGTGCTCGATGCGGCAAAAGAACTGAAGATTGTCGTGCGTGCGGGAGCAGGTTATGACAATGTCGATCTCAACGAGGCCACGGCTCATGGTGTCTGTGTGATGAATACGCCGGGACAGAATTCAAATGCGGTGGCTGAACTTGCTTTCGGCCTGATGATCATGGCTGTACGCAACTTCTACGACGGCAAGTCGGGAACCGAACTGAAAGGAAAGAAACTGGGCATTCATGCTTACGGCAACGTGGGGCGCAATGTGGCGCGAATTGCCAAAGGTATAGGCATGGACATCTACGCTTATGACGCTTACTGTCCGAAAGAGGCGATGGAGGCCGACGGCATCAAGCCGGTAGAGAGTGCGGAAGAACTGTATGCTACGTGCAACGTCGTTTCGCTGCATATACCTGCCACTCCGGAAACGAAGGGTTCTGTCAACTACGACCTGGTGGGACGTATGCCGAAAAATGGCTTGCTGGTCAATACGGCACGCAAGGAGGTCATTAACGAAGAAGAACTGATACGGCTCATGAACGACCGGCCGGACTTGAAGTATGTGACGGACATCATGCCCGTACACAACGAGGAGTTTGCCGAGCAGTTCCCGGGCCGCTATTTCTCTACTCCGAAAAAGATGGGCGCGCAGACTGCCGAAGCAAACATCAATGCGGGCATAGCTGCTGCCAGACAGATTGTGGGCTTCCTGAAAGACGGATGCGAGAAGTTCCGCGTGAACAAGTGAGATAAGAATCAGTGGTTGAATTTAAAACGACAGGCTTTAATGACGGGGGTGCGTTCTGCACCGGCCGTCATTGACTGCCGGTTGCAAATAAAAAAGCGATGGTCAAGATAAAACCTTTCAAAGGAATACGTCCTCCGAAAGAACTGGTGGAGGAAGTGGCTTCGCGTCCTTACGATGTACTTAACTCTGAAGAGGCACGTGCGGAAGCCGAGGGCAACGAAAAGTCGTTGTACCATATCATCAAGCCGGAGATTGATTTTCCGGCAGGTACTGACGAGCATGATCCGAGAGTTTACGGCAAGGCGGCAGAGAATTTCCGGATGTTTCAAGACAAGGGATGGCTGGTGCAGGACGAAAAGGAGTGCTATTACATCTATTCGCAAACCATGAACGGAAAAACGCAGTATGGTTTGGTAGTGGGGGCTTATGTAGACGATTATCTGAACGGCTCCATCAAAAAACACGAGCTGACACGGCGCGACAAGGAGGAGGACCGCATGAAGCATGTGCGGGTGAACAACGCGAACATTGAGCCGGTGTTTTTCGCTTACCCGGAAAACAGGACGGTGGATGCCATTGTAGCGAAATATACGGCAGGGGAGCCTGTGTATGATTTCATCGCTCCGGGCGATGGATTCGGACACAAGTTCTGGGTGGTGGACAACGACGAGGATATCAGGGCCATCACGGAGATTTTTGCAGAAATGCCTGCCATGTACATTGCCGACGGGCATCACCGCAGTGCGGCTGCCGCGCTGGTGGGGGCGGAGAAGGCAAGGCAGAACCCGAACCACCGGGGCGATGAGGAATACAATTATTTCATGGCGGTGTGTTTCCCGGCCGACCAGTTAACCATCATCGACTATAACCGGGTGGTGAAAGATCTGAACGGACTGACTCCTGCACAGTTCCTTGAAGCGCTGAAGAAGTATTTCACGGTAGAAGAGAAAGGTACGGAGATTTATCGTCCGGCTGCTCTGCACAACTTTTCGCTCTATCTGGACGGCAAATGGTATAGTCTGACTGCTCATCCCGACACTTACGATGACAACGATCCGATTGGCGTGCTCGACGTAACCATCTCTTCCGGCCTGATCTTGGATGAGATTTTGGGAATCAAGGACCTGCGCACCGACAAGCGGATTGATTTTGTTGGCGGCATCCGCGGACTGGAGGAGTTGAAGAGGCGGGTCGACAGCGGTGAGATGAAACTTGCGCTGGCTCTCTATCCAGTTTCGATGAAGCAGCTGATGGATATTGCGGATTCGGGCAACATCATGCCCCCGAAGACCACTTGGTTTGAGCCGAAGCTGCGTTCGGGGCTTGTGATTCATAAGCTGGAATAGGAATCCGGAGAGTCGGTATCAGGAAAGGCTTGTGCTGCCCCAAAGACTCCGCTTTTATGTTTTTGGGAAGGGAGGCTGCGTGTATTGTCAGCCCCCTGGCAGTGCGCCGATGCTGATCTAGAAACTGTTGTTTAAATTTCCCGATAGGGTAGTATTCTATCAGGTTCTTTTGCGTTTGTTTCCGGCCTGTTTTCCCGGCTCTATTCGTCAGACGGCCTGCTGTCCTCTCATAAAATCAGCGAAGCATCCTTGAAGACAATTCGCAAGATAGGCCTGAGCAAAATCAAACGAACTTTTATGTTGGCGGAAATTGTAAAAATGTATGACATTTCCGGCACAACCAACCGAAATATTCACTACTTTTGCGGCGAATTTCAAGAAATGCCGGAAATATATGCCTAACACTACATTCAAAGGTTTTGCTTATGGAGCGATAGCCGCAGCCAGCTACGGCTTGAATCCCCTTTTCGCCCTGCCGCTCTACAGTGCAGGGATGAACCCTGATTCGGTGCTGTTCTACCGCTATGGGATTGCCGTGGTGATGCTTTTCGTGCTGATGCTCGTCCAGAAACAGTCGTTTGCGCTGAAGAAGGCGGAGGTAGCTCCGCTTGTCCTCATGGGCATCCTTTTCTCTTTTTCTTCGCTTACACTTTTCATGAGCTATAATTACATGGATGCGGGCATCGCCTCCACCATCCTTTTCGCCTATCCGGTTCTGGTGGCCATTATTATGGCGGTCTTTTTCAAGGAAAAGGTGTCGTTTGTCACCATGTTCTCCATCGCCCTGGCCTTTACGGGCATCATGCTGCTCTATCGCGGCGAAGGCGGCAAGACCCTGAGTCTGCTGGGCGTATTGCTGGTGTTCATTTCTTCGCTGACTTATGCCATCTATATTGTGGGCGTGAACCGCTCTGTGCTGCGCGAGATGTCTACGCTGAAGCTTACTTTCTATTCCGTACTGTTTGGAATGAGCGTTTATATCGTCAGACTGAAATTTGGCCTCATACTCCAGCCCATACCTTCGGCCGAACTTTGGCTGAATCCCGTCGGGATGGCGTTGTTCCCTACGATTATTTCGCTGATATTCATGACGAAGTCCATTCATTACATCGCCTCAACCCCTGCCGCTATCTTGGGGGCGCTCGAGCCTATTACGGCTTTGGTGATCGGCGTTACGATATTCGGCGAGGCGTTGACTCCCCGGATTATTCTGGGCATCATTCTGATACTGTCGGCGGTGATGCTGATTATCGTGGGGAAGTCGCTGATGCGGGCAATCCGTGTCCGCCTGTTGCACAAATAATACGGCAGGTTCATGATGCAGGATGATACCTACAAAACCATCACCGGCATGTCGGAAGCGGTGTTTACTGAAAAGCGGAGCAAGTTCATCGCAGCTGCCATTCCTGTGCGTACCCTTGAAGAGGTAAAGTCGCATCTTGAAGCCTGGCAGAAGAAATATTACGATGCGCGCCACGTGTGCTATGCCTATATGCTTGGTGCCGGGCGGAAAGACTTTCGTGCAAACGACAATGGAGAACCGTCCGGAACGGCAGGAAAACCCATCCTCGGACAGATCAATTCGCGCGAGCTGACGGACGTGCTGGTTGTCGTTGTGCGCTATTTCGGGGGCATCAAGCTGGGAACAAGCGGACTGATAGTGGCATACCGCACGGCGGCTGCCATGGCTCTGGACGAGGCGGAAATCATCGAAAAGACAGTTGACGATACGGTAACGGTGGCTTTTGAATATCCTTTCATGAATGACGTGATGCGCATCGTAAAGGAGGAGTCGCCTGAGATTCTGGAGCAGTCATACGACATGGACTGCCTGATGACGTTACGCATCCGCCGCTCGATGATGGAGAAGCTGCGTGCCCGTCTGGAGAAGGTGGAAACGGCGAGGATACTTGACCGGACAATTTAAACGACAGGCTCTTAAATGTTTTTTCACTGAAACTTTTGCTTTTACCGAAAGAAACGCTATCTTTGTAAAAAGACCTTAATTAGCGAGTTATGAGGCGTTTTGCTTGGCAGACAGTAGTGGCGATTGCCCTTTCTTTCACCGCTTGTGACAATCGGGAGGTGGAAGTCGTTCCTGCGGACATTGCTGAGCCGGCAGCCTCAGACACGATAGAGGTTGTGCTTCCTTTTGAGCGGAGGACACTTTCCGCTTCCGACATTATCCTTGCCAAAGAGTTCCTTTATGACAAGTATACGCTTGAAGACACTTATCCTTATCAGGATACGGTGCGTTCGTTCAAGTGGGATATCATCCGCCAGTGTCTTGCCTTTGTCGAGAATATCCAGCTCGAGCCGCGTCACTGGGCCGTTCTGCAGAATTACAAGAACATGTATGGCGAAGCGCCGGTAGTTGCGAACTATGTGCGCAATGAATTTGACCGCGTTTCGGATACGCTGGGCGTCGAGCGCTATCAGTCGGTTCCTCTTTATCTTCCGGCTGATACGGTGACGCCCGTGCGCTACGGGCGCGACGGCTCTCTCGTCTATCTTCAGGGAAAGACAGGCAGCTATTGCCGTCTGGTTCCGGTGACGGTGGAAAGCGAGTGGCTGGCTCCGGAGAGGTATGTCAGGGAACTACCGGACACGACGTATTTTTCACATGTCATTTTTGTTGACCGGGGAGATCAGAATATAGCTACGCTCGAACGCAAGGCAAAAGGGGAGTGGCTTGTCCGGAGCATGAATCCTGCCACAACGGGACGGCATAACCCTCCTTACGGGCACGACACGCCGCTCGGCATGTTCGTAATCCAGCAGAAGAAGCCGAAGATGGTTTTCCTTAAAGACGGTTCACAGGCTACGGGAGGGTATGCGCCCTATGCAAGCCGCTTTACGAACGGAGCCTACATTCATGGGGTACCGGTAAATGTGCCGCGCACGGCAATGATAGAATACAGCTGGTCGCTCGGAACAACTCCCCGTTCGCACATGTGCGTGCGGAACGCCACCTCACATGCCAAGTTTATATATGACTGGGCTCCGACATTCAATTCGCTTGTGGTGGTCATCGAATGACCGGAGCGGTAAGCGTCTGTTTGAATTTATATTGTCAGCTTTCCTTTGATTTTGCGGTCTGTTCTTATGTCAATTTCTGATTCCAAGCCATTTGCCGTAAGTCAGCATCCGCCAGACCCATTCCAATGGTCCGAATTTGAAGGCGGACATCCATCCTGCACTGAATGCCATTTGAAAAAGAAATACGGCCAGCACAACAATTTCGGTCTGTAACAATCCAAAAGTAGTCCCTAAGCCCATGCCAATGCCATAGAACAGAAACATACCGATAACGGACTGTCCGATGTAATTGGTCAAGGCCATCCGTCCTGTCGGTGCGAGCCACTTCCATACCGTTCCGTTCTTTGTCTTCAGATAGAAAAGACCTGATCCGGCAGCGTATGCGAAGCCGAGCGGGTAGACGCTGGCAAGATAAAACACGCTGTGCATGGCGATGCCAAGCGGATGCCGGCCCATTGCGCTCCATGCGTAAAGGAAGGAGCAGGGAAGGCCTATTGCCAGACCGTAGCGGAACACTTTCGACAGCAGTGCCTTTTTCTCTTCCATATCGGCATATATCCGGTTCCGTCCGATGAAGAAGCCTGTAAGGAATAAGCCCAGCACCTTGAAGTAACGGTTGCCCTCTATAAACTCCTGCATCCGCACGAAAGCTCCCTGTACCAGAAACTGGAACACCGTGCCATAGTCTTCCGCGTCGCGCAGCCAATATGCGAAGTTGTCAGCGTTGATGCCATATCTTGCGCAATACATTTCCTGCAAGCGGACAAAGGGAAGTGCCAGACTGGTGTGGGTTATCTCGCAAACAAAATCTATAAGAACGGGCAGGAGCAGGAAAAAGGCTGCCCATCGGAGCAATCCCTTGTCAGACATGCGGCGGAAAAGAGGCAGCAGCATCCCAAGCAGCGCATAGAGCATCAGTATGTCGCCGCTCCAGATAAACATCAGGTGCATGAATCCGATGACAAGCAGCAGACCCATCCGCCGGTAGAAGATGCGGAAGCCGTTTGCTCCTTTCCGTTCCGCATTGCGGATGATAATGGAAAAGCCTATGCCGAACAGGAGGGAAAAGAGCGTATAGAATTTCCCGTCGACGAAGATATACAGCAGCCAGCGGGTTATGTTGTCTGCCGCGGCTGTACTCATTGATGATTTTACTTCCTGCGGAAGAAAATTATAGAGGGAAAACTCCGGGAAATTGGCCATGCAGATGCCCAGCAGGGCGAAACCGCGCAGGATATCCAGAATGGCAAACCGTTCTGACGCTTTTACAGGGGAAATGTCTTTTGTTGTATTCATCATTTATTGTTTTCTGTTTACCAATAAAACACTGCCTAATATGACTGCCAGTCCGGACAGTTGGACTGCCGTAATCTCTTCTCCGCCCAGACCGCCGATGATGACTGCCACAACCGGATTGACATATGCGTGGGTAGCCACTTCTGTTGCTGGACGTACTTTCAGCAGCCATACATAAGCGGAATAAGCCAGCAGCGAGCCGAATGTGATCAGATAGAGCAGCGACCACCATGCCGGGAGAGGAACAGACCGGAAAGATACTTCCTGCCATTCACCCGAAGGTACGGCACATATCCAGAACATCAGACTTGCGAAAAGCATTTGCCATGCCGATCCGGCAAAGCCGTTTACCTCCTCTACCGCCGAGGAGCGGTATTTGGCATAAAGCGAACCGAGCGACCACGAAATGCAGCCGGCCATCAGAATCAGGATGCCGTATTCGCTATGGGGAATGGCGGAACGCTCTGTATCCAGTTGCTCGATGTAAAGCATTCCGACACCGGCAAATCCCAGAAGGACTCCGGCGACGGTTGCCGTCCGGCGGAAGTTCCGCTTCCACATCGGCACATCCAGCAGCATAATCCATATCGCGGTGGAAGAGGCTACAATCGCCACCACGCTGCTGCTGACATACCGCTGCGCCAGCATGATGACCGCCATATCGGCAAAGAGCAGGACGATGCCGCTGACTGCCGAACGGCGGATCAGTGCAGGCTGCCAGACATTCTCGCCCCGCATCCGGCAAAGCGCAAGCAGAATTGCTCCTGCCGCGCTGAACCGCAATGCGCCGAGCAGGAACGCGGGCAGTCCGTCCAGCGCCACGCCTATGAAATAGTAGGTGGAACCCCATACCACATAAATCAGGAAGTAGGCGGTGATGACGGCGTACCGGTTGGCTGTGGCTTTCATGTCATTTCTTCCGTTCTTCTATGATACAATCGGCAGGAGCCTTGATGTTTCCGTCTATCGTGACGGAACCGATGGAATCTGCCACGATATGTCCGGACATGGGATTCTTGACGTTTGTAATCGTCCCGCATATGTCGGCTTCCAGTGTGGAATACTCGAAAGCGCGGTCGCAGGCGGCATCAAACGTGCAGTTCTCCAGTATCAGGTCGTGCGCATAGCAGAGCGGCTGTTCTCCTGTGATGTGGCAGTTCACCAGACGCAGGTTCTTTGAGTGCCATCCCAGATATTCTCCGTTCAGTTCGGAATCATAGATTGTCACGTTTTCCACTTCCCAGAAAGCGTCCTTGGTCGTTATCTTCGCATGGTGTATTTCCACGTTCTTTGCATATTGAAAGACGTATTTGCTGTCGCTTTCCAGGCCGTCCACGCGGATGTTGCTGCTGAACATGAAGGGATACGTGCCCCCATGCAGCCTGAGATTCCTGATACGGATGCGGTCGCACCTCCAGAACACCTCGTCCGCATCGTTCATTTCGACATTTTCAATCTCGATGTCGTTCATTTCCCGGAACATCTTAGGTGCGTCTATGACTGTATTCTTCATCGTCAGATGGTCGGAATACCACAGTGCGGAGCGTCCGCCAACGGCGAAGTAGCAGTCCTGTATGGTAAACCCGTGCACGTGCCAAAAGGGGTAGTTTCCCTCGAAGCGGCAGTTGGTCGCTATGATGTTGCTGCATTCCTTAATGGCAGATTCGCCAGCAAGGATGGTTACGTTGTCCAGGTGCACATCATGCGAGGCGAACAGCGGACGTTCGCCTCCAAATTCTTTGTCTTTAATCAGTTGCATATCATTTATCGTTCAAGTTTGTTGTTTATAATTCAAGTTTTCATGTCGCGTACATCTCCGGCGCGATAGATTCCTGCCGCATGGGCCGCCTGATGCACCGCGTCCGTTGAAATCAAAGCGCACATAAGCGATATTTGCCTGCCTGAGCCTGGCTGCCACTGCATTGATTACCCGGTCTTGTTTGTCAGACATAAAGCCGTGCATCAGGATAACCATAGGATAGGTTTCGCCGGAACGTAAATCCGGATGATAGACCATTGCAGACAAGTTGCCGGAACTCCCGGCTATATTGATTGCATATTCCACGGCAGAAGAATCCCCTTCCGCTCCGGTTTTGACGTATTCCGTTTCTTCATTGCCTTTGCATGATATGCTGATGAAGAAAGAGAAAAATAGAATAAGTGCAGCCAGTTTCTTTCTGAGAAAAGGAATCATATTCGTTTTTGTTTAATTTTCATTTCTGATTTTCAGCTATTGCAAACCTTACGCTCACGTTTCCGCTGCCCAAGGCTGCGGCAAGCCCTTCGGGACTGTCTGTCTGTCCCAGACGTGTGTAGCTGTAACCGGACGGAAAGGTTTCATAAAAGAGAACAACGCAGGACGAGCCATAGAGCATCAGGTCGCCCGTCCGGATAGTTCCCGGCCGGTAACTTTCCGTAGGCAGACTGCTGTCCAGATAATGGTATTTTTCGTTGCCGTTCATCTCGTTCATGTCCAGCGTAAGGGGAAGCATGGCTGCAAAGGCCCGTGCCGCGTCGTTGTCTTCAAGCGTGGCGGAAAATGACGTTCCGTTTGCTGAGATCGTAATGTTTCTTTCCATAAGTTCGTTGTTGTTACCGTTGTTGTCATCAGTGTTTTCTTCATTGCCGCCTTCGCCTTCATCCGATGGCAGTGCCGGAGTTTCCGTCTTTTCTTCCGTCGGGTTATCGTCCGAACAGGCAGTAAGGGCGTTTGCCGCGAGAAGGAGGAGAGTTGCCAGTCCCCAGCAGTTGATCAGCCGTTTCATATCACTTCAGGTATTGGTTATTATTGCTGTCCGATAAAAATATAGCAAACGAATAAAAATAGGGCTGACTTCA
>ERZ894203.1088-NODE-1088-length-16546-cov-154.578376_pt1 | contig 16546 bp, 9 predicted proteins | sample MGYA00380286_ERZ894203 | MGnify/ENA primary metagenome ERZ894203 (study PRJEB32331, sample SAMN06328484) | human gut metagenome | biome: human gut microbiome; feature: stool | host: Homo sapiens | collected 2014-02-06 ... | reverse complement strand
GGGTGGTACACTTTTCAAATGCTACCCGGGGCCATTTTCAAGTGTTAGCTACATGCAAGACTGATTTCGACATGAAGAAGATTGCCGAAGAGGAAGCAAACTACAAGAATTATCAGATTCCGAAATTCTACACCTTCCCTTCAAAGGATGCCAAGGAACGTATTCTATACCAGAACTTCGTGAGTGTCAATCTTGATGTCAAGAACATGATTGACGAGATAACAAAATTTAAAGTAAAATGAGTTTCAGGATAATAGCAGCTTTTGTCATATTCTTATTTGGTATGAGAGTTAACGCCCAGACGGTAATGCCGTCTGAGCCACTCTCTAAAGCCCTAACTATTTTTGAGCTTCCACCTTTTGAAAGGGCCGTCTGTTGTATCAGGTACTATGAGGGACTACATCGAAAAAAAGATTATCCTTACGTTGGATATGGACATCGACTGCGACCCGGAGAAAGGTATTCATCCGAGATGACTGCCACAGAATCAGAGTCACTTCTCCGTAAAGACCTTAAAGAGCTCTGTTCCTTGTTTCGTCCCTACGGTAAAGACTCACTATTGCTCGCAGCATTAGCTTATAATATTGGAGCTTTCAAGCTTTTAGGATTAAAAGATAAATACCCAAAGAGTACAATCCTGAAGAAACTCGATTTAGGAAACAGAAATATAAAAAATGACTATGTGAAGTATTGCCACTGGCATGGCAAGAAGATTGCTTCCATAGAGCGACGACGATATGCTGAATTTATGCTACTCTTCACTATATAAGCGTAATACATTATCAGTAGAAATAGAATTAGCTTGTCATATCATTCTTCACCCAATGTCTAAATAAAATTGGCAAAAGGGTTATGATAACAGCTGATTCTCTATTTCCTGATACATTCTGATTTTGAATTGAAGAAATGATATATTGGTAAAGTAGTAAAAAACTCCTTTTCGGAATCGTTCAACTGATTAAAATAATGATTAGCCATTTCATTATTATCAAGCAAGAGACAGCAAGCTAACTTCTCCATTGAATTACATAAATCAAATTTAATCATTATTTCTTTACGTTCTTCATTAGTCAAATCTCTTTTCCTTTTAATAATTTGCATTAGATTTAAAAAATACGTATTTACTTCATCCTTCTCATTTATAGAAATGAGCCATTCACATAAATCCTTTGAGGATTTTAGTAGTTTATCATCATGATTTTCATCATATGCAAGTATCATCATCAGCATATCATTATTAGCTCTCTGTGTAACATTATGATTCTCTATGTAAACTTTCTTGTAAGATGATAAAATATCATCATAATCAATATTCGATACGATTTTAAAGCCATCTGTTTGAAACCAGGAATAAATTGAAGTCTTAGCCGGGACATTAGTATTGCTATCAGTATAAGATATATCGCCAGTAACATCTTTGTATGAATAAATTCTATATTTTCCTGTAGGAGTCTTTGAAGCAAATAAAGCAAGGCATAAATTAGATAGTGATACAGTGAAGATGGGAGGCAAACTTTCATTAATTGAAATTTCGTCTTGTTCACATAGGGCTTTATACAAAATGTTTATTGTATTAATTTCGTCTTGACTAAATTCTTTTATTACAAGTTCTTTGTTTACATGAAGGGCTGAAAGTACCGATTGGATTTTTTTTGCAAATCGAAGCCGATTTCTACACCAGTCGATATATTTGTTTTCTTCATTTCCATTTAATTTGAAGCAAACTTTATCTATCTCAAAACATTTTGTTTCTGCGATTTTAAAAATGAACTCTGCTTCTTTTATCCAAGAAGATAATTCTGTTTCATTAAGTTTGAAATTAATATTACGATTCACATTCCCGTCGGGGGATATTTCCATTCTTAATGATCTACCTATGTAAATCAAAATATTACCATTCTGTTTACAAGTTCTTTGTATTTCATTATAGTAAACTTTATCGCCAACCTTAACTTCTGCAGGAATGAATTCTTTAAAATTTAATGAAAGATCTTCGTCTCCGACTGGACGAAGAACCTTATTATTAAAACCGTCTGTAGTTTCAGCATATAAATACACAGGATGTTTTGCTAAATATTCAGAGATTTTACACTGTTCATTATTTTTTAATGCGGAAGCAAAAAAAGTCAAATTTACAGCCTTTTTGGATGACAATATATCTTTTATATCAACAGTATTATCTGTATTGCCTGTCTGGACTTTACAATTATCATAGAAATCTCGGATTTCACAATCTATATCAAAACTATACTCTTTTAATTCTGCTAGTTTTATACTTGCGGATTCTCTTTTACAATGCTTTATGTATGTCTTCAATTTCAGTGGGGTAAGTTTTGCATAATATATTTTATAAAAATTTTCCCATATACCAACAACAAAATATATAATACCACCATCTCTCATATAATTTTTTAAATCTACGAGAGAAACCGAGTATGTAATATCATTCTTACAAACTTTATCTTTAAAAAACTTACCTTTAATCTGAACTGGAACTCTACCATATAATGTGGAGTTCTTCATAGGTTCATTAGAGTAGATGTATAAATTACCATCCCAACATGGCTCTTTGTCATTAGAACTAATATAAGGAGAAATAGTATGGGCATTAGAAAAATATAATCCTACTATATGTACTGCTGTTTCTTCTATCTGTTTTGAATTCATATATATTTATAAATAATAATTAGTAAAGGATGATATACTCTCTCAATATACCAATACACTCTATCGTCTAATATTCCAGCTGATGCAATGTAAAGCACCACCTTCCTCTGCCACTTCTGCCATTTCAATTTGATGAATCTCGCAATCAGGGAATGCTTCATGTATATATTGCCAAGCAATAGCATCCTCTTTAATATTGAATATTGGCATGATAATCTTATTACCTACTTGCAGGAAATTTATGTAAGCCCAATTTAATTCAGTTCGTGGCGAAGCAACCTTGTCCGCAAATCGCATCTCTGTGACTTCAAATCTATATTCTTCAAGAATGTGTCGAATAGTAGCAGCTTCTTCCGGGTATTGATCTCCATGATTGCCCATCAGAATACGGTTGCCACCACACCATTTGACAAACCCATCCGAATGACCGTACTTGTCTGTATCACGAGCATTAAAGTCACCGTGCATTTTCCATGGAATTATAATTACAGGATGTCCAAGTTCTACTTCTAACTCCGCTTTGAACACTGCATCGTCTTTCTCTTTCCCATTCTCGGTAAATACCTTATCCGTCATAACAATATAAGGGCCACATGGGGCCATATTTCCGCCGTCAATTATTAGCTTTGTTGAACGACAACTTATCCCCATTCCACGTAGAACGTCAGTACATTCAGTCCTTGTTTCAGCATCTTCTGGATTCTTGCTCTTCATCAGATAGTCCGGATAATATTGGTACTTCAAGAACTCGTTCTCACTCAACTGGATAGGCATATAGTCGCGTGCCCAATAATCTCTGGTACATTTCAACTCTTGGGGTTCTATGTTGCAATCCTTCAGGAGATTAGTCAGACGCTTATAAAATTTAGGATGTCCATCCTGCTTATCTTTCAACCAGGGTGAAAGATAGATTTCATTTGTTTCACTATCATGTAGCAACTGGTCACAGCGCACATATCTGTATCGCTTATCCTTAAAAGAGAAAAACTCTTTGTATAACTCTTCTCGGTCTGGATGCGATAGATATTCTCCAAGTATGTAGTCCACTTTACTTTCAACAGTCTGCTTACCGGTTAGAAGATTCAATCTGGGTTTACAGATATATCCAACCATACCGTTATTGCGCTCTACAAGCAAAGGAAAATTGTTGTCCTGTTCTATGGCATAATGAAGTCTGAACAGCTCTGCACAAGCCCAAGGTCCTTCTAAAATATTGTTTTTATCCTCACTGACTAACTGACGGATCAGAATGCCTCCAAAGCAAGAGCTGTCATCTAATATGTATTTCTTTACCTTTTTCCCGTTAGTATCAGTCTCGTCTTTTTTGCAAATCTCACTTGGAAAGTTTAAATCTATCCCCCCAAAATCATTCACATACCAGTATAAAGAATCGGAGAAACGGGGATGAGTGATAATGTCACGATGATGCTTATTGTAGAAGTAAAACTCAATCTCTTTAAAAAGATAGATTTTTTTTCCCTTTTGTATCGCAAAATTTTCAAACAGCAATTTTGCTATTTGAGTAAATCGTGACTCTATCTCTGCTGCATTCATTTCACCATTCAGAGACATTAAATCTTTGAGTTTTGTTATCATTTATATTTATACTTTGTACATTAATTCTCCAATACCAAATAATGCACTAATTTACAAAGAATTCACTTAAAGTATTGACGAAATCGTCATTTATTTTGCCTATCACGTGATATTTTAGCACAAATAGAACTATTTTAGACAGAAAAAGATTAAATTTGCCATATATAATAAATTAAACTGCTAAAAGCATGGAGAAACAACCCCTAAATCGAATAAAAGTGATGCTTGCAGAGCGCATGATAACCAATAAGGAATTGGCTAAAATGCTTGGTAAGGATCCTGCAACTATCTCTAAATGGGTATCAAATACCTCGCAGCCTACATTAGAAAACCTAATTGAAATAGCAAGGTGTCTCAAATGTGATATAAACGACCTCGTCCGTTTAGATGACGTCGTTTCTGTAAAACCTGTAAAATAATAAAGTTAAAGCATAAGAACACGATGCCTACCAACAAAAATGCACAACTTCGCTATCAAATACTTGACCGTTGTTTCAGCGATTATCACCATAAATATACTATTGAAGACCTCATAGATAAAGTCAATGAGGCCTTGTTAGACTTATGTGGTACTCAGATCAGTATAAGACAGATACGTGAAGACATAAAGTATATGCGTGACAGAGTTACTTACAATGCTCCAATTGAAGCATATCCTTTTGATGGTAGAAAAAGTTACTATCGTTATTCGGATCCAACATTTTCTATTTTCAACAATGAGTTATCCACTGAGGAAGTGGCTTCTCTTCGTTCCACAATCGATATACTTAGCCGATTCCGTGGTGTACCAAATAATGCCTGGTTAGAGGATGTTATTTCAAATCTTGAATTTAGATTTGGCGTAAAACCTAATACCGAAAATGTAGTTTCATTTGAACAAAATAATTTACTGAAAGGCTTAGAGTTCTTGGGAGAGCTAATAGATTGTACCATTAATCACCAGCCTATTGATTTACAGTATCGAACATATGCAGGGAATGAAACCAAATCAATAGTTCACCCATATCATTTAAAGCAATTCAATAATCGTTGGTTTCTTATAGGGTTACAGGAAGGCACTAATGATAATTATATTACAAATAAGGCTCTCGACAGAATCGTAACGTTCTCACGAGCAAATGTTCCATTCATCCCTAATAATAACATTGATTTTAATGAATATTTCAAGGATGTATTAGGAGTTACAATACCTTCCCCTGAAGTAAAAATAGAGAATATAATTTTAAAATTTGATGAAGACAGGTTTCCTTATGTAGTAACGAAACCTATTCACCATTCTCAAATAATATTAAGTAAAGACGATCGCACTGTTCAAATATCAGTCCGACCAAATCCAGAGTTAGAAGCACACATCCTATTTTATGGAGATCAAGTAGAAGTTATTAAACCACAATGGTTAAGGGAACGAATTATTGAAAAAATTAAAAACAATTTAAATAAATACGCTTCAATGCAGGTTGACTGCACAGAAAGACTATAAATTGCATTCAAAAATGTAAATAGGAAGTTATGATTAAAACTGGTGATATAATAAAAAATCTCAGCCCCAATGAAACTGTTGTAGTTGATAAAATAAAGAGACTAGGGTCCCAATATTCCTTGGTCTTCACAGGTATCAATAGCAATAGACGTTCTTCAAAAATTCTTAATGAGCAACAGTTGTCTTCATTAGAAGTTTTGACTTCCGATGGTGAGTTTAATTTCAAAGGAGATCCAGAAAAATTCGTTTTGTTTGCAGAGGCAGAACGAATTAATTCTGCATACCAGTTTGATCCTATGTTTGCAATTAACTGCAGTATTGTAGATCCACTTCCCCATCAAGTAGAAGCTGTATATAAATATTTACTCCCTCAACCCAAAATACGTTTTTTATTAGCTGATGATACGGGGGCAGGAAAAACAATTATGGCAGGACTTCTCGTCAAAGAACTGATTATGCGCAAAATTGTGAAGCGCGTACTCATAGTTACGCCTGGTGGTCTAACCAAACAATGGCAAGAAGATGAAATGGGCGTTAAATTTAATATCCCTTTTAAGCTAGTAAATCGTAGTGTGTTTTCTTCTGAACCAACTGTATTTCAAACAAGTAATCTTATAGTAACTTCTATTGACTTTATTTGTAGAGAAGATGTAATACAAGTTATTGAAAAAAACATTTGGGACCTAGTCATCTTTGATGAAGCTCATAAACTTTCAGCTTACGAATATGGTGAAAAGATTTATAAATCAAAGCGTTATGAAGTAGCTCACATTATTTCTAAACAATGCGAGCATTTATTACTTCTTACAGCTACCCCACATAGAGGAAGGAAGGATACATTCAAACGGTTAATGCAACTGCTTGACGAGGATATTTTTGCGACAGATGACCTTGCAACAGAACGTGTGCGTGAACTTAGTTTGAATGGAGTAAACAAGTTTTTTATTCGTCGTCTGAAAGAAGATATGAAGGATTGGAACGGAACCCCGTTGTATAAAAAACGTTATACTAAGACTGTAAGCTACAATCTGACACCTGATGAGAAACGTTTATATGATGCAGTAACAAATTATCTGACAAAGCGTAAAAAAGAAGCAAATGAAACAAAGAATATTCACGTTTCTTTGGCTTTACAGGTAATGCAACGCCGATTGGTAAGTTCAATTTATGCCATACGGAACACGTTACAAAAACGTTGGTTAGCTCTTCAGGAACTTTCTGATGAACTTGATAAAAATCCATATCTATGGAAACAACGCATTAAATTTGAAGAATTTGAAGTTACAAACATCAATGATCTCGATGAACTTGATGACGAAGAGCGTGATGTACTTGATAATATTATGGCTGACCCCAAAAAGTTGAAACTCTTTACAACAGCAAAAAGCCTTTCAGAAATAAAAGTAGAGGCAGGTGAAGTTAAGTCTTTATTTGAGATGGCCAATACACTTTACAATAAACAACAAGAAGAACAAAAATATATAGAACTTAAGAAATTACTGACTTCACAAGGAGTGATAGAGGGTGAGAAACTAGTTATCTTTACAGAACATAAAGATACTCTGCTATATCTTCAAGAACGATTAAGTAATAATGGCTATCATGTAGCTATTATCCATGGCGGCATGTCTGTTGATGAACGTCGTGAGTCACAATGTAGATTCATGACTCCTGACATTCAAATTCTGATATGCACAGATGCGGCAGGAGAAGGTATTAACCTACAGTTCTGTCGTTTACTAATCAACTGGGATATTCCTTGGAATCCAAATCGTTTAGAGCAACGAATGGGTAGAATTCATCGCTATGGACAAAAATCGGATGTCATCGTATTCAATATGGTGGCTGGCAACACTCGTGAAGGTGTTGTTCTTAAAAAACTCCTAACAAAGCTTGATATTATACGGGAACAATTGGGCGATGATCGTGTATATGATGTTATTCAAGATGTACTGAAAGGTATCTCATTGGACAGCATAATATCTTCTGTCCTTAATGGTCAGGAGAACGATCTTGATATTTTCGTAGACCGAAATACAGATGAATTAGGAAACTTGTTTCAAGAATCTATTAAAAATAAAAACAATGAAATAGCCCATTCTACGGTAGACTATAAGGATGCTCGTCAACTCAAAGATGATAGTGACGAAAAACGTTTGCAACCAATCTATGTTAGATTGTTCTTTGAACGTGCTTTTAAGCACCTTGGTGGACAGTTTAGAGAAATTGCTGATAATATTTTTCAGATAACCTATATTCCTGATATAATAGTTCAGAAATTGAAAGAACAGTATAACATATATGCAGAGAACCTTTTGGAGTTATATTTTTTCTTTGATAAAAACAAATTCTTGGAGTATCAAAGTAGCAGTGCCGGATATGGAAGAGCTCATTATATAAATCCCGGAAATGCTCTTTTTGATAGTTTGGTTGATACAGTCAGACAAACATACCGAGATGATACACTGAAAGGTACTGTACTTGTGTCACCAGAAGATAAATATCCTTATTTTGCATTCTTTATAAAGAATCAAATTCAAGATAATCGGCCAACTCCAAGTGGTGAGCCCAATATAGCGACAGAATTATTAACGCTTGTTTGCCAGGATGAAAATGGAATGTTTCATCAGACCTCACCTGCTAAACTTCTTGATCTTTGTCCACCTATTGAGTTTGCAAAAAAAATAACTCCTCCTGAATCAGCAAAAGAAACAGAAGTTATTGAGTGGGCATTTGAGAATCAAACAGAACCGTTACTCGAATCAACAGAGAAAATGGTTAAAGAAGACATTGAAAGTCGTAGGGAGTATTTGCAGACAGCATTCACACAGATTATCCTCGATATTCAAGGTGAAATTAATGAGCTTCAAAATAAGATTCTGTTTACAGATGATGAGAAGATTCAGCAGAAACTATCGGCTAAAGAAGCTCGGTATCAATCACTAAAAGAACGTAAGCATGAACGAATGAAACAGATTGACAGTCAAATCGAATTATTCCCTATAGAGCCCAAAGTTTTAGGGTGTGCATACGTTGTCCCACTAAACCAGATTGAATACAAAAAAAACTTTGGTATGAGCAGAGACGATGAAGTAGAATCCATCGCTATGAAAGTTGCTATTGATTACGAAATCTCTCATGGTCGTACAACTACCGATGTTTCTAAAGACAATATAGGCTATGACATCAAAAGTGTGGATGATCTTGGTAATAAACGCTATATTGAAGTGAAAGGGCGATCTGGTACAGACGGTGTAATGCTCAGCGAAAATGAAATGAACCGATTAGCTCAACTTGGCTCACGCTCATGGCTTTATATCGTTACGGAATGTCGCAGTGAAAAGCCTACGCTCAATGTTATAAACAATCCAATTGAAAAGTTGGCATTTGAACAAAAGTCTAAAGGAATCCAATTTTTCCTTTCTTTGGAAGAATGGCAAACTAAAAAAGAAAAATTAGAAATTTAAATATATGAAAGCAAAAAAACTTATAGAAGTAGCACTCCCAATCAAGGAAATTTCAGCAGAAAGTGTTCGTGACAAGTCTATACGTCACGGTCATATTTCTACTCTCCACCTTTGGTGGGCCCGCCGTCCTCTGCCAGTGTGTAGAGCTATTGTTTTTGCAAGTCTTGTCCCTGACCCTTTGGATGAAAATTGTCCTCAAGCCTTCAAGGATGCAGTTTATGAGTTGTTGAATCCGAGTAATGATATATTGACTCAGTATATGTATATGCCTTATACAGACATACCATACACATCTGTAGCTGATCCTATGGAAGATAATCTACGAAATCGTTTGATGATGTTTATTGGAAAGTTCTCCGATATATGTCAAAAAAATATGATGTCTGGTAAATCAACACCTCCTAAAGATCAGTTAACTGATGGTTCCTTAATTAAATGGGAAAATAAAAATAATCCTAAAGTTCTCCGTATTGCAAGAGAACTAATTTGGGTTGCATATAACGCAGAACAAAAGCCAGAACTTGGGTATGAGACACATCACAAAAACTTCACTGAAGCCTTTAGTGGGATAAAAGAAGCAGAAGATGCACTTTATGGTATAGTAGACCGCCATATCATAACAGCAGAAGTAGATGATATGGAAAGTAATCTGAATTCTGCTATTGACATGTTCTTATCTCATATGCCTTCTGTTTTTGATCCTTTTGCAGGCGGTGGCGCTATCCCACTGGAAGCAGCAAGACTTGGATGTCGTAGTTATGGAAATGATATTAATCCAGTTGCACATATCATAGAAAAAGGCTCTGCAGAATTTCCTCAAAAATATGGGAAACCTATCAGATACAGCGAAACAGAATTTATTGCGCTTTATGGTGAGAAAGGTATAAAGATGGCACAAGAAGCTGACCGTAATATCATTATAGATACTGAGAGAAATTATCATATCCCAAACAGATTAAGTTGGGATGTGGAATACTACGCAAAGGAATTACTAGAAATGACAGAACATCAGGTTGGTTATTTATATCCTAAAGATGAGAATGGTAATATACCAATCGCCTATTATTGGGTAAGGACTGCAAAATGTTCTAACCCAAGTTGTGGGGCAGAAGTACCATTGATGAAAAGTTTCTATTTAGCAAATACACCTAAAAAGAAAGTTTATCTAAAACCTATTATTAATGGAACTAATATAGAGTTTCAACTGGCTGAAGGCAAATGTGATGTAGAATCTTGGAACCATCGGGGAAATATGACATGCCCCTGTTGCGGAAATGTTACTAATGTCAACCAGATCAAAGAACAAGCCCGTAATAAACAAATTAAATCTCGTTTATTAGCAATAATCAATGATAGTGAAACAGGAAAAGAATATAAACTTCCGACAAATATTCTCAAATCACTATTAGCAAAGGGTGTACCGCACGTGGAGCGTCCACAAGAGAACTTACCTATAGGATACAATCAAGCCTTTCCTGTCTGCCAGTGGGGTTTCTCACATTGGGGGGAAATTTTCTCTGATAGGCAAATATTTATGCTTGATACATGGCTTAAGAATTTTAAAAAAATATCAAATATTATAGGTTCAAATGAATATGCTAACATAATCTTGACATATCTTGCTATTTGGCTTGACAGAATTGCAATAGCAAACACATCTTTTGGAGTATACCATACAGGTCGTGAAAACTTAGAAAGAATTTTAGGAAGACAATCATTATCAATGACATTTGACTATCCTGAGTCTAATCCATTTTGTGGAAAATCTGGAAGTGCCGCAAACCAACTCGAATGGATTTTACGTTATCTTGATTCTGAATCTTATTCTTCTTTTCCTGCTTCTTTCGCAAATGCTTCAAGTGGTGAAAAAGGACAGTTTGAGAATAAAACAATTTCTGCAGTTGTAACAGATCCTCCATACTATGATGCCATAGGATATGCCGACTGTTCTGATTTCTTTTATGTCTGGCTTAAACGGACTATTGGAAGTATTTATAGCATTAATTTTGCAACTCCACAAACGCCAAAAAATGAGGAATGTACAGCAATTAAACATCATCATGATGATGATATGGAGAAGGCTAAAATTCATTTTGAGAAAAAACTTACTGATATTTTTGATGCAATAGAAGAACAGACAAAAGATGTTGTCAGTATTATGTTTGCTCATCAAAGTACAGAAGCATGGACTACACTGTGTAACGCAATACTTGATGCACGAATGAATATTACCGGTTCGTGGCCTATGGATACAGAAATGCAAGGCGCATTGAAAACAGATATGGCTTTCCTTGAATCTTCTGTCACAGTATCCTGTCGTCCTTCTGAACGTAGAGGTTATGGTGATTATAAATCTGTAAAAAAAGACATAGAAAATAAAGTGACTGCTGAAGTTGAATCTCTCTATGAACTTGGCTTCCGTGGAGCAGACCTTCTAACAGCTTGTTTTGGACAAGCTGTTAGCGAGTTTGGTAAATACAAGTGTGTAGAGAAATCTGATGGTAGTGAAGTGACTGTAGCCGAATTACTTGAAATGGCAAGAAACGCTGCATTCAATGCATTGCTTAAAGGTGTACAAGGCGACGATTATACCAAGTTTTATATTGGCTGGTTACAATTGAATGGAACAGGTGAAACAGATTTTGATGATGCAACTAAATTCACCCGTGTCGGAGTAAATGTAAACATTAAAGATATTCAGCAGGAAGGTTTACTTATTTTGGAAGGAAAAAAGATGCATATTGCAATGGCAGAAGAGCATATAGGAGGTTCTTCTGTGGAAGGAACTCGCCCTGGAGACTCTCTCATTAAACAAGCACATCGGCTCATAATCCTTTATCGCAATGGAGACAGAGGATTGATACTAAAATTCGTCAGAGAGATATGTCCAGACTCATCCTCTCCACTCTGGCGCTTATTAGCAACTTTAAAAGAATTATTGCCAGCATGTGATGATCTTACTCAGATTAATGGAATTCTTCAAAATGCAGAAGATTTGAGACAGCACTGTCACGAGGAATTTAATCCCAAACAAAATAGTTTATTTGAGAATTTTGATTTTTAAAGTATTAAAAAACGAATATGAATAACGAAAATATTTTCCAAGCATTAGGTATCTTTCTCGACGCAATGCGTCCGTTCCTGGTAAGTGTGCTACAAAACCATTTCCCCGGAGAACCTTGGGAAGGAGTTTTTTTTCAAAGACTAACTGCCCAAAAACAAGAATCATGGAATCAAGCATCTCGTCAAGGTGTAGAGCCTATGTTACGAATTGATTATCATAACCTTACTTTCCTAGCTAGTAAATTTCGTGATGAACTTGCCGAGGAACTTGGAAATGATAAGAGTAAGACTTATACTTTTGAGAGTGTAATGGGAGAATTAAAAGATGCACGTAATAAATGTCAACATTTTACCCCGTTAACTGAGGATGAAAGAGAAAGAGCTTTTAGTAATATGAAGCATGTAGCTAATATGCTTGGTATGAAGGAACTTCGTCAGGAAATAGATAGATTACAGAATAAACATACATTTGCGCCAGCAGCTGTAGCACCTATAGCTGTGACAACAGTTACTTCAACTCCTATAGATACTACAGTTCTTGATGACGGTTCTCCGCTACCTTCATGGTTTAATAACTGCCTGCCTCATTATGATATTAGGAGCGGAGTTCTTGACGAGTCTGTCTTCGCTGCAAATTTAAATGAAGTTGCATTAGGAACAGGACCTGAAGTATATAACAATCCTACATCATTCTTTGCAAAAACATATATATCAGCAGGATTACGTGATATTGTAAATCGCGTTGTACTCGCATTAAACGGTGAGGAAACAGAGAATCGTGTAATATCACTTCAAACAGGTTTTGGAGGTGGTAAAACACATACATTAATCTCTATATATCACATTGTAAAAAGTGGTGCACACTTGTTTGAATCAGAAAGTTGTAAGCATATTCTTCAGGATGGAGTTAAACCTAACTTTAAAGATGCTAAGGTTGCTGTATTTACCAATAACACAACAGATGTTTCACAAGGTAGGCAAACTCCGGAAGGCTTCACAATATACACTTTGTGGGGTGAACTCGCCTATCAACTAGGAGGCGTTGAAGCCTATGAAAAGATAAAGCAAAACGATATAGAGCGTACAGCTCCGGCATCAGGAATATTAAAGCCAATATTTCAGTCTGCAGGTACATCACTTATACTTATTGATGAGTTAGCGGATTACTGTGTTAAAGCCACATCGAAAAAAGTAGGTGACGGCAATTTATTTAGCCAAACCAATAGCTTCATGCAAACTCTGACTGAAGTTGTATCGTCTGTACCAAAGTGCGTTCTTATAGCTACTCTTCCAGCTAGCGCTACCGAAGTGGCAGATTCCCAAATTGGACAAATAGTTCTTGATGCTCTTCAAACACGTATCGTACGAGTCGGCTCAAGCGTAAAGCCAGTTGAAGATGAAGAAATCTTTGAAGTTGTTCGCCGAAGATTATTCGAACAGATTAAAGATCCTTCTGTAGTTGATCTGGTTGCAAAACGATACAAGGATATGTACCACAATCGTTATCGCGATCTTCCCGAATTCTGTGACAGAATGGAATATGCGAATAAAATTAAAAAATCATATCCATTTCATCCAGAATTAATTGAAATGTTCCGTCAACGTTGGGGAAGTGATTCTCGTTTCCAGCGCACTCGTGGTGTACTGCGTCTGTTAGCATCTATTGTACAAGATTTATGGCGACGTAGAACTTCTCTAACAGGTTCTCAACTCTTGATTCACACATCAGACGTAAATCTTGAGAATCTTAATTCATTGACCGGAACAATAACTCATTTAATGGGAAGCAACTGGGAAACAGTAATGCTTGCTGATGTATACGGAAGTTCAAGTAATGCTCGAAAAATAGACGAAACAGATCCAACAAGTAATATCGGACAATACCATATGACACAAGGTATAGCTACGACTTTACTAATGGCATCAATTGGTGCGAAGCAGAATAAAGGACTTGATATTAAGCAACTAAAACTTTGCATGCTTCGTCCGAAAGCATTCAACCATAACGATATAGATGGAGCACTAAATAAACTTGAACAAGTAGCCCACTACCTCTATTCTACAAAGGTTGGAGGTGCTACGTATTGGTTCGAATCAAAAGCAAATATCAATATACTTATAGCCCAAGCTAAGTCTGAAGTAAAAAAAGAAGATATTGAAGCTGAAATTATTAATAGACTTAAGAACTCAGTTTCTTATGTACATGAATTAAATGTTCTTGTATGTCCTTCAGCGGATGTACCCGAACAGAAACGACTTACAATAGTAATACTACCACCTTCAAAGACTATGCCAACTGGAAGCAATCCTTCAGTAAGTTTAACCAATACTATTAAAGAAATTGCATTAAAAAAAGGAAATAGTGAGCGTGTATATAGAAATACAATATTTTATTTAGTATGTTCTGAAGCTGGTCTAAGTGCATTAAGTGATAAACTCAAGGATTATCTTGCATGTACGAAAATTATCATGGAATACTCAGGCAGACTTGAAAAGGATCAAAATACAGAAGTTCAAAATCGTAAACGTGAATATGAAACCGGTGTAAATGAGGCACTTATACGTGCATATAATACGGTTATAAAATATTCAGCAAAGGAAGGTATTGAAAGTTATATATTAAAGAACTATGCTGCTGATTTTTCATCTCAAATCCGGCAAAATCTCATAAGTGAGATTACCGAGGAAGAATGGATAATCAATGCAATTGGTCGTAATCTACTTGACCGAATTAATATGCTTCCAGGAAAAGATAAAGGCATAAAAGTCAAGGATTTATATGAAACATTCCTCAGATTTGATGATAAGCCAATGATTACTGGTCCTTCTGCAATTATTGAAACCGTCAATAGGTACTGTACAAATGGTGTATTCAATGTCGCCTTTGGAGTTCCAGGAAAATGGTCACGTATTACAAAAAATGATTCTGTTCCATTCCTCGATGTAAACAGTGAAGACTATTGGTTAGTCGATCCATCCGTAGTTATGACATCTGCAGGAAATGATTCTAACAACGGTGCTGGCTTAAATTCTGATGGAAATGGAGAAAAGACAACTACAAATAAAGGAACAGAAAACGATGAGGAAAAGAATTCATCTACTTCAAAAACATATAGCAAAGTTACAATTAGCGGTCGTATTCCTTTGGAAAATTATGCGCAATTGTTTACAAGTTTTGTACAAACTCTTAGGAACAATAATCTTAGCATTGAAGTCAAATTTACTGCCAAATCAACCAATGCAAATCCATTAGCTGAAAACTCCGCAACAGTTAAAAGCATTAAGGAATCTGCATCACAGCTTGGACTTGATTTTATAGGAGAAGAATAACTTACTTTTATTAGTGCAGATAGTCTGCACTAATAACTGGTATTTTTGCAATAATAGTAGAACAGTAAAATTAAGTAGATATGAACTACTTTGAATCTATATTAAAAAAAAGGGGGCTTGATGAATGTCCACTGCCGCTTTGGAAACTGAAAATTACCGAAGAAGAATTCAAAGAATTACGTAAACTTCTTGAGAAACGTACACATATAATAAATATGGATAATCCATTTATTACCATGTGTAAAGAAGCCACCCTATTCTTTGCAGAATACTGGCGTAGGTTATATGTTGACGGTAAGCACAGTAAGCAAATGGTTTATGACGCTTTAGAGTCAACAAGGCATAGTGTAAACCTCTGTAACAAGTTATATGAAGCAGCCGTACGAGGAGCCAAGAAGCTTAAGATTGAGAAATATGATGGTGGTAGAGCTGATCCGTTGAACGATATGCTTTACCAGGGAGGACTTCCCATGAGATTAGCAACAGCAAACATTACCAACTCCGTATGGGATCGCTTTACACGAGGCCTCGTAAACAGAAAAATTAATTTTGAAGAACTTAATCTTGGATTAGTTGCATCGCAAAGTCAATGCATGAAAGACTATTGCGAACAACTTATTATGGGTATCGAAGCCGAACAGTATATGTTAATGCCCTTTTATTGTGAAAATGAAAATGATCCTTGGTATTTATATTTAACAGAGCTTGCCAAACAAGAAAGAATATATCATAATCAGTTACATCCTTTTTCACTTTCATGGGAATTTAATGTTGACAATGTTGAGAAGAAAATACATACTAAATTCATTTTTAAGGGTTTACAGTGTTTGCCACAAGCCTTTCTCATTGAGCAAGGACTTGACAATATATCCTTCTATTCTGTTAATATAACGTGAGTTCGATATAAGGAATCAGAACAAAGTAAGCTGATTGTCGAAAACGT
>ERZ894203.1073-NODE-1073-length-16759-cov-15.120271_pt1 | contig 16759 bp, 6 predicted proteins | sample MGYA00380286_ERZ894203 | MGnify/ENA primary metagenome ERZ894203 (study PRJEB32331, sample SAMN06328484) | human gut metagenome | biome: human gut microbiome; feature: stool | host: Homo sapiens | collected 2014-02-06 ... | reverse complement strand
TATGGTCGGAATCGCCGTGGATCAGTCCGTTCCTTTTCTGCTGCTGTTCCTCCATGAACTCTCGCACGGTCAGTTCTGCACCTGTGAAGTTCAGACCTTCCTCGCCAAGTTCCAGCCGCCCGTCTGCGCCAAGGTCAAGTTCTTCTGCCATCAGAACAGATGCCGCGTGGTTCACCACCACATTTTTCTCCACCGTAATGGGCTGGCCTGGGTCATAGTCCGAACCGCGCAGATCATAGCGATATAAGCCCTCCGGCACATCTTCATCCCGCAGTCGGCCATTGCTGAAAAGACCGAGCTTATCAAAGATTTCGATTTCCTGCAATTTTTCGTTCAAAAGGTTCTCTTTCTGCAAATCCATATTCCTTTCCTTGAAAAAATCCGGCAGTTCCGCAAAACCGATACTGTCCACATAGTAGGCTTTGACCGTACTGCCATCATTGAGTACCACTACATCACTAACCGACAGCGAATGACCCGTAAAGTCTGCCGGACGCTGGATATTGAACCGTTCGTAAATGGCTTCCAGCGTATCTTTTTCCGTAAGAGGCGCGGTATAGACCAGTTCATAGTCTGCACGGTTTACTTCCATCCCGTGCCGTTTTACAAAATCCAGATTCATAAAGCGGTAGTCATGTTCCGGGTCACGGGCAGTGATCTGGTAGATGCCAAACTGTTTTTCACCGCTAGAAAGCAGCTTCTGCTCCTTGACCAGCGTATCCAGCCGAACTATCAACTCTGCCGCCTTTTCTGCAGACTCTCCCTCTGATTCCTCCACTGCGACTTGCAGCCATTCCCTGATCGGCTGAATATCCCCAGCCTGAATCTGTTCTTTCAGTGCTTCAACCGCCTGCTCTCGATTCTCCACGCTATCCTTATAGTGGTAGAAATCGAAGTCAAAGGCGAAATCATCAAGGTCTGCCGCCAGCTTTTCAACGGGTGCTTTCTCGCTGTTTTCCATTGCTTTCTGCTTGTCCTTTTCCAAATCTTCCTTGGCAATCTGGAAATAGTCACTTCCACGCTCGATTTCTTCACGCCCTGTAACAAGAACTGGCCACGGGCTGATACGGATAAGATAAATCTGCTTGCCCTCATCAAACAGCCGCAGAGCTTGCTCCCGGCTTATCACCGTCAATGCAGCGTCCGGGCGGGCATATTCATCTTCCAGATACTCTTCGTTCTTTTCCAGCAAAATCGCACTCCATGCGTCAGCCTTGATTCCGAAAATGCCATCATGCTGTTCGATCTCTTCCTGACTGGCGAAATCTCCTGCCGTACCATCCTGAAACAGCGGATAAATCCGTTCGCCCAGCCGATGCCACTCCCGTGCGCCTTCCTTTGTCAGCGGCAGAACATCATCTTTCAGATACCCGTATTCGTGCATTTCCGAAAGACCGATCATGCCATCCGGCAGACTTTCGATTTTCTCTTCCGCTTCCCACATCAGGCGGTTGACTTCTTCCTTATTGCCCAGAACCATTGCCGCCGCCAATGCGTTCACCAGTTTTTCGGTTGCCGACTGATCATCCAGCTTATACGCAAAATTCACGATGAGGTCTCGCTGCTCATCATCGAAAATCGTTTTTTCCTGCTCCTTGTCGGTAATCAACTTTTCCGCATACTGTATCGCGGTCATGCGCTCTGCGCTCCTTTCTGCGACTGCCGCTTCCAGCTTTTCCAGAAAGTCGGCTGCGGTCAATCGAATCGTATCCATCGAATCTTTCAGTTCCTTCATCTCCTTGCCGCTTGCCCAGCTTGCCACATACGGAAATGAGTAGTCCGAAGTATCAATGCCAAGTGCCGAGCAAACTGTAAATGCAATACTCTCCGCTTCTGTTTCTTTGGTAAGCTGGTCTTTTTCCTCGCCGCGCTGTTTCATCTGGTCGCTGTCATGCAGCATGGCATGAGCAACCTCATGGATCATCGTCTTGATGGTCTGGCTCTCGCCCATATCGGCACGAACACAGATTTCTTTGTCCATGTGGCTGTAATAGCCTTTTGCGCTGCCCTCGATTTCTCCAAAACGAATTGGCACAGGAGATACCTGTTCGATTGCCTCTTTCAGCAGGGTATAATCCTTGACACGGGCAGTCAGTTCATTTACTTCCAGCGTAGGCAGCGGTTCTCCGTCTGTTTGGGCATAATCGAAAACCGTTGTTACCCGGAACCGGGGAATCACCCTCTCCACCACTTCGATTTCCGGCTCTCCGTTCTCATTCAGCACCGTAAGCCCGGTGTCCTTGTCGATTTTCTCCCGCTCTTCCCGTTCCTTTACCGGAGCAGGTGCGATGATCTGGATTCCCTTTTCACCCTTTTTCACATAGCGGTTAAACTTATTTTTCCATGCGTTATACCCAGCCACCAACGTAGCATCTGGACGCTGCATTGCGATCAGCAGTGTATTATTGAAGCTATAATTATGGAACTTCGACATTGTGAGCAGGTACTTCGTATACATTTCCGAAGTAAAAATGTCCTTTACGCCCTGCTCCAACCGTTCCGTGATTTCTTTGAGCTGGTCTGCCCGCTTATCTGCCATTCATGCCCTCCTTTACAAAATCTGCCCCATCAGATTCCCTTTCGGAGATCTGACGGGGCATTCTCAGTTACAGTTCCATATCGTGACTTTTCTTTTTCTGCGGTTTCGGCTCTGCCATGCGTTCCGCCTGTTTTTCGTGAAGCTGTGCAAGAATCGACGGACGTTTTACGCTGTCTGCACTCCGCTCAATCTCACGCTTCGGCGCAGGGATTTCACTCTCCGTCACTTCCTCATCCATGCCAAGAGCCGCATCATCCCCCTTTTCATCCATGTCCAGCAGAGCATTCAGTTCTGCAAGTCGTGCAGATTTTTCGTTCAGTTCCGCTTCCTGCGGGAACGGGCGCTGCACTTCTTCCTTTGCTTCTGCCAACTGCTGCTGTAAAGTTTCCAACCTGTGCTCCACCTGCGGCAGTGTCTTTTCGATGGATGCCAGCGCATTGAGAATACGCTGGATATTGCCAGCCGGGTCACTGCCAAGTTCAATCGTATAACTGCTCTGCCGCTTGATGGTCAGCTTGAATGTCTGAGCGAACGCATCAAACCGGGAACTGATTGCAAACCCTCCCAAATCTGCGATTTGCCCCTCTGTCTTAGCGATCTTCATTGCGGCGCAGGCTGCAAGAATCGCCGATCCTGCTTCCTTGCGGTCGGTATAAACCCTGTCCTCCACCGTGATGGAGAACTTCTCCTTATCCTGTTCCAGCAACGGCTTTGCCACTGCAAGATCAGCTTTCAGACCTGCTATGCGCTCTTTCGCTGCCGTGATTTCTGCCGGATACCGCCGTGCAATATCCGATTCCAGACTGTAAATCTGGCTGGTGTGGTTGGCCCGCATCAGCTTCAGCTTGCTGACCTGAATATCCAAATCCATCTTTTCCTTGATGTAGGGATTTCCTGTTGCCAATGCTTTGATTTCTGCATAGGTCAGCGCGGTATCGTCCACATCATCACAGGCACGGACAGGAGATTTCGAGGTCATGATCTGCGAGATAAACTTCTGCTTATTTTCCAGAATTTGCCACATATACGAATCAAACGTATTCTCTGTGACGTAACGGAAAATCTTCACTTTCTGGTTGCGGTTTCCCTGACGAAGAATGCGTCCTTCCTGCTGTTCCAGGTCAGAGGGTTTCCACGGGCAATCAAGATGATGCAGGGCAATCAGCCTGTCCTGAATGTTCGTACCAGCACCAAGTTTCGGGGTTGAACCAAGCAGGATACGCACCTGCCCGGAACGCACCTTTGCAAACAGTTCTGCCTTTTTGGTTTCGGTATTTGCCTCATGGATGAAAGCAATTTCCTCACGGAGGATTCCCTTTGCCACCAGTTTCTCCCGAACATCATCGTACACATTGAATGTTCCGTCTGCTTTCGGGGTCGATAAATCACAGAAAATCAACTGGGTAGATTTGTCGGGCGTGGATTCTTCCCACACCTGATAGGCATTCTCCACACAGAGGTTGACCTTGCTTTCCGGCTCATCCGGGAGCAGGTCATTGATAAGCCGCTGATCCAGTGCCAGCTTTCTACCGTCATTCGTGATCTTGAGCATATTATCAATTTTGGGATTGACATTGCCGTTTCGCACCTGTTCTGCACGGTCGGCAAAGCTGCTCACCATTTCCTGCTGCGTTTCGCTGGGTTTCAGCACCTCATTGATGTACTCTGCTTCCGGCACAGGCAGATTCAGCATATCCGCCGTCTGTACGTCTGCGGACTCCTTGAACAGTGAGATCAATTCAGGGAGATTGAAAAAACGGGCGAACCGCGTCTTTGCACGGTAGCCCGTTCCCTCTGGGGACAATTCGATTGCCGTTACGGTTTCGCCAAACGAAGCCGCCCAGCTATCAAAATGTCCAAGATGAAGTTTCTGTAAGGTGTCATACTGCAAGTAGCGCATAATGGTATACAGCTCCACCATGCTGTTCGATACTGGTGTACCTGTTGCAAAGGTCACACCCTTGCCGCCAGTGATCTCATCAAGATACTGGCACTTTGCAAACATATCCGAGGATTTCTGCGCATCGGTCTGAGCAATACCAGCGATATTCCGCATTTTTGTGTAGAGGAACATATTTTTATAGAAGTGGCTCTCATCCACAAACAGGCGGTCAACACCAAGCTGCTCAAATGTAACCACATCGTCCTTGCGGCTCTGGTCGTTCAGCTTCTGGAGCTTTGCCTGTAAGGTTTTCTTTGTTTTCTCCATCTGCTTGACCGTGAAACTCTTACCATCGTCCTCTGCCTTTGCTTCTGCAATCGCAAAGGTAATGTCCTGAATCTGCCGTTCGATCATGGATTTCTGCCGTTCCGGGGAAAGCGGAATTCGCTCAAACTGCGAATGTCCGATAATGATTGCATCATAATCGCCCGTAGCAATCCGGGAACAGAACTTTTTCCGGTTGGATGGCTCAAAATCCTTTTTTGTTGCCACCAGCACATTGGCATTCGGATACAGCCGCAGGAAGTCTGCGCCCCACTGCTCTGTCAGATGGTTCGGCACAACGTAGAGATTCTTCTGTGCCAGACCCAGACGGCGGCTTTCCATGCCGGCAGCGATCATCTGGAAGGTCTTGCCCGCACCCACACAATGCGCCAACAGCGTATTATTGCCATACAGGATATGCGCCACTGCATTTTTCTGATGCGGCATCAGGCTGATTTCCGGGGTCATGCCCACAAACTTAATATGACTGCCATCGTATTCACGGGGACGAATCGCATTGAACCGCTCATTGTAGACCTTGCAAAGTTCCTCTCTGCGGTCTAAATCCTTGAAAATCCACTGCTTGAACGCATCCCGAATTGCTTCCTGTGCCTGCTGCGCCAGCATGGTTTCTTTTTTATTCAGCACTCTCCTTTCTTTTCCATCCTCATAGACGGTATCGTAAATTTTGGTATCCCGGAGATTCAGCGCATCTTCCAGCAGTCGATAGCCGTTGACACGCATTGTGCCGTAGGTGTTCGTCACGCGGGGATTACTCCGGTCAAGCGACTTACCACTGATATTCCATGCACCGCTGATCTCCGAATAGGTTGCCTTGATGGAACTTCCGATATAGTAGCTTGGTGTCTTAAACACCTGCTCCATGAAGTCCGTAATGTACTCTGCCTTGATCCAGTTCGCACCCAGCCGTACTTCAATCTCCGAAGCATTCAAATCTTTTGGCTGTACCCGCTTGAGATACTCGACATTGACCTGATACTCCGGGTGGTTTGCAGCAAAGGTTTCTGCCGTTGCCAGCTTTTCCCGGACATTGCCGGACAGATATTCGTCTGCCGTCACCCACACCTGTGTGACAGGATTGTGGAAGATAACACCTGCCAGTTCTTCGGTCACTTCCTGCTCTGTCTTTCCGCAAAGTTCTGCCATAAACGGCACATCGACCTTTGCTTTTTCTCCGATGGAGAGTGCCAGGGCTTCACTGGGAGTATCCACAGAGGTGACGGGTTCCGGCTTGCGAATGGTGCGCTTCGTAAAAATATCTGCCAGCCGCTTGAGGTTTTTATCCTCGTCCAGAATCTCAAGGGATGCCAACAGGCAATAGCTGCTGTCCTGCCGGAATGCCCGTTTGTTGGCAGTGCTGTTGATAAGACCGTACTGCGCTGTGAACCGCTTATACTGGTCTTTCAGCTTTCCTTGCAGCAGTTCCACTTCGGCATCCGTACCATCGTGCAACTGGCAGTCCAGCAATTTCTGTGTAGTTTCCCGCAGGGCAATCATCCCCAGCACACGCTCCGCCGTGACCGCAGGCAGGTCAACCTTATTCATGTAGGAGTTTTCACGGTAATAAACCTGTCCGTCCACATTGGTGTAACTGAAATTCTTCACGTTCGGGTCTGCCGGGAGCGGTTCTGCGTTCTGGTCAAGTTCATCGTCCGTGATTTCCGGCTCTGTGATTTCCGCATGGATGTTCTCAACGGCTGCTTTCAACTGCTGGGCAAGGTCTACGCCCTCGATGGGCTTGACCGTGGTTTCCTGCTTGCCGTACTGCGTACTTTCGGTCGTGATCTCACCTAGCACCATTTCGGGATGCTGCGCAAAATACTGGTTGATGGGGTATCCTTCCGGCGTTGTGCCAAGGTCTACCCACTCTGCCCGCTCCACTGCCGCCCGGTCACGCTTTTGCAGGAACAAAATGTCAGCTACAACACTTGTGTTCGCATTGCGCTGGAACGCATTGTTCGGCAAGCGAATTGCGCCGACCAGATCAGCACGGTTGGCAAGATACTCTCGGACAGAGGAATCCTTTTTATCCATCGTGCCGCTGGAAGTGACTACCGCCACCACACCGCCCGGACGAACAAGGTCAAGACTCTTTGCAATAAAGTAATCGTGGATGAGGAAGTTGTGGCGGTCATACCGCTTATCCGGCACTTTGTAATTGCCGAACGGCACGTTGCCTACCACACAGTCAAAGAAGCTGTCCGGGAACTGCATCGTTTCAAAGCCCTGCACGGCAATCTTGTTTTTCTGATAAAGCTGCTGTGCAATGCGCCCTGATACGCTGTCCAGCTCTACACCATACATCTTGATGTTTTCCATGCTTTCAGGCACAAGACCCATGAAATTGCCGACACCACAGGACGGTTCCAGCACATTACCTTTGCTCAGTCCCATATTGGAAAGGGCTTCATACATTGCCTTGATTACCGTAGGAGAAGTGTAGAAAGCATTCAGCGTAGATGCCCTCGCTTCGCTGTACTCATCTGCCGGGAGCAGAGATTTCAGTTCCGCATACTCTTTCGACCAGTCTGCATTCTTCTCATCAAATGCCTGCGGAATGCCACCCCAGCCGACATACCGGGAAAGAACTTCCTGTTCTTCTGCGGTTGCCTGCCGCTGTTCTGCATCCAGCGTTTGCAGCAGCCGGATGGCTTCGATGTTTGCTTTGAATTTTGTCTTGGCTCCTCCTGCGCCAAGATCATCGTCTGTGATGTGGAAATTGATAGGCTCCTGTTTCGGCTGTGCAGGCGGATTCTGTACGGTATCGGTATCCAGTGGAAGATTCTTTTCTTTCCGTGCCTGGTTGACCTCTTCCGGGGTCATAGGCTTACTGGTAAGAGGATTCAAAACATCGTCCACTGCCGAACGATGGATGGCATCTGTCCGGGTCTGCACATCTGCAATGAGCTGCATCTGTTCCGGGCCAAATTCAGGGTTCAGCAGTTCTTCCAGACTGCCGCCATTCTCCGCAACCGCATAGATTACATCCATCTGTTCTGAGGTAAAGTCCTCATAAGCTACCTGTGCTTTGTGCAGGGCATCAAAGACAGTCCGCTCCACTTCGTTGCGGAAGTCCTGCTGTTCAGCGGAATCCAGATTCTTGTGGGATGGCTTGATTTCCTGTGCAGACGCATCCACCATCATGCCCCGCACCCACTGGGGCGAATGAGGATCATTCTGATAAAGAGCAACCGCATCGCGGGAATCTGGCATCATATCCTGATAGGTGCGCTGGAAAATATCTTCTACCAGCCAGTCTTTGAAGTTCTCCCACTTCTCGCTGGCTTCCAGATACAGCGGGGCAGTTTCCGCATTCTGCTCTAACAGCTCGTCGATCTTGTTCCGAAGTTTCTTTTCCGCTTCATCTGCATCCACATCGCGGTCACGGAGATACGGATAGATTTCACTTTGCTGCACCGCGTCCAGTATGGTATACAGACATTCCTTGTAAACGCAGCGACTATCTTTCAGCGCAGATTCCTGCCCTGCCAGAAGATAATCATTCAGCGGATTCTTTGCCAGTTCTGCATCATACTGGTTCGGTCGAAGCACCCGCGCTGCCCATGCAGGACGCTCCATATCTTTCAGATAGATCAGAGAATCCGTAACACGTTCGATTTTATAAAGGTTGTCATCTTCCAGATAGAGATAATCCCCGACATTTCTACTGTACTTTTCCGTCTGCTTCTGAGGTTCTTCAACCACTGCGATGGTTGAATGCTCTTTCGATTCCTGTTCCTGCGCCCAAATATCGAAAAGCGATATTTGTCCTGTCTCAGAAACAGAAATCTCAACAGCCTTTTTCTTTTCCGGGAAGATCGTGTACGTTCCCTCAACATACTGGTGCAGTTCAGCAAGCGTCTTTGATTTTTCCGCATATTCCGGGGAATCCAACGGCACGGAAAGAAGTGCTGCATCCATCTTTTCCAGAAGTTCTGCCGCCTGTTCCGGGTCAGCCAGCATGATGGGCAGTTTCTTTCTGGCATCCTTATTCAGCAGTTCCCGTTCAAACGGACGTTCCACTTCATCGGGCAAGTGGTAATAAAAGCCGATTACCCGATTTGCCATCTGCTCACGCTCATAATTCGGCATCCGGCTGTAATCCGCAGGCTTCAGATACAAACTCTGGTCAATGAGCCTTGCAACTCGTTCAGCCGCCTGATTCCATTTCAGCTTTACAAGCGCATCCGGCTTTCCATAGATGCCCCGTGCCAGTTCAAGACCTCTGCCGTCATAGCTGGCATGAGAATCATCTGCACGGGAAAGTGCATGACTGCTGCCGCCCACACCGTATCGGTCTTTCAGAAATGCCGCGCGTTCTGCTTTCTCCGTATGGGTAAGGAAGAAACTGTACGTTGCCAGTCTGCCATCCGAATACGGCCCGCCGCCTGCAAGAAAAGCATTGATCTCATCGTCCGTGATAAAGACTTTCTGCGTATTCCACTGAAAGCCCTCTCTTGCCTGATAGGGCTGATACGGGAGGGCGAACTTCTGAAATCGTTCCGACACCTTATCCGGGCGGTAGAACTGCATCCGCATCACACTTTTATCTTCGGCGTAGGCTTCTGCCAGTCCCAAAAGACGTTCGTTCAGGTCAGCCAGAAATTCCGGCTGGTCAAGCAGCTTTGCAAGGCGTTCTGTAAGTTCCGGGTATCCGCCGGAGAAGATGGACGTATCGGCAAAGACCATCTCTGCCACACCCTCTGACATATCGCGTTCCATATAGCTCAGGGCTTCTGCGTGTTCATGCAGGGCATTTCCACGGGCAGCATCCAAAACCGATTTTGGTGCGTACTCCCCCTGCTGCAAAAGCTGATGGATTCTGCCGCTGACATCTTCCCATGACAGAAATGCTTTGTTTTTGGGGTCGTTCCGAACCGTATCTCCAACGGCGTTCTGCATACCCAGCTCATCGAACCAGACCGCATATTTTGTGCCACCGATCTCAAAGCCCTTGCCGCCCTCGCCATATTCCTTTTTGACAAAAGCGGTATACTCTTCCGGGGACTGTTCGGTCATAAAGTTATAGATAAGGCGAAGCTGGCTTTTGTTTCGATTGCTGCCTGTCCGCAGGATTTCATCCACAACTTCTGCCGGAATGGTGATCTCATCGGCATACTGTGCCTGCATCGGGGCTTCGATTGCCCGAATCTGCTGTTCCACGGTCGGCAAACTGGGCAGAGAAAAAGCAGAGGCAATTTCTTCCTCTGCTTCGCTCAAATCCTGTTCGGTTGTGTCGGCGGTTAGTTGTATACCAATTCCTTCAGCACGATCTCTTCCGCCATCGCGGTCAGATTGTTCTGGTGTGCCACCCATGCCATCTGTTCGGTTTCCTTGTTCGGAGCCGGATACTTCTCGTTCAGGCTCTCGATCAGTTCTTCCATCCGGTTCTCCGCCTGCTCGTCGATCTGCGCCAGATGCTGATTCAGCCTGCCGCTCATCAGCATACTCTGATACCAGTTCTTCTTGTTCTCCTTCAGATAAGTCCTGCGCAGCATCCCGTACTTCCCAATGCTCATCGGCTTGTCCTGTACGGTCAGGTTCGGAAACAGGTAGTCCCCCTTGCGGTGATAAGTCAGTTCCATACGGTTTTCCTCCTTCGGTGATGTTTGTTTCGGTTTCGCGCTTTAATGTGCTAAAGTCCGTACTGGTATTATACAAGCTGTCGGCAGTTTTTGCAAGATGTTCTGTAACTTCTTTTCGGTAAATTTTCTGCATTTCCCGTCCAATGTCACGGAGAACCGCTTCACACTGTTCCGAAACAGCATTGCCCAGGAAGGTCAAGACCGGAAGCTGGTTGAAATCCACGATACGGATAAAATCCTCATCGTCCAGAACTTCCAGCGGTTCCTGTCCGCAGCGTCGGGAAAGGGTGTAGAAAATACTGTTGGTCATCAACTCCCGGAAACGGACACGAAGGTTATCTTCGTCCAGTCCCTCCAGAAATGTGTCTGCCACCTCATATTCCAGACCATCCATCGCTTCTTCCAGATTCTCAGCGGTCAACTGCTGTGCCAGTTCCATCAGCGCAGCATTCATGCTGTCCGTCTGCGTCAGTGCATAGGTATCTGCCAGATGGTCGAGGATCATCTGCTGGTGTTCCGAATAATCAATGCGCCATAGGATCGGCGTTTTGCCGCCCTGCACCAGATGCGTGTCCGCAATGTCGAACACATAACGCAGCTTTGCCCGCGGGCTGGCATCGTCCAGAAGTGCAATGCCCTTTGCGCCACGGTTTACCCAGCGGTTCATTTTCTTGTTCCAGACTTCCAGCTCTGCACAGGCAGTCGCATCAGGACGCTGGGCATGAATCAGCAGAGTGTCTTTGAACGAATAGCGGTACAGCCGTGCCGCCACATCCAGATAGTTCATCCAGTCTTTCGGAGAATTGCTTACCCACCGTGCATTCTGCTGGGCAAGTTCCCGAATATCATTAAATTTTGCCAACCGTTCCCTCCTTACTTCTTAGCTGGTGTTTTCGGAAATTCAAGACTGTACTGCGCCCTGCCATTTTCTACCCGCATCACAAGGTCTGCGTCAAAGGTCTTGTTCTTTTTGGCAGAGTAGAAGTCTTTTACATGGGTGCGTCCTTTCTTCAAAAGGTCAGTTGCCATTTTCTTCGTGAGCGTCTTTTTCATGCCGGAAAGGTATTTACTTTCTTTCCAGAGGGCAAATTTGCAGTCGCGGTCAGAACAGTAAAAGTTCTGTCTGCCCTCACAGACGGTTTTGCCGCATACCGGGCAGTCCCCGATAGATACCTTATTATAAGTAGTCGATTCCTGTACGGTCGGAATCTGCCGGAGGTCTGCCAACATCTTATCCAAAAGTCCGTTGATTCCCTGCATGAAGTTGGCGGGCTTTATTTCGCCCTGTTCCATCCGCAGCAGTTCATTTTCCCACTCAGCGGTCATGCTTGCCGATTTCAGGTAATCCGGGATATTTGCGATTGCCGTGACCCCCTCTGCACTGGGAAGAATCTGCTTGCCTTTGCGTTCCACATAGCCGAAAGATACCAGCTTTTCCAGAATCGCTGCACGGGTCGCAGGCGTTCCCAGTCCTTTCTTTTCCGTGTCTTTTTCAAACTCCTTGTTGCCTGCGGTTTCCATTGCAGAAAGCAGGGTATCTTCGGTAAATGCCTTCGGCGGAGATGTAAAGCCCTGCTTTTTCTCCGCACTCACCACAGGAATCACCGCGCCCTGTTCCAGTTTCTTAGGGAATGCCACATCCTTGCTTTTTTCCTGTTCTGCAAACGGAACAGGCATTGCGGTATGTCCCGCCTGCAAAATATTTTTGTATTTTGCAGTGAACTTCCTGTCCTGACAGCATACTGTTACCAGAACATCCTCATAGATGTATGGCGGCTGTACTGCCTGCTGCATCTTCCAGACGATGAGGGCAAAGATTTTTTCTTTGTCCCCGGACAGGTTGTTTAGCTCACGCTTGCAGCTTTCCAGCGTCGGCAGAATCGCATGGTGATCAGTGACTTTCTTGTTATTGACTACCTGTTCCACTTTGCCAACCTCGCCGCTATAATGGTTGAGCAAATCTGTCATGGTCTGCTGCATATCTTCCGTGATGTACTGGCTGTCCGTTCGCGGGTATGTCACCAGCTTTTCTTCGTACAATTCCTGTACGATCTTCAATGTCTGGCTGGCGGTAAAACCATAATAGCGGTTGGCCTCTCGCTGCAAAGTCGTTAAGTCGTACAGCTTCGGGGCTGACTGTTCTTTCCACTTGCGCTCGATGCTGCCGACCACGGCACACTGTCCATCACAAGCTGCCTGCACGGTATCCGCATTCTGCTCCTGCACCATCCGTTCCGATTCTGCCACGATGCCATTTCCCGTGATTTCCACCTTGTAGTACGGTTCTTTCACAAAGTTCTGGATTTTGTTCTGCCGTTCCGTCAGCATTGCCAGTGTTGGAGTCTGCACCCGTCCAATGGTCTGCCGCCTGCCGTATTTCTTGGTAAAGGCCCGTGTGCCGTTCATGCCGATCAGCCAGTCTGCCTTTGCCCTGCACTCCGAAGCGGCAAACAGGTTGTCATATTCTGTGCCATCCTTTAAGGAATCAAAGCCCTGCTGGATAGCGGTATCTTCCATGCTGCTAATCCACAACCGTTTGACCGGGAGTTTGCTTCCTGCCAGACCATACACACGGCGAAAGATCGCTTCGCCCTCACGCCCTGCGTCACAGGCATTTACCACATAATCGAAATCTTTGCTTCGGAGGAGCTTCCGCAGAATATTGAAATGTGCTTTCTTATCTTCCGAAACCAGCAGCTTCCACTCTTCCGGGAGAATCGGAAGATCATCGAATCGCCAGCTTTTATAGCGTTCATCATAATACTCCGGGGCTGCATACTCTGCCAGATGCCCCAGACACCAGCTCACCACGCAATCCCCACCCTCCAGATACCCGTCCTCATGTTTGTATGCACCGATCACTTTCGAGATGGAACGTGCTACACTCGGCTTTTCTGCTATCACAAGATATTTCATGTATCCTCCTGCTTGTTTGAAAAAAGCAGGGACAGTCCGAATCAGACCATCCCTGCACCACTAGATTATACGGGTTTTCTATTATTCTTCGGTTTCTGCGTCCTGCTCATCCTCGTTCTTTGTCGGCAGAGCTTCATATTCCAGATTTTCTTTCGATACTTCCGGCTCACTCTGCTTCGGCTTATAGATGTAGAAATAGAAGAATGCGCCTGCACCGCCCACACCCAGAACAAATACGATTGCCAGAATCTTGGTCAGCTTTCCATCGTCCTGTTCCGGCTCTTCGATCTCGACATCCGGTTCCGGCTCAGGTTTGGTTTCCGGCAACACGACTGCCGGCTCCTCTTCTTCCTTGCCGTTGCGTTCCTCATCGGTCAGAAACTCCTGCAAATCGTACTCGTCGATCATTGAGAGCATATACACATTCTCGCTGTTCCTTGCCCGGTCGATCACCAGAAAAAAGGTGTTGCCGCCCTTGGTCTTGACCGTGAAGAACTCTTTACTGGAATCGTCCGTGATGTTATCTTCCACCTCGCCGTTGCCCGCAATGGTGAACGGAATCTTCTCTTCCTCGGTGGGTTCCTCTTCCTCAATGACCTGCACAGGCTCTTCCTTGACTTCCGGCTCTACATAGGCAAATGCCGGAGTGGAAAAGCCGACTGCCATCAGCAGGGTCAGCACTACACTGGGAATCACAACACCCAGCTTTTTAAGCATCTTTCGCAATCACATCCTCCATTTCTGCTTCTTCCGAAGTCTTGTTCTCGTGGTTTACGGTTGTCTGGAACGTCACATTCCCCGCCTGGATATTTTCCAGCAGTGCCAGCAGGTCACGCCCACCCAGCTTTGTGCTGCGGATAGCCCGAACGATCTCATTGTCCTCTTCTTTTTTCTGTGCCGCCCGGACATTTCTCAGATACTCTTCCAGTTCCGCGATCTTGCTTTCGGTTTTCTCTGCATCATTCAAAAACTTCTTCAGCTTTTTGCTCATCTAGCTTCTCTCCTTTCCTTTACTTGATTCTGCCAAAACCAAGGAAGTGGTTCTGCCAGTAGGTCGAATTGATGCTGGTATAAGAAATCGGATCACCGCAGTGGATCATCATTCCGTTGCCGACATAGATGCCAACGTGCGACGCGCCGACAGTATTATAGGTTTTTTCAAAGAAGATCAAATCACCCGCCTGTGCATTTGCAGGAGAAACGTAGCTGCACTTGCCACGCAGTCCGTTTGCCGTCGTGCGTCCGACATTCCAGCCATTGTCACAGTTATTGATGACCCAGCAGACAAAGCCGGAGCAGTCAAAACTGGTGCTTGGAGAACTGCCGCCCCACACATACGGCATACCCAGATACTTTTCGGCTTCTGCAATCATCCTTGCAAACTTTTCATCCGACAGGGCTTCTTCTGGAATATCATATCGGAAACCACCGCCGGAACTGCCGCCTGTTCCACCCGAACCGCCAGAGCCAATGCTTCCTGTTGTGCCGCCACTGTATGTAGGTGAGCCTGCGCCAAACAGTTCCGGGCGATTGCCATAGGTCAGATTGTAGGCATCATACCGCCCAGTCTGCTTCCGATCCATGTTCTTTCTGGCAATGGTATCAAAGCCTTTATTTTTCAGCAGGACATTGAGGATTTTGTACTCATACTCCACTTCTTCCTGATAGGTATAGGTTTCCATGCTGACGTTTCCAAAAGCGTCAATCGTTGGCCGAATCCCTACTCTGGTTTCCATGCGTGTGCGAATCTCTATCGTTTCCCAGACTTTCAGGAGATACTGTTGCTCAAACAGCGACTTGATGACGGGTTTCACCTGTCCTCTGGTGAACTGCTCATATACGGCAGTCAGATGAGAGATCAGCTGATAGGGGTCATGCCCAATTTCATCCAACTGGTAACGGTATTCGTCATAGCCGGGATGTGTGGACTCCATCTGCCGTATCTGCTCATCCAGCTTCTTTTCCAGTTCCAGATAATCTTCTTCTGCACCTTTCATGTCAGCGTCCTTACTGGGATACGTCGTTCCGATAAAGGTACTGCCCGTTCCATGGATCGCTGCTGAACAGCTTGAGAATGCGCCCATAATCAGCATGAGCATCAGTGCTGCAATGCCAAGTCCCGCCCAGAGGGTCTTGTTCTGCACAACGACCTCCTGCACCGCTGCCTTTGCTTTTTCTGCAAGCGTGTTTGCTGCCGTTGCCGCCTGCTTGCTGGCAGCGTTTCCGGCTTTCTGGCCACGCTTGGCTGCTGCATAGGCATCCTTATACTGCTTTTTCTGGTAAAACTTTGAACCGACTGTCTTTGTTGCTTCACCTCCTGCGGCAGTCGGTGGCCGCTGGGGCGGTTTCTTTTTCAATGGCATTTCTGCCGCTTCTTCGGTTATGCCGCCCTCATTCTCCGAAAATTTCAGACGGCTGGATTTTTTCTCAGCCTCGACTTTTTTCTCAGCTCTGGCGGATTTTTCTCTGGTCTTTTTCCGGCCTTTGGAGAAGCGGTACAGTCCTTCCAGCGTTTCTTCGCTCTTGTGCGCCGACTCCACGCCGGAGTTTTCCTTTTCGACCTGATGTACCTTGTTGTGGGCAAAACCAGTGGCGGTATCCACTCCTTTCTTCGCCACTTTCTTAATGCCCAGCCCCGCGCCCCGGACGATGCCGCCCTGCTGCTCATCATCAAAGGATAAGCGGCCCTTTTTCTTAGGTGCAGGCTCTGCATCTTCGTCCACAGGCGGAGCATCTTTTTCTTTCGCTTTGCCATCCTCCTGATGGGCTTTATAATACTCTGTACTCTGCTTGGCGGTGCTGCGCCGGGGCTTTTCCTCCTCTCCATCCTCGGCATCCATGCACACATCTTCTTCTACAACAGGGGTTTCTTCTGCACTTTCCGCAGCGTCTTTTTCCGAATCTTCCTGCTTCGGTGGTTCTTCTGCAACTGCGGACTTGGTTTCCCCGGTGCGGAGATTCTCTTCCACCAGACCGTCTTTGGTCATTTTCTGGACGATTTTATCTCTGCCCCGGAATCGCTTGTCTGCCATCGGATTCACCTCCCGTCCGGCAGGAAACTTATGCAATCAGCGTTGCATGGGTTTCCCACTTATCGAGAATCCGCTCCAGCTCCCTGGCAAAAGCGATCAGCCGGGAATTGACCTCCGTGCGGTCGATGTAGCCCCGCTCTTCCATGTGGAATCCGTGGGTCAGTTCATCTGCCAGTGCGCCGACTGCGTAAAAGTCCTCCAGCACCGTATGCACCACCGATTCCTCATCGTGAAAGTTCAGCATTTCCACTTCCTGATAAGGCGGGCTGGAATCGCCATCGTATTTTGCCGCCTCAGCACGGTCATGCAGCTTCAGGATCATCTGGCTCAGTTTTTTCTCTTTCATCATGCGTCTTTCTTCTCCCTGTATTTTGCAATTTCATTCGGTTTCGTGGTCATAAGACCATAGAGTTTCAGCGAAGTATCAAACTTATCCTTGAACGGGATAATGGTGTTGCCG
>ERZ894203.1051-NODE-1051-length-16980-cov-11.460561_pt1 | contig 16980 bp, 10 predicted proteins | sample MGYA00380286_ERZ894203 | MGnify/ENA primary metagenome ERZ894203 (study PRJEB32331, sample SAMN06328484) | human gut metagenome | biome: human gut microbiome; feature: stool | host: Homo sapiens | collected 2014-02-06 ... | reverse complement strand
TCAGGCTGGTCAGCATTTTTACAGCCGCCTGTTTATATTCCAATGCTTTTTCAGCCGGCAGATAACCGGACAATTCTAATAAAGCAGAAGCTACCACACAAGCAGCAGAAGCATCCCGGGGAGCATCAGGAATGGACGGATCATTAAAATCCCAATAAGGAACATAGTCTTCGGGCAGATTTTTCAGATATACATCCGTTACCTTTTGTACAAAATCGAGGTAACGGACATCTTTTGTTTCCCGATAAACGACTGTATAACCATAGATAGCCCATGCCTGACCACGAGCCCACATACTGTCATCCGAATAACCTTGATGGGTCACTCCCTTGATAAATTCACCTGTCAGGGTATCATACACTGCTACATGATAAGAGGTATAATCCGGACGAAAATGATATTTCATCGTCTTATCCGCATGAGCCACGGCAATGTCAAACAAATAAGGATTACCTCCATTCTTGGCTGCCCAGAAAAGCATTTCCAGATTGATCATATTGTCCATGATGGTATTATGACCGCCAAACATTTTCACATTGCGAGGCCATGAAAGCATAGTACCTACACGGGGATTGAACAATGCTGATAACGAATCAGCCGTATTGATTATAACTTGCTTATATTCCGGATTACCGGTCAGACGATAACCATTACCATAGCTACAAAAAACCAAAAAACCCAAATCATGATCGTATGCAGGAATCTCCGAGAGAAATTTCAAAGAAGCAGTAAACTTTTCGGCCTCTTCCTTTATTTTCGGATCTTGTGTATATTCATAATCATACCACAAGATGCCCGGCCAAAAACCTCCGCACCATTCTTCCTTACTCACTTTACGATAGTTCCAGTCATACTGGCCATCCATTATGTTACGAGGCATCATAGTGTAATCCACCTCCCGCCCTTTTCCATGCATAACCTCCAAAGTACGATGTACCTGGCGATCACAATATTCCAAAGCCCTGTTCACCTCCAGTTTGTTGTCTACTTCAGTACAGGCTGAAAGCAGACATAACCCTATACCTACTAATAGATTTTTTGTATTCATAATTATCCTTTCTTTTTTTACTTATCGATACGAAACCAGTCGGCATCTACCCAACCTCTTTCCTTGCCATAAGGAGCTGTGCTGAATAATCCTACTTTCGCTCCTATCCACTTACCTTGACGAGCAGTAAAAGGCACACCGGCCAATGTATATTTCCTGCCGTCCAGACTGTAGCTGAAATAACAGATACCTCCCCCAGTTACTTTCACCTGCAAATAAATATCACGCTCATAATTGGAATAGAGCCCGGCTCCGAACCGGCGGCTTACAGGTAATTCCGCAAGATGGGTCACTGTTTCAGGAGACCGTTGCTCCGCATCCTTGCAGACCACTTGATTCAATATAAACTTATCACCTTCTTTTACTACACCCAGATAGCCATAATCCCACCCCATCACTATCAGTCCGGACTGCTGTCCGTCCGCTTTCGCAGAAACTTTCAGTTTGGCAGTCGCCGTAAATTCTTCGGCAGGGAATTTTTGTAACAAGAGATTCGGCACCTCCCAAAAAATTACAAAATCCTTGGACAAAATATGTCCATATATACGAATGTAACCCAAATCAGAGGTAAAGCCAAACGTATCCTGATAATTGGCATGCCATTCCCATTGCAAGCCCAATTGCCTTGTGTTGAATTCATCACTCTCAATCGGTGTCTCTATAGGATAAGTCCTGCCTACATCCGGTTTTTTATAGCGTTTTACAGGTTCACCACACCCATCTCCATCCTTGTCCACCCCAATTACGGGCCAATCATTTTCCCACTTCACAGGATTCAAGTGCAAGACTCTGCCATACATGGCTTTATCTTGAAAATTGATAAACCAAGACTCGCCTGTACAGGTTTCCACCCATCCCCCCTGATGAGGGCCATTTATGTCCGTATCTCCTTGGGCCATAACAATTTTTGACTCGTATGGGCCATACACATTGCGAGAGCGAAGTGCCAATTGCCAACCCGTCACCACCCCTCCGGCTGGTGCCAGGATGTAATAATATCCGTTGCGTTTATAAAACTTAGGTCCCTCTATAGTATGATTTACACCATCATTGCCATCAAAAACCAATACAGGTTCACTAATAACTTTTGTACCTTCCGCATTCATCTCACAAACCGTAATCACACTATTGAATGCGGCACGACTGCCCGCCCACGCATGTACCAGATACACTTTTCCATCCTCATCCCACAACGGAGTAGGATCTATCATTCCTTTCCCAGCCTTTACCAAGACCGGTTTTTCCCATTCACCCAGCGGATCTTTGGTCTTTACCATGAAAATACCCCAGTCGGGATCTCCCCAATAGATAAAAAACTCACCGTTGTGGTAACGGATAGAAGGAGCCCATACCCCTTTTCCATGTTGAGGAGCGTTAAAGAAGCCGATCGGCTCTATCTCCTTCAAGGCATAGTTTGCCAAACGCCAGTTCACCAAATCCTTTGAATGAAGAATGGGCAATCCCGGGGTACAGCCAAAACTGGAAGCGGTCATATAAAAATCATCACCTACGGCACAAACATCCGGGTCAGAGTAATCCGCATGAATAATCGGATTAATATACGTACCGTCCTTCTGATCGGACACCCATACCTTCGATACATACTGAGCATCTGCCTGTTGCCATGCACCGCATACTAAAGCTACTATAATCACTATTTTTTTCATTCTTACCTATTATAAAAATGCCCTGAAACAATCATTCTTACCTTAAAAAACATACCCCTTTAAACTTAAAAAATCACCTAACCTTCATTTGTTAACCTAATCTGTCTATAATACGGACAAGAAAACCAATACACTCAACGAAAGTGGTTATTTTTATAATACTTGTCCTTTATACTTTTTATATTCTTTTATTTCCTGATCCGTCACTGGCACGAGTTGTATGGCCGCACCGCCTCCTGGCTTCAATGCAAACTGCATGATTTGAGAGGAATCCACCAACAGACGGGTACATTTCACCTGAGTACGAGTCTTTATTTTATCTCCCCCATCCGTATAAATACGGGCCAGATAGGTCTTTCCCTTATCTAAAAATGAAAGATTTACCGATTGAGCAGAACCTTCATTATTAGTCAAAGCTCCTACAAACCACTCATTACCCTTGCGACGCGCCATAGTTATATGCTTACCCGGAGCACCTTCCAATACTTTTGTATCATCAAATACGGTTTGCAGATTCTCGAACCATTCTATTTCGGGCTCCCCTTGATAAAATGAGGGGCGGTCATACCAGAAAATAGTTTGTAAAGGACTGTAAAAAATCAATGAAGCCGCCAACTGATGAGCATGGGTGTTCTTCAGACGTTTGTCGAAATAACAGATGGTATAATCCGCCGCTCCATTAATCATACGGGTAAAAGGCAGAATCGTATTATGCGTAGCGTCGGGAAATTCCTCATTCCCCCGTATCCCTTCCTGAGTGAGCAAGTTAGGATAAGTACGGCTGAAACCGGATGGACGGAACTCATCATGAATATTAATCAACAATTTGTTTTCGGCAGCCAGACGAACCATATCATGCAGCCAAGTAGCCCAACGATGACTGGCATACTGTACGAAACCGGATTTCACACCTACAACTCCCCACTTATGCAGCAATGGAAAAAGCTCACGCATCTGTTTCATCAGGGCATGCTGATTGACATACACCCATACACCTACCCCTTTTTCTTTACCGTATGCGATGACACGCGGCATGTCCAGTTTGGAAACCACCTTTGTGGCATCTCCGTCATGAGAAGTACAAGGCATATACCATTGCCAGTCGAACAACATATAAGGAATATGATGGGCGGCACAGAAATCAATTGTGGCTATGGCCCCTTCGGTGGTAATAGTCGTTTCACGCATAATCTTTCCGGGCCTGATCCAGTCCGTATCGGTTATCTCACAAGGAGGATTCAGATTCTGGATGATATCATTGTGTTCCAGCAATTCTCCCGGTTTATCGGCTGCCATGATAACTTTCCATGGGGTGGCGTAATAAGTGACAATATCCACAGGACTGTACATGACCGAAGTCAGTGTATTCTGTTTAGTCGGAGAAGCTACCAATTTAGTAAGACACCAGTCATCTACATCGGCATCAGTCAAAGCCACCCACAGCCCGTTGGAAAGTTCCACAGTCAAAGCCCGTTCCACCGGCTGTTTAATATCGTTAATGGCAAGGTGCTCAAAAGGCGCTTGCGCCCATTGCTCCGCCCACGCCATCGCACCGGGGGGAAATGTATATTCAGTCAGATCCCCCACCACTTTATGAAAAATGGCCTGTGGATGTTCAGGGAAAAAATAACGGAAAGCGATGCCTTCATCGTACGCGCGCACTTCAATATTCAAACGATAATTGGAACCGTCTTTTTTGGAAAGATACATGATTGCCTCATTATACGCCTCGCGAACCGTACTACGTTCTCCATACAGAGGATGCCAAGACTTGTTGACAGCAGGCTGATAGATCACACTATCCACCTCCAAATTATCCATCCAACATTTTACCTGATTTATTTTACGGGCAAGCGCCAGTTCCCAAGTACGGTTATCCAGCTGAAGACCGGCACGGGAGCTTCCGATAACCTCTCTGCCTCTATACTTCACCTGATATACTATTTCATTTACCGAAGAAGAAATTTTCTCCTGCCTGAACATTACTTCATGAACTCCCTCCGGGGACGTCAACTTCAATTCTTTAGAATGACCTGCATAAAGCGAAGCCGTACAGGTCAACGCATATGCTATGAGTATTATTTTTTTCATAATGATTACTTTTTAATTAGTAGTACGGATGAATCGGAAAACTCACTCAACGAAAAGAAAAATAAAATCTATAGGATAAAACAATTCACCGCAGAGACATTCAGCATTAGTCCCTGCGGTGAATAAGGATGCACAAAAAAATTATAATTTTTGATTGTAACCTTCATTCAGTTCTTTGGTTTCTTTTCCTATTTTCACCCGTACAGGACCGGTTGCTGAATAGTACCAAACACCATGCTGCATATAGATTGCAGCATATACGTCATGATCCGATTCTAAAACAAAGTTACCTTTCTTTAGTGAACGGCCACAGCCAAGATACATCAGTTGAATCTGACCTTCTTTTTCTCTTATCAATCCTAACCCGCCACAGAATGAAACACGTTTGGAAGGATGATGAGCCTGCATGTCCGTCGCACTGAACAGATAATCCGCATATCCGTCCGCCGTATTCACCTTCACCCCGGTACAGCCATCATCTCCCTGCAAGGCTTCTACACCGAGCACATTCGGACCACTCTTTTTATACGCTTCATAAACAGAAACAAAAGGATGAGTATGAGCATTATTACCTTCCTGACGGACAATCAAAGCAGGAGTCGGCATAGGAGGCATACAAATATCGCCGGGAGTCAACCCTTTATTCATTGTAGTCGGGGGAGCATCCACCTGATAAATTTCACGTCCCTCACCTCCTGTCATCCATAAACGCGCCGTTATATCTTCGGGCATACTCCATGAAGCGATGAAATTCTGGTTATAATCGGATTTATGCAGATTGGAAAACCAATGATATCCTTCATGCCACGTTTTGTCAAACTTCTCCAAAGCCTCACCGGGAAGCTTGTTCCCTTCCGAATCAGTGATTTCCATCGAAGTACCTACATGATGGAACAAATAATCATTATCCGCCCTGTCCGACCGGAAAATATCCACATAATAACCACTATTCCCCGAAGTACGGACCATAGCGACCATTCTTCTTTTCTCACCGGCAGACACATCGGCAAAGTTGAGGTAAGGAGTTAATTCTCTATCATTTACGAATTCTCCCTCCTTCACCATAGGTTCCATAGCATGAATAGTGATATCTCCTTCCGTATATCCGGGTAAAACCGTATTAGAACCTGTAGGAGACTGATGATATCCATGATCTTTGCTCCAATAGGACTCATAAGCCGCTGCATCCGGAGCCAACGCATAACCATACGCATAGAATTGTAAAGCCAACCCGTTCGGAGTGAGATGGTATCCTTTTTTACCACCATACAGATTGAACATCATTTTATAATCTCCCTCCCAGTTCTTCATTGTAATGAAACAATGATGGGGAGAATAAGACGCACGCTCATTACTCTCTGCACGTACAGACGGGATGGTAGCTGTATAGGTACAAAGCCCTGTCCAACCGGCATTATTTCTGGAGTATTTCTTTTGAGAAATCCCTTTGTTCAAGGCACTTGCCACTTTTTCCACCCCCTCCTTATTATCTGTTCCGGTATAATAAGTCAGCAGATTTTCAAACGTCTGAAAATTAGCACTTCCCCCACGTGAATCACCGAACACCACCATATTGGCTGCATCGTCCATCCAAGGAAATACAGCCATTGCAGCTTTCTGCAAAATGGGGTTACCGGCTATGATATCTATCCCGGCACGTTTCAAGGGAGCCGCCCAATCAAGCAATGACTGCACTGTACCGAATGAATAACCGGGAGATTCCGGCCACAGCCCCGTCACTCGATCGTAAGTCTTCAATATATCGGGAATGGCATCATGATAGGGAGTCGATTCGTTCACCAGCAAATTCAAATAATACTCTTTTCCTTTACCGTCAGCATAAGCCTCATTATGATCGAGCACCAACATAGGACGCAGCATTATATTCCACCCGTTCACATTCCAGTTACCCGATTTGCCACCACGTACCAGCCCTATATTGATAAAACGCTTAAAGACTTCGGCAGCTACCGTTTTTGTATCTTTCCCAATTGCTTTCAGATGAGCATGAGGATGCCGTATCAAATAATCGAAAGCAAAATCATACGCCATTGCCGCATGCATTACCAAATCATCATGTATCTGTTCGTAATCATAATAGCCGCAAATACCTCCCGGTTCCCAACCACCGACACTGCCACACGACTTTTCAGGGTCCAAAATAGGATTCATATAATACGTCCCTACCAACCACACATTAAATATATCTGTGGCAAAACGGGCAAACTTCTCTTCTCCTGTCACCCAATAAACAAAAGCGGCATTTTCTGCTAATGTCAAGATCTCGACATTATTCCCCCGTATCATGTGCCCGCTTTCCTTATAAGGCACTTTGACCGAAGGCTCCGAAGGATTTAATTTATTAATTCCCCACATATCACCTGTTTCATTATAAGGAGTGCGGTCCTCCAGCGGAACATTGACATACTTATTCCAAGTACGCATTCCCGGCATTCTTACAGTGGGAACAGGAGCATTCCCCTCTCCATAGTCCCAATTCTGTTTTTTCAAATAGCATTGGGTATAACGCTCTCCATCTTTCCAATACATGGCCAGCCGGGAAGTTATCCATTCGGGATCAGTCTGATGACGATCCACATATTTTTCCACTTTGGAGCGGATAGCTGCAAAGGCTTCCCCAGCCCAAGGCTCATTTTTCACTTTTTGCAGAACAGACGCTCTATCCGCCGGAGAAACATATACACAAGGGTGTTGCTGCGCCTGAACAGCCGACATACACCCTATCCATAAAATAAAGGTTACTAAAATATTTTTCATACTCATTTATTGATTTACTATCTTGGTTACCGTTTCAGACAGGACAGGACTGCCATAAAAAGAAGAGAAGCCGTCTTTTTTATTAGCTCCTTCCTGTACGTGAGCTATAAAGAAACCATACACGCTATCACGTTTATTTATCCACGGGTAAGCACCAGCCCATCCGGGAGAACTAATCTGATAAGCTTCTCCTGTAGTCTCATCAACCAGTTCACGCCATTCACCTAATCCATAGATACCAGTGTGGTGCTGTCCTAACGCTTTCTCAACATACTCACCAGGAGCAACAACAGCATTCCGTACCTGATCTACCTGCATCGTTTGAACTGTTTCCGGTTTCAATATCTCTTTGTTCCCGAAACGTCCGTTATGATAAATCATTTTCAAGAAACGGATATAATCATTCAGCGTGGTACACAATCCACCTCCCAACATAGGAGCATGTCCCCCGTCAGTATTAACCGGAGTAAAATGAGAGCCAGTCATTTCCAAAGGAACGGCAATTAATTTCTGAAATAAAAATTCAAACTCTTCCCCCATAGCTACTTCGGCCATACGTCCGGCTATTTGCATGGCCAATCCTCCATATTCAAATCGAATTCCCGGTGCAAAAACAGTATCCAAAGGCAATATCTCTGTGACAGCCGAATCCAAATGATTGTAATTGTCCACCCGGGGAGCAGGCAGGTAAGGACGTACACCGGAAGTATGAGAGAGTAATTGACGCAAAAGGATATCGCCTTTCGCATCGCCCCTGAACTGCGGTAACCACTTCTCTACAGGATCATCCCAACTCAAATCCGTCCGGTCCACTACCGCACCAATTACGGCAGCAGCCACCCACTTGCCGGCAGAAGCGACATACACTTTTGTATCTCCGGTGAAAGAGCCATACGTCTTTTCAAACAACACTGAATCATTCTTTATCACACATATTGCTCCCCCCGGATAGTATCCCTTATCCATCCAGGTACTGATTATGGAATCCAAAGGGGTAAAATCATAAGTTACATTCTGTTTACCTTGCCGTAAACAAGAAGTCACAACCAAGCCAACAGCCAATATCAAAATAAAAACGAATCCTCTATTCATATTCCTATATCATTTGATTAGTCAAACCATATATAAATACGAATCAAAGGATTCATTTACTCATCTAATAATGAAATTTATTCTTTCTCCAAATCCCAATATACCACATAACGCTGCCGATGAATATTGTACAACGGTTCTATCACATCTCCTTGCGAAGTCGTAAACTTTAATTCCGTACCGACACGCTGTACACTGCGTTCAGGATGCTTGACATCGAGTTTTAACGTAGTGCGAAGTCCTGCAGGGATATGATAATCATACGTATAATAATCATTGTACAAAGCAGGATTGGAATCGGGCGCAGGTGCCTGCATTCCTTCTGTTCCCCGCTTACCGGCCAACACTACCGGACCATAAACCAACGCTCCTTTTTGAGGATTATCCGGGGTCGTTTCCACACGGAGACACATAGGATAATCAGCCGTAATACGGTCACCGTCTTTCCATAAACGAGTGATAGCGATATATGAACCGGGCTTCTGCTTCACCGCCACCTTTTTACCATTTACAGCGACTTTTACTCCCTTGCTCCACGAAGGATAACGAAGATAAACCGTAGTCTCTACAGGATTTTGGGCTCTTATGGTCAGAACAGTGGTCTCCTCTGCCGGAAAATCCGTTTCCTGCCGGAGAGTCAATCCTTTCTCGCGCCAATTAACCACCGAGGGGATAAAAAGATTCACATAAATGCCTTTGTCATTGTGATAATAGATGGCTTCTCCATATTTAGCATGGTTTTCAAATCCGCTGCCCACACAACACCAAAAAGAGTTTTCTTTCGTACTATACACCTTATGCGAACCCGAAAGCAAGGGCAGGAAATATGTTACCATACCGGTCTGAGGATCTTGCTGTCCCAAAATATGGTTGTAAAGGGCCCGTTCATAATAATCCGCAATGGCAGCATCGGCTGTCCAGCAGAACAAATGACGGGACAGTTCCAACATATTATAGGTACAACACGTTTCCCCAGTATAACCTGACACATGCTTGGAGAACCGGGCCGGGTCAAAATAATGTTCCTTGTCACTACTGCATCCAGGGGCAAATGTATGATGGTCTATCATAGTATGCCAAAAGAAATCGGATAACTTTCTGCTGTTCTCATCCTCTGTCAATTCATAATTGCGAGCTTCGGCTATCACTTTCGGAATGAATGTATTGGTATGTTTAGTACCCAAATCATCACGTAGTTCCTTTAACGGATCAATCACTTCATTATGGTAAAAGAATTGAGCCAGCCACCGATGACGTTCGTCCCCGGTTATCGCATACAAATTATAAAAGGACTCATTCACTCCACCAAATTCATTCCGTATCATTTTTTGACGTGTAGTCTCATCCAAAGGTTTGAGTTTATGATATGCCCAGTCGGCCATACGAACAACAACCTCCAAAGCTTTCTGATTGTCACTGTAAAGATACTGGTCTATCAATCCAGAGAAAAGCTTATGAAGCGTGTACCACGGTGCCCATACACTGGTGCCACGGATATTCCGATTGATCAATTCTTCAGGATAAGCGCTCAGATAGCCGTTACCCAATGCGGTTTGTACCTCCGCCAGGCCATTCACCAGACTATCCCCTTTTTGTTTGAACTGTTCACTGCCGGTTGCCGCATACATCAAGCCGTAGGCAGAAAGCAAGTGCCCTGTGGTGTGTCCACGCAATTCACAGTCCAAGGACTCCCATCCACCTAACTTCTTTACTGTCATATAACCACCTTCACGACCTGCAAACACGCCAGCATTGGTACGGAAACTGTAACAGCCTGTCCACCTCTATAGAAGCCATCCATACAGAGTCACGCATCATATTTTCACGAAAACGGCTTGGAAGCAAACGAACATCTTTCAAATCAAAACTCTTGACTTTCATCGGAGCCACGGTTTCTCTCTTCAACTTTCCGGCATGTTGGCCGGGATAAACAGACTGGGCCGTCAAAGCACCCGACATAGCCAATAACCCGGCTACAACTAAAATTTTCTTCTTCATTGTCTTTTTCTAATTAGTTCCTCAATCGACATTCAAACTTACTACATAATACGATAAAAGAGAGAAAAACACTCAATGCTTTTCTCTCTTTTCATAAATAGGTCCAACTATAAAACAGTTTTTTATCTACTTTATCTTTATTCCTTCGATATATTCATTCGTGATAAAACCCTTTAAATCCTTTATCTTCTCTCCATTAACCACCACATTTTCAAACGTAATATTCCGCACCATCCTTTCTTTATCCAGCCCTTTTATCAACGAAGGATTCTCGCCTACTCCGTTATAAGTAATATTACGGAAAGTTACTCCATCAATGCTCTGTCCGGGCTGTTTGTCATATTTAGGATTGAAACGAATGTTGATATGGAACAATTTTCCTTCTTGAATACTTTCTACCCGAATATCCTCAAATAAAATATTCTTCACCCTGTTTCTATCACCGGCATCTATAGCCATACATCCCTGATAAGGCACATCATCTTCATCATGTTCCAAAATATCAATATTCCGAAAAATCAAATTTTCAATGGTCTCACCTGTCAAGGACTCCGGATCACCATGATCACCTACATTGATAGGATGAGCAATATCCGCCCAAAGAATGGAATTCTGTACAGTGATATTATCCGAACCGCCCCACCAGTTCCAACGATGATTATATAAAGCAATGCAGTCATCACTATTACGCATAAACACATTGTCTATCAATACATCGTGACAGCACATCATGTCAATGCCATCACTCCAACCTTTGCAACTAAAAGATTTCAAATTTCTGATTGTCACCCCTACAGCACCTCCTCCGAATACCGTGTAATGATCCGGATTGATCACCGTTATGCCATCCACCACTACATTTTTAGAATCTGTTATTTCAATGCCACGAATAGGATGATCCAAGATACCTCTACCCACAATACGTACATTTTCGGCTTTATCCACCCATAGTTTTGCTTTCACAACTGCTCCCGGAGCCAAATAAACCGTCGTATTACTTGGTATCCTTATCTGATTGTTTGGCAAATCTTTAGGTCGATGCACTCCCGGCCCAAAATACATCACTCCTTTCTCTTCTTTCGAGTAAGTCTCCGTTTCCATCGGATTGGCAAACACATGAAGGTTATGCAACCTATCCCCATTAAACTCCACAGAAAGATATCGGGGTTTATCAAGCATAAATGTAATCACATTCTTATATTGTACATAGCGTATATCATTTACCTGCGGACGAATATCTACCTCATGAATCGTTCCATTATTCTTTTTTACCATTACCTCCACAGGACTGCCCATATCAAACTGTACCATCGAAGCATCTTGTACCCTATCCATATCCACCTGCACATTATATTCAAACAGGTCTTTCCATTCACCCCCCGGAACACGGACACGGACTGTATAATCATCATTATGAGGCATACCTGTTTTCAATCCTTCGGGATAAGTCACCAACTGAGCCTGTGCAACCGCACAACACACCATAAGACAAAAGGCTAATAACTTTTTCATTTTTATGCTTTTCTTTTTAAATACGTTTGATAAGCATTTTCCACTCAAAAATAAAAGCCTATTAACCATTTTCTCATCAACAATGATCTTATCTTCTAGAATTTATTCCGTTCCACCTCTTTTCCTTCCTGAAAGAATACCACTTCATACGATGCGTTATCATCTGATAGTAACATATCCGAATCAAACATCAGACACTCAATCTCATAAGGTTGCAATGTTTTCAAAGCAATCCTTCCCTGGCTGGAACCGTTGCATATCACCTCAACTTCCGTCGGTTCCGATGCAGACAAACCAAAGTTCTGTATCTCTACCTTCAACCCACCTTTTTCTTTATCAAACAGAGGGCGACGGGCGGAGAGCAGAGCCGGCCGATAATTCACGTATGGCAAACGGGCATAACCATACAACATATTCCCTTTTTTATCTTTACCTATCATTTTAGGAGCAAATTCATCCGAAGTGATGCCACTGCCCTTCGCTTTAAAGACCACAATCAAATCTTTGCCCGAAACCTTGGTCTTCACAGGCTTGCAACCACGTCCAAAATTCACTTCGGTAAATGAACCGAATCGCAACGACTTTACATCCACATCTGTCTGCGGATTAAAACCTGATTCGGCAGCAATCTTTACCTCAATAGTACGAGTAGACGGAGTGATCTCTTCCTCATTCAAAACAGACAATAGCATTCCTTTATTCAGAGGAATACTTATATTTTTGGAACTATGTTTATCGTTAGGCAGATCGTTCCATTTAATGGTATCAATCACGGCAAAATTCATTTGGACAGCACGCCCCTTCTCATCCTGAAAAACTTTAGGGCGCTCATATTTAAACCAATGTTCCACCGCTCCATCCTTATGGAATGATACACCCGGCACGTATGCTTCCCCTTGTTCTGTCACCCAATGCACTCCGTCCTTGGAACGCTGATAGAAAGCAATTCTGCCCAACCAGTCATTCACGATCAAGTGATATTGCAACTCATCCCGCCATACCACGGGATCTTCGAATCTGCCTTCCACGTCCGGATAAACTCGTTTGTCAGTCAACTGCATATAAGGTGAAAGTCCGTCTTTACTGATCCAGACACCTCCACCCCGACATACCATCAGGTAAGAATCATCCTGACGGCGGGCAAAAGTCAAATTGGAAAGCCCCTCTATAATTTTTCGGTCACGAGAATCAAAACTGAATTTACCATACGTCCACACCTTGCTGTCCACCCCATCTGCTATATAGTAACCGTCAATCACATAGACCACGACACGGCCATCCTTTAACCGGAACGCTTCCGGATTATGTCCTTTTCCCACAGAATTTTGAATTTTAAAAGGTCCTTCCAACCGATCACTTACTGCATGGAAAACAGTAGAATTCGACCAAAACATGTGCCCTTTCGGAGAATCCTCGGGCCAGCCACACACAAACAAATGGTATTTACCATCCGTATCCTGCAATATATTTCCTCCCCAAAAAGAAACTCCGGGAAGTTCTATTCCATTATCCACATAACGATTCAGTACACTGTCCGTACCCCAAATCCCCTTAATCTGAATGCCGTCCGGCATAGGAAGGAAACGGTCCATAAAACGTGCGCCTTTTACTAAATGCTGCCATTCGGCAGGACGTTCACGCTCGGTTATCTGCGCATCTACTGAAGTTAAAAAGAAGCTTGCCGCTATTAAAAAGAAGAGTTTTTTCATTGTGTCATTCATTACACGTTAACAAATCGTTTATTTATGTGCTCAAAAATAAAAAGATTAAGCTGACCTAAATATAAGTCAGCTTAACAAAAAGCACGTAAACCTTTGCGTAAAATAAAAAATCCACAGATACCCCTTAAGAAGCCACCTGTGGATTTATTTAACCAAACATGGAATTACAACTGACTAACCTCTTCGAATGTCAATCCTGTAATTTCCATAATATCTTCTGTAGAGAATCCTTTTTCTTTCATTCTCCGGGCATTTCGAAGAACACCTTCTTTAATGCCCTCTTCACGACCCTCCGCACGACCTTCCGCACGCCCCTCTGCACGCCCCTCTGCACGTCCTTCTAATCGTCCCTCTATCTTTCCCTCTAACTTAGCAGAATCAAGAACATCATTCTGGATCATCAAAGCGCTAAGATGTTCATCATAGGCATGGCGTTCCTGAGGCGTCATTGAATAATATTTCAATTTTTCACGTGCCTCACCCAATCCGGGAGCAGTCGTGTCAGGACGGATAATACCCGTCTTCAAATATTCTATCCATTCCTCTAAAGGGGTCACCGCCACCTTGTTAAACTCATTCACACGGATCAGAAAATACTCCGGATAAATTTCGGAAGGCATACGGGGCACAATGGCATCCTTTTCCCGAGTACTCACTTGAAGAAAGTCTCCTGTATGCACTCCTTTAAATATATTCTGCCCATGATAAAGATAATCAGTTCCATGACCAATATCGAAATAAAGAATGCTGATAGAATATATCTTTTTAACTTTATAATAAGTCTCGCCCAATGAGATATGTTCTGTAATGGCTTTAGCCACTCCATACAGGATACGCTCCAAATAATACAGCTCACGCGTATTTTGAATCTCGATGATAACAATCTCATTTTTACTATTGAGAGCTTTGATATCAACCCGATTGAACTTATCATTCTCCGTTTGCTGGTTACCCTCGCTTTCCAAAATCTCCACTATATGAATTTCATCACCTATCAGTACCGTAAGGAATCCTTCGAGCACACCAAAATTAGCTTTATGACGCAGCAGACGCTTAACAGCCCAATCAAAGCGGATATATTTATCTTGTAATTCCATAAGAATATAATTTATTCATTTTCAATGGACAAAGATAGCAAAAAGGATCATTCTTTAAAAATTATCCTACCTAAATAATTACCTTTTCTTTTTATTTCGCAAAGATGATTTCTTTTATATGCTCTCTCTAAAAAACACCGACCACAGAGTTTTAAATCTTCTTGAAGCTCTTGCTTGAAACTACCTTTTTTCATTTTACAAATACAATATCACCTACATGTTCCCCAACAAAGAAACGCGCCATGTCCGACGTTTTATACCATGCAGGCTTACCGGTCATATCATCCGATATAACTTTACCGTTTATCTTCAGATTCTCAAAACGAATATTCTTCACCATCCGTTCCTCGTCGTAGCCAACGATATGTGAGAATTCGGCATGATCGCCATTATAGGTAATATCTTTAAAAAGCACATTCTCAATGCCCCTGCCCGGAGCCTTGCAATACTTCTTATTGTAAAATATACGCAGATTCACCAATTGTCCTTGCCGGAAATTCTCGATGCGGATATTCTCGAACCGTACATTCCGGACCAGATTATTATCACCTGCATTGATAGCCAGACAGCCTTGATAATCCACTTGCATTTCCCGATGATCCAAAATATCAATGTTCCGGTAAGTCAGACTCTCCATCACTTCATTCCTATCCACATCTCCGTGTAACCCGATAAAAATAGGGTGCGCCACATCTGCCCACAAGGTAGAATTCTGCATTGTCACATTACGGCATCCGCCATGAAACCCCATACGTGTAGCATACACGGTAGTGCAATCATCGGAGTTACGGCAAAATACTCCATCAAACAAGACGTTGTTGCTGGCAAATACATTCATACCGTCCCCCCACCCATATGAACTGACAGCCTTTACATTGCGGATTGTCACACTGTCCGAACCTCCAGTGGGGCATTGGGTTGTGATGAGACCTTCCACATATATATTTCGTGAATTAATAATGCTGATGCCTGCCCCACGACCTTCGGGATGCACCTCACCCCGTCCCAGAATTTTCACATCACGGGCATTGACCGCACGGATACATCCACGCACAATGGCCCCACCTGCCACATAGACCGTCTTTCCCGAAGGAACATTAAGTGTATCGCCGGGTAACTGATGTATTCCCGGAGCAAAATAAATCAGATTCTTATCTTTCAATTTCTTCGGGCGATTTTCATCTATCGGATTCGCAAAAAGATGAAGATTATGGAATATGTCTCCATTTACCTCAATGGACAGATTACGCGGACGGTCTAGCGTAAAAGTCATCGTACTGCCGCTAATCTGCGGAGTGATACCATACGACAACGGACGCACCCTGCCACTCTTTACTTCTCCTTTATTATAGGTAACGGAAACTTCCACCTGACCGGAAAAGTCAAAATATCCCATTGAGGCCAGTTCAACATGATGCTTCGTCTGGCGTACTTCATCTACTTTCATCGGATAAACGTCCACCCATTGCCACTCTTTTCCCACTTCGCGGACTTTAACTGTAAAATCCTTTTTTAAATCGACCTCATCAGGAGCCGGGTAAACAACCAGATGATTCTGTGCATGAAGAATAAAATGGAATCCAACTAATAAATGGACAACCAACAACAATTCTTTTAATTTCATTTATCATTCATTTTTATTGTATTGATCGATTTGGGTTTCAATGTCACCTCTATCTTCTTACCATCTATGACAAAAGTACGGAAACGCGTGTCTTCATCGGGATTATAAGTAACTATAGCCGTTCCATTATCGGCAGTACGAAAGGCAAGCACATTCTCATGGTCTGACACTTTCAACAAACGGCTGCCCGGTTGTACAAAATGAGACAGATGCTTCATCAGATAATATTCATCAGTATAACGTACCTGGCGTGTATTACGATCTACAATAACCATTGCATTTTGTGCCCAGTCCCACCAACTCTTACAAGTTTCATCGAGCACCATATTCCAATACATATAAGCCCCCACAC
>ERZ894203.1030-NODE-1030-length-17202-cov-97.931941_pt1 | contig 17202 bp, 14 predicted proteins | sample MGYA00380286_ERZ894203 | MGnify/ENA primary metagenome ERZ894203 (study PRJEB32331, sample SAMN06328484) | human gut metagenome | biome: human gut microbiome; feature: stool | host: Homo sapiens | collected 2014-02-06 ... | reverse complement strand
CATGATGATGGCGAACAGGGCGGCGAGTGCCATGCACATCTGCAGGATCCACCAGTAACCACCAATTATTGCAAATGGATAAAAACATAGGAAATCAAATATAACGAAATCGGTAAAATACAACTGATTTATAATTAGTTACGAATGGATGCCGATTTTTGATTAGACCGTTATATTTGCCTAAATTGAGATATTTTCGTGTGCTTTTTGTCCCGTTTTTGTCCCTTTCGGATTTATCTTTGTGATGTACATAAGTGACTGATAAACAATATAGTAACAAATCCAAGAATCGGATAACACAGAAAAGAAAATGGGACGGAAGAAGAAAGAAATCAAAATGAAAGAGCCTGTCCGCATACGCGAAAAGAGGCTCAATGACGGCAATGTAAGCCTGTATCTTGATATGTATTACATGGGTGCAAGGAAGAAGGAGGGCTTGAAGCTCTACCTCGTGCCGGAAGTGAACGCCGCCGCCAAGTTGCAGAACAAGAACACGCTCAAGCTCGCCGAGCAAATCAAGGCAGAGCGCATCCTCGACATCCAGCAGCACGGCCTTGTGAATTGGGAGAACGTGAAAAAGGGACGGATGACGCTTGCCGCTTGGGTGGAGAAGTACACAAAGGATGAGAACGGCCTTACCCCGGCAAGCATGAGGTCGAAACGTAACGCTCAGGCAAGGGTGGAACAATACCTACTATATATAGGAAAGCCCAACCTTGCACTGAAAGAGGTGGACAAGGATTTCTGCAAGGGCTTCATCGCCTTTCTGAAAACCTGCACATTCAACAACGGGAAGAAGACCTTGGGCAGTACCACCTGCCGCATCTTCATGAACCGACTTGCCGCCGCCTTGAACATGGCAGTCCGTGAAGGGGTGATTGACAGCAACCCATTCAAGCTGTTGGACGCAAAGGAGAAGCCGCAAAAGAAAAGTGCCATACGCGAGTTCCTGACCATAGAGGAACTACGAACACTGATTGCCACGCCCTGCCGCTATGGCATCGTGAAAAAGGCTTTTTTGTTCTCGTGCTTCACCGGGTTGCGGTACAGCGACATGATGGCTTTGAAGTGGAACGAGATTCACAAGGCGGCTGACGGAAAAACGCTCTACATCGAGCATGAGCAGGTAAAGACCAAGAACATGGTGACGATACCGCTTTCCAACGAAGCCTTGAAGTGGATGCCCCGAAAGTCAAAGGATAGTGAAAGGGTGTTCCATCAACTCCGTATCACCTCTACAACAGTTGAAGTGGTGTTGGGTGAATGGATGCAGGAGGCCGGAATACAGAAGCACATCACCTACCATTGCTCCCGGCATACGGCGGCAACCCTGTTGCTGACCCTCGGTGCAGACCTCTACACGGTGAGCAAAATTCTCGGCCACCAAAGCATCAGGATGACCGAAGTCTATGCCAAGATTGTGGACAAGAAGAAAATCGAAACGATGAACCTCGTGAACAATATGTTTGTGTAACCAATAAGAAAAGGATAAATCTTATGAAAGTAGAAATCAAGGAACGGCAACTGACCGCCGGGAACCGCAGCCTGTACTTGGAGTATTACGAAACGGGCTTCCGCAAGAAAGAGAACCTGCACCTCTATCTAATCCCTGACGATGCACCCCATGCGAAGAAGCTCAACGGGGAAACCTACCGCAAGGCGCAGGAGATACGTGCGCAACGCATCCTGAACCCACCAACCTTTGAGAAGAAGAAAAAGACGGAGGACAACAAAGCAGCCAAGACGATGACTTGGCTTGGATGGTGTGACGACTATATCCAAAGTGCGATAGACAGCGGCAACTGCGAGAAGATGATTGCACACAAGGGCGTTGTCCGCAAACGGATAGCCGCCTATCTCCAACGGATAAAGCGGACGGATGTCCTGCTGAAAGATGTGGACAGGGATTTGGTAAGCGGACTGTTCGAGTATATGCGAAGCTACCGCAACCGCAAACAAATAAAGACGAATGGCGGCAGATTGGCAGCTTATACTCTCGTGCTGTTTGAGGAAACGGTCAAGGCTATTTTCAACAAGGCGGTGCGTGACGGGCTGATTGCGTACAACCCGGTTCAAGACCTTACAAGGGAAGAACGCTTCCATGCGCCGGACAAGCACCGTGAGTACCTGACAGCGGACGAACTGAAACGCTTTCTTGCCGTTGAACCGCAAACCGCAATGGAGCAGACCGTGCAGATGGCTTTCGGCTTCTCGTGCATGACGGGGCTTCGGCTCGGCGATATGCAGCACTTACGGTGGAGCGACATCAAGGACGTGAACGGCGTGCAGATGGTTTCCATCATCCAGCACAAGACCAAGCGTCCCGTCACCGTTCCGCTCAACAGTTTGGCTCTGTCCTTGCTTCCTCCAAGACCGGAGAACGGAGAGGACGGCATCATCTTCCCGTTGGTGAAGAAGTCCGACAACGTGGCGAAGTACGTGCGCCGTATCAAGACAAAGGCAGGGATAGAAAAGGACTTCACCTATCACAGCAGCCGACATTCGGCGGCGACACTGGCGATAACGGCAGGTGCGGAACTCTATTCGGTCAGCAAGATATTGGGGCATGGCAGCATTGCGTCAACGCAGGTTTACGCAAAGGTGAACATGGAGAAGAAAATGGAGGCAATGAGCCTGACGGATGGGGTGTTTTAATTTAATGAATAGTCAGATAGGTTTGTTGAAACATCTCTATATTCAAAGATAACAAGGGGGTCGTCAAATCATCGACCCCCTCTTGTGATATTAAGGTTATATCTTTCCCTTATTACTCTTGTTTTTGCCCATCATTTGTTTTTCGTTCATTCAACTGCATTTCCAACTGTTTTATTTTCTGTTGTAGCTGTTCAACACTTGGCAGTTCACGTTCAATGTTCGCTATCTGTACATTGTCATAAGTTGCAACACCTATGGGCGTTGACAATCCTTTGAAACTGTAACGCACTTCCGTCTGTTTCATGTCGCTACATATTAAAAGCCCAATCGTTGGATTGTCACCCTCGCCACGCAAAATATCGTTTACCGCATTAACATAGAAATTTAGCTTCCCTGCAAATTCAGGTTCAAACCGGACAGCTTTCAGTTCAACGACAATATAACAATGCAGACGTACATGATAGAACAGCATATCTATTCTTCTGCTTACTCCATCCACTATAATTTCCTTTTGTCTGCCAATAAAAGCAAACCCGTTGCCAAGTTCCATTAAAAAACGAGATATGTGCTTTTCCAAAGCCAACTCAAGATTCAGTTCGGTATAATCTACCGGAAGTTCCACGAAGCCAAAGTCATAATTTTCCTTCGTTATTTCCTGTACAAGTTCTGCCTGTTTTGCAGGTAATTGCTCTTTGAAGTTACTTATCGCACCGCCTTGTTTGTCATATAGTCGTGCTTTCAAGTAACGTTGCAGCACTGGGCGTTTCCATCCTTCCTGAATAGTTTGCTTGATATAGAAGATTGCTTCAGGTAGTGTGTCTGTCAGTCTGATAATGTCTAAATGGTGTCCCCACGGAACGAGTCCAAATATATCAGGGAAAGGTGCAATATCGACTTTTTCCGTTTGTATTCCAACATTATACAATTCTTGTACGCTGCGTACAAGTTTTTCATCACGGATTTTGTTCGCATAGAAAGAATACCATCGTTTCATCGCCCATAAGTTATCAGCACTAAGCCCTTTGCTGTTTGGAAATTCTGCCTGCAAATCAAGACTTACCTGTTCCACAACACCAGCTCCCCAGCGTTCTTCAGCCTTGCGCGTTACAAGTTCTCCACCTGTATTCCAATACCATTTCAATTTCTCGAAGTTGGTCTTCAATATGGCATTAGCTTGTGCGGTACGGTAAGATTGCTTCAAATCGTCAACCCACAAGGTATATTCTGTATCACAAGCCATGTCATGGCTGTTCACTATCATAGATTTCTTTCCCATTTGTGCTATTTTTATAAAATCACATGGAGTACTGTCATTTAGAGTACAAAAGTAATTCAAATTCTTGAATAATCATCTTGTTCGCTTTGTAACTTAATATCAATATGTTAAAAATCTGAGGAACAAACTGCTTTTTATGGCTTTCATTAGCAGATTCACATAAAAAAACATTAACTTTGCATTGTTCCTTTATGTGATTGTCAATCAGTTCACGTATTAGGAATCTACATACATAAAAGGCGTTTATCTAACGCTTTGGCTTTGACTGTGTAAGAATCTCGCACGTTCAAACGATTAGTCAAAAACAAAGCAACGATGAATGCCCCTTAGGTGTGTTATATTTTGTCCTTTTAATATGGATATTATATAAATGCATCCACGTGGGGTTTTCGCGTTGCTCGTTTCGACTAATCGGGCAATGCGAGAGCCTTTACACAGTGAAGCGAGCGACAAGATACAGCTCCACGTGCTTTTTGTATGATAGTAAATTGAAAATACAATATGCCCTAAGGAGCTTACGGTGTAAAATTTTGTAATATGGGATTACTTGATTTTCTATTTGGCAGGAGTACTCAGCAATCGGATTTAAAAACAAATACGAAATCCGATGATGACAGAGTTAAAGAACAGAAAGCGCAAAAGTCTGATAATACGATTGAGCCTTTTGTTTTCAAATCAAATTGCCATCAACGGTATGAGAATAATCAGCCAGTTATGGGGTTACAAAAATGCATACGCACAGTTAGTGTAGTAAAAAACACAAATGGTTGCCAAGGATACCGATTGAATCCAGGAATTGGTTATATAGTTAAAATATATAATGATGATTTGGGCAAACCAAATATGTCAGATAAACCAATGAAAGTAGTTCGCAAAACCGACACTTTTATTGAACTTCGTGGATTTCCAATAGAGGCTATGTCTCCGTTCGGTTGGCAAGAAGTAGACTATTCTGACTATGGATTTTTTGTGTATTATAAAAATGGCATAGTGGAAAAATGCGTTCTTCATATGTATGACCGCAATATTAAAATAGAATACATGAGGTCAGCGGATGTAAATGTGATGCCTGGAAATTTGAACACGCCAAATTTTGACAATAGTATTTCTGTAAAGGCTGTATCACAAGGATGCGCTTTTTGCTTGAAATTTACTTCTATTCAAGTGATTAAGCAACCATACAATGGGCAGTCGCAAAAAATTCCTACAAATGTTCATGCAACAGCAATTATAACTCGCAATAAAGCTAATGGAATTACTACATTTTCTATTAGTAATATTGAAGAATTGCGTACCAATGGAATTTTGCAGTCTAATCCTTCTTTCACTCCTTCATTCACATATAATCAAGATGGGCAGGGAAATGAATTTGCCTCTGCTGAGGTCGGCAATAATTTTGACAATGTAATATCAGGAAAGGAGTACATTTCTCTTTTTCAAATAACACGGCAAAAAGGAAAATTAGTCGCTTTTATAATAAACAATCTACCACACATTGATGATTATTATTACTTGATAATCCTTAGTGAATAAAATAGCATATGAATACACATGGGTATAAAATAATACACATTGGTGATGGAACTGAAAACGGTTCTAATGCCATAATCATTGTCAAAGCCAATCCTATCCATCATGAAGAATATTTGGGAGTTTCTTATACTCCATATGAATGTGACGAAACGGAATGGTTTTTCTTTCCAGATAGGCAAGATATTGTTAACCAACTTCTTGAGATCGCACAAGGAGAAGGTATATGGTATCCAAACGAGAGGGAATATAAAGAAGGATTTACAAGAGACGAAGATAGTAATCGCCGTATGTTAATACATAGGCATATAAGTTTTTGGAGTAATAACTATAAGCCTGATTTAAACAGCGGTAAAGCTATAAGCCTTATTCCTAACATTCAATACAAAGTCAAGACTTTGAACAATCAGTATTACCAAGGAGACTGGTTTCATGAGTATTTCTCATTTAGGGACTATGTGGAATCACTAGCTGAAGGTGATGATGTTGAAAATTTTTGGGGTTGGTTGTTTGGACGCCGAGAGTTTAATGGTTATAAACCATATGAGCTTCCTACAAATTTCCAAAACGAATACCACCGCTTTCTTGACATTTGCTCCAATTTTGATAACAACGAATATTGAGTATTGTAGTTTATGGCAACTTGGGAAAAACAGAAAATTCCGCGTGAGAATGGGGAACTCGTAGATATGCAAGTTCCCATTCTTGTATCTGCAAGTCGCAGTACAGATATTCCTGCGTTCTATGCAGATTGGTTTTTCTACCGTCTTGATAAAGCCGGGTATTCGGCATGGACAAATCCTTTTAACGGAGTGAAGAGTTATGTATCATACAAGAATACCCGGTTCATTGTGTTTTGGTCAAAAAATCCAAAGCCATTACTTGAATACCTTCCGATTCTTGAAAAACATAAGATAGGTTGCTATATTCAGTATTCTCTAAACGATTATGAGAAAGAGAAACTTGAAAAAAATGTTCCGTCCGTTTCTGAACGCATAGATACGTTTAAATTGCTTGTAGAAAAGCTGGGATATGGACATGTAATATGGCGTTTCGACCCACTTATTCTTACAGATAAGATAAGTATCGATGCTTTGCTGTCAAAAATAGAAAATATTGGAAACCAACTTTTAGGTTACACGGAAAAATTAGTATTTAGCTTTGCCGACATTCTTTCTTATCGAAAGGTTCAGTCAAATTTACAAAAAGCGAATATTCATTACATTGATTGGAATGAACAACAAATGTTAGAGTTTGCAGAAAGATTATCAGAGCTTAATAAAAAGTGGAATTATGAATTGGCAACTTGCGGAGAAAAAATTAACTTATCCGATTTTGGAGTAAAAAAGAACCGCTGTGTTGATGATGAACTTATAATCCGTTTGGCATACGATGACAAAATTCTGATGGATTATCTCAACGTGACACAACATCCGCTGCCACAAAATAATCTTTTTGGAGAATTAGAACCTTTACCTGAAGGTGCTATAATGCTACCGAATGGGAAGTATGCAGTTCACGGTGATAACCGAGACAAGGGGCAACGAATGTTCTGTGGTTGTATAAAAAGTAAAGACATTGGCGAATATAACACTTGCGTTCATGGCTGTGAATATTGTTATGCCAATGCAAGCAAAGGGCTGGCTTCTAAGAATTTACAAACTCATAAAGAGTACCCGTTTGCTGAAACTATAACTGGAAAATAAGATGTCTGATTTTAGGGAAATAGTCAAACGCTGTAATGATTTGTCATTGGAAGCCATTAGGGACGCAGCACGGCAAGCATTGCCATTTCAATATCGGAATAAACCTTGGCTGTTAACATCAAAAGGTGGTTCTGATGCGGATAATACGATATATTCCCAAGAACTGCAGTTGGATGCTTACCTTGCTTCTTATATCGATTGGCACAAAGGCAAGTTGTTAAAAGCTTTTGCACTATTGCAAGAACCTATGCCACGCTTAATCAATGTTATAGATTGGGCCTGCGGACAAGGCATTGGTACATTGTTTATGCTTGACTATATAAGACGGAAGAATTTACATTGCACAATAAAAGAAGTCATTCTGATAGAGCCATCTAAAATAGCCCTGCAACGTGCGGAATTTTTGATTAGACTAACAGACAGCCACATAAAGATTAGGACTCTTAATAAGAAAATCGATGAAGTAACTGCAGATGAATTGAATTTTACAAGTAGTCTATCCGTTTTTCAGATATTCTCCAATATACTTGACATAAGCGGAATTAACTTGAAGCATCTAACCAATATTCTATATGCAAATAGTTCATGCTTTAACACATTGGTTTGCGTCAGTCCATTTTATTACAGTGGCAATGTTCGTATAAACTCTTTTTTTAATTATTTTCAACGTCCGCTTGCATTTGAAAAGCATGAGCTACAATCTGATAAGTTGCAAGTTGGCTATACTTACAATATAGGAGTTATCAAATTAAAACCTAACACAGTCCAACAGATTATAAAGTATAAATTCTATCCAGCCGTCCAATTCCGTGTTGCATATGAACTCTCAGCTGTACGTGATTTAGTTAAATTTCCACAGAAACTCACATATTTTGAAGTATATGCTCCATTTGACTTAGGGGCAAGCATCAGTGATGACCCACATCCGATACTTGCCGTTTTGAACAATATAATTACAAGAGGATTGCCAACACATCCGTCACCTTTTGTGGAACGACAATTTTGTGCTGCCAATGACTTAATGGTGGAAACGTCAGATAACGGAATCATCGACTTTAATGTAGAATATGGTAGTTGCTATCACAGCTGCCACTGCGCAATAGACAATCTTATTTATGCCTTAGAAAAAAGGGAAGAGCTTAAATTTGGAGAGTTTATACCACAAAACGAGATGGCTTACTCTCCTTTGGCCATAGCGCGTATTCAGAAGCTCCTTGTAGAAGTACTTATATCAGGAAAACTTAGTTTGGATTTACCGGAATGGAATGTGCTTGTTGAGGAAATGGATGTTCCTTGTGGTGCTTTGGCTTTTGAGGATTTCAGACAAATGTTTAATACTCTAACCAGTATGAGTGTTGAATATGAAGCAATGAGATTACCCAAAATCAATTTAACGATTATATCAAATAAGGATTATAATAATTCTCCATTGCACTTGGCAGAGAACCATGTTGAATATGCAACAGATGAGATAAAGAATGTTGAATATGACTTGGTTATACATTATTCATCTGTTCCTTTGAAAGGTGAATATGACTTCTGTACATATAAAGTTAAGAATGATTGTTATTTCGCTGTATCCTCGTCTGCAGAGGATAATCTGAAAGCTGAAAGATATGTTTACACTACAGATAGAATAAGCTACAAACCGTTTACCATTAAAAATGCGCAGGGAATTTACGAGGAAAATTCAAGCCAAGTAGAGAAGCTGACCTTCTTTCTGAATCTTCTCTTTCGTAAAGAAAAATTCCGCAATGGACAGTTGCCCATATTGACAAGAGCTTTGAGCAATTTACCCGTTATAGGGCTTCTTCCAACAGGTAGTGGTAAGTCTCTTACCTATCAGCTTGCTGCAATGTTGCAACCAGGTATAACCATTGTTATAGACCCACTTATTTCTTTGATGAAAGACCAATATGATGGCTTAATTCATAATGGCATAGATAGTTGCACTTTCATAAACTCAACTGTGGCAAATAAGGGAAAGCGTGAAGAAATGATGGAGCGGTCAATGGTGCAATTCCTTTTTTTATCTCCTGAACGATTATGTATTAGAGGATTTAGGAATCGTTTGCGTAATATGCAAGACCTTCACGTCTATTTCGCATATGGAGTAATAGACGAAGTGCATTGTGTATCAGAATGGGGCCATGATTTTAGATTCACGTATCTACATTTAGGAAGGAATTTATATAACTATGTTTTGCCAAAACAGAGAAAGGAAAGATTACAAAATTTGTCCTTGTTCGGTCTTACAGCAACAGCTTCGTTTGATGTTTTGGCCGATGTTGAACGGGAACTTTCAGGGAATGGGGCGTTTCCAATAGATAGCGATGCTATTGTACGATATGAAAATACAAACCGTTTAGAACTTCAATATCACGTAATAAATATTGACGGAGCATCTTGTTATAGTAAATGGGATGTTTACAGAACCAAAAACGATAAGCTCTCAGATATAATGGCAAAAGGCGTTGAATACTTAAATGAATTGTATGAACCAGACAATATCTTACGAATAAAGGAACGATTTATTGCAAGAGAAGCTATTACAGACGAAAAAATGTTACGCGAAATTGAACAAGCCGATTTGCACGTAACGGTAAATGAAAACTGGTATGAAGAAAAGCCGAATACGGCGGCAGCTATTGTATTTTGTCCACATCGCCGTGGAAGTATTGGCGTAAATGACACGCTAAGTAATGTAGGTATAGCTTCTTCACTTAGTTCAAGTTTTGGTAATAAGTATGTAAGTCGATACATTGGAGGTGATGTTCTTACAGAACAAGAAAGATTCCTTTCTGGTGAAACTTCAATTATGGTTGCAACCAAAGCATTTGGTATGGGAATAGATAAACCGAATGTCCGTTTTACATATAATGTTAGTTTTTCAGGTTCATTAGAGGCATTTGTACAAGAAGCTGGTCGGGCTGGTCGAGACAGAAAGATGGCTCTTGCAACTATATTATATTGCCCGAAACAATTTATGGAGCAAAATCCGCGCACTCGTCTTATGGAAAATATCCCAGTGGATTACGGCGTACATAAGTTCTTTTTTGACAATAACTTTATCGGTGAAGATTTTGAGAAAATGATAATGTACTATCTTTTGACTCAAACGGTAATGGATGTAACAGACGAAGAATGTTCAGAAACCTCTGATATACGACACAAGCAAGTGTCAGGGTTTATGGAAGAATTATTGTCCACGAAGATTGGGGACAAACTCGTTTCATACATTTCATATTCACCTGAAGTCAACCAAGAGTCTGTTTCAAAAATCAATATATGGTTATCAAAAAGGAACTACCCTGTACTTGTTTTCAAAGATTCAAGGGACATAAAACAGGGAGAAGTTGAATTTGTTGCAACCATAGAGAAAGCTATTTATCGTATGTGCTGTGTTGGTATAATAGATGATTATACCCGCGATTATCAGAATCAACAATTTCGTATAGTTACGCAACGAAAAAGTGATGAAGAATATTTCCGCCATTTAAAACTCTTTTTGATGCGGTATTATACGGATGAAAGGTCTGATATAGAAATGAGAAAGGCTTTTACATATAAAGGACAAAATGCGATGCAAAAGTGTCTTGGCTATATAACGGAATTCGTTTATAACAAGATTGCTACAAAACGTGAAAGGGCCATACGTGACATGGAAACATTTTGCGAACAGGCAATATCCTCTGGAACGGATTGGATAGCAACTAATGAGGACTTAAAGGATTTCATCTATTTCTATTTTAACTCAAAGTTTGCCCGTGAGGATTATGTTACAGAATTAGGTGAACCATACAGTTTGACTAAGGATTCAGAATACGGTAAGCTTTCTTCGTATGATTTGTTATTCAAATATATGAATGTAGTCGATGATAAAATTGTCGGTTCGTCAGGCTCTCCAAAGGATAACATTAGACATTTACAAGGTGCAGTCCGCCTTATACGCCGTGCCTTGACAGATAGCAATCCTGCATTGGATTTTCTAAATGTATTTTGTCTGTTATATCTTAATGTGCAAGATAATAGAAATTTATATCGTGAACTTAGAGATAGTTTTGTAAATGGATATAAAGAGTTCAAGTCAAGAGCCACAAACTATGACGAGTTCTATAAAAATATGGCTTTATTCATAAAAACGCTCAAAGACAAAAATGCCATTACGGAGGAGAAAATACCCGAATTGGAAGAGTGGCAACAAATTAGTGAGATAGAATATCAATTAGATTGGCTGAACAATTTTAAAAATCAATATATAGCAAATTAGTGTTCTACGATGGAAAATAATGAACTGTTTAAAACAATAGAGCAACTGAAAGAAACCTTGGCTGAAATTTCATCAGCTCGCCAACAGGTTAGTGATACTGTTTCTGCCTATGCACAGACACAAACAGAAATACATTCTTATACGAAACATCTTATGGAGATAGAGAATGTATTGTCTAAACTTATAAGTTTGCTGCAAAATAATGAAGTGACAATAGAACAACAATCTTCATCTGTCGTTTCAAATTTAAAAAAGTCCTGTGACACAATCTTAAGCAAAACAAAGGATGGACTTGCAACGGTTTCGCACAAGTTTGCAGAAGATACCACTGCAAATATTGACTTCATGGGTAAACAGATAGAGAAGTTTAATCATATAATAGAGAATGCAGGTCAACTTACAAGCCGAGTGGAACTGATTTCAACAGAAACTAAAAAACTGGTTTCATTGATAACGGTACTGCAAAAGGACTTTTCATCATCACAAACCGTGCAAAACGATAACATCAATCGGATTCAAAGTTCACTGTCAGGCCAATTGCAAACAGCAAATGGAACATTAAAGGGTATAGTCGCTTCTTTTTCAAAACAGGAAACCATATTAGAACAGCAAGGGGGTATATTGGAATCCTTATCTATAAGCTGCAATACTATTGTAAATGACATTACAAAACTCAATGTTTTATGTGGTAATATTCAAGATTCTGTTAAATCATATTACAATGATATTCAAACGTCTATAGACTTTCTAAAAAAGGAATCAGAAAGACTACAACAAACAGTTTATAAAGAAGCTAAAAGCAATAGATATTTTTGCATTACAATTATAATTGGAATTATTATAAGCATAATACTTCTATTTGTTGTGAAATAGTATATTTCTTTGAGTATTTGATGAACAGTGAATATATTATGTCACAAATGGATGTGAGCAAATAGTGCCACGTGGTAATAACGCAACAAGAATATTTCTTTCAATTCCTAAGGCACGCCCATAGGACTACGGCAATGCAACAAATCGTCAGTATTACTATCGTGAACCTTAGCCATCCGCTCGACAGCCAAATGCCTTCATTCTTTTGAAGGTGTTTGGCTAATTTCTTACTGTGTTCCTCCAAGAGCTTTTTCTCTGCCTTGATGTGGTCGGCAGAACATTGGTTCACCTTTGCCAGTTCACGGTCATCAACCTTAGCCTGGATGACGGTATTCTTTTCCACTTTGACAATGGCATTGCAGATGCCGTCCACTATGTTGTCGGCACTTTCCTCGGCCGCTTCCAGAGCCTTGAAAGCTGCCCGTTCCCGTTGGACGGTGTGTTTCAAGCTGCCGTGTATGTCGTGCAGTTCTTCCTTTAGCGCATTGATTTCTTTGAGTAACTTGCGAAGTTCAACCGTTTGGCAGTTGACTTCCTGCAACAGTCCGTCAAGCTCCTGTATATCCTGTTTCAATTCCTCTTCGGGCGTATAATTGGCAAGCCGCTCACGCAGGGCGGCAATATCGGGTTGTTTCATTTCCGTTGTTGTTTATTTGGTTTGTCATTTGCGTTTCATTCCTGATTTCCTCTGTGCTCCGAGCCTGTGCGAAGCCTCACGCGCACAACGGCGGGCAAATTCAATCTCGTCTTCCTCCGGGTCGCGTCCCCATTTTAGGTCGGACTGCGAGCCGCCGCCACCGCCTGATGTAACCTCGTAGGGTGACGCTATAAGGGTGAAGTAAGCCATTGCCAAGTTCTGCAAGTCCTGCCAGTTGGCAAGTTTTTGATAATCGAACTCGTTGTTGAAGAAGTCAAGCACCTTGTCGGGCAGATAGCGTTTGTAGGTCTTTCCGTCATGCTCAAATTCCGTGGGCAAACGGTTTGATTTATAGTCCGTGTAGTCTTCGAATATCGGATTACTCTGCCGTATAACAGGCTGTGGCTTTTGCTTTGCTGCATTGGGAACGGATGGCTTCGATGTCGGTGCGGCTGTCGGTTTGGATGTCGCACCTGCTTGTTTGGCTTTCTGTTTGTCTTGTTCGTGATGCAGCTTCTCCCATGTCTGCCTGATGCGTGATGCCGTCAGGTTGCGCCCCATTCCAAGTTCCGATGCCTTGAACCTTGTGTTACCCTTGATAAGCACATAGCCACGTATCACATCCTTTTTGTCCTTGCGCAAATATAAGTCGTAGCCTTTGGCAGAAAGCCGTTCCTTATAGCCGTCCCATGACCACTTGTCAAGCTCACGCAATGCTTCCATGCAATCGGCACTGACCTGTGGGATGTTCCCCTCGTGTATGTGCATGGCGGTAGTCCAGCCCCTTTGCCTTGCAACCTTTTCAGCCGCCCGTTGTGCGCGGAGGTGGATGGCGTGGTCGTTGTTGATGTTCCCGTCCTCGTCCACACGACAGACAATGGCGTGAAGGTGCGGTATGCCGCTCTTGGATTCCTCGTGCAGCCATACGCTGGACTTGCTGTGCGATATGTTTGTCCGTGCGGAAATGGTCTTGCCGTCCTTGCCTTGTATTTCCTGTTCATCGAAAGCCGCCGCAAAGTCATTCCACAGTTGTCGCCAGTCGTCCACCGTAAAGTTTTCGGTATTCTCTATCGTCGGGCTTATCTCCATGCGGATGACATTGTTCTTGATGTTGGGATGGTTCATAGTGGCGAACTTCATTTCTGTCCAAATACCCGTAGCGTCCATGCCCTGCGGCATGAAGTTGTCGCAGATGCGCGTTATCTTTTCGGGGTGCTTCTTGTTCCTCGATTCGCCCGATACATAGAGCATCGCCCTTATGCCGTGGGCAACCGCCTTTGCGTTGGCTATCATGCGCTGTCCTCCTTTGTTCCTTGGTTTGTTGTTCCTGCCGGATAGCTGTTCGCCGTCTGCGCGGACTGCAAGAAGTCGGCGACATGGTTCGTGACATGGGCTACTTTCTCGTACCAGTCAAGCATTTTCGGCTGCTGCCGGAACAGGCGTAGCTTCTCGTTGTCGGCCAATCCGTGCAGGGCGTTGGCGAAGTTCACCATGTCCGTGCGGCAAGCCGCAAGCTGCCTAAGACCGTCCAACTCTTTATTGGATAGCCTCTGCCGTGGTTTGTAGCCGAGTGCTCTTGCACGGATGAAATCGCTGCGTGTCATGCCGCATTGCTCGGCGGTGTCTTTGATTTGCGAAAGTTCCTGTTCCGTGACCTTGGTGACAACCACCTTGTCACGCCTTATAACGGGCTTCTTTTGCTCCTGCTCCTGTGCAGATATATCTTCTTCTTGTGTCATATACCAATAGAATAAAATGGTCGTGAAACGGTTTCTAAAAGAGGGAAGCTGCGAGCCTGCGAGCGGCAAGGACAACAGTCTGCCGGACTGTTGCGAGGGCGTCGGGGTAATACCGTCCGAAGGCGGTAATACCTCGGCATACCTCGCAACTGAACGCTACCGCTCCATGCCATTCAACCCGTCCGTTTGCCACAGCAAAAACAGACTGGTGCCAGTGGAGTGCCGGATAATGGAACAACGGTAAGCGTGTTTTTGCACATACCGTTGTCGGCTCGACTTCTGACGGCTCTTATTCTTCCCTCTGTTCGTGGATAAAAGGGTTTGATGTAATACCGCCGTCCGCTGTTTTCCACCCGATTAGGCACGGAAAGGTCATCACGGATGCAACTCTTGAACGGCAAGTGTCGATAAGCCCCATCTCCGTAAGCGTGGCAAGCAGGTTGCGTATGCGTTTCCTGCCCATGTTCCATTGCGAAGAAAGCTGTTCCTCGGAATACTGCGCCTGACCTGCGGAAAGCATGAGCGGCCTGTGGAAGCCTTTGGCTGCACCGTCCGTCAATGCCATCCTTGCCAACAGGTCGCCAAACAATGTGAAGTTGCCTGTTTCCCTGCCGTTGTCATCGGTCGTTGTTCCGCACAGCCATTGCATTGCACGGTCGGAAAATCTGAACGAGAACGAAGCAATCCCTGACGGGCACATGAAACTGTATGTTTCCTTGTCCATAAAATCTTTGACTTTATAAATGTGATATTACTTTTGTTTGAATGGAATGAAGCCGTGCAGGTATCGGCATGGAAACACCGACTTGCTTTTTGTTGTACTCTACACGGCTTCACATTGCCAAGTGTACATAAGCGGAAAGGTATTGCCGAAAAACATACATCAACCAGTCAATAAGTCCTGTCCCGAAATAAGGGAAGAAAAGAAGCTGCGTTACCACGGAGCATACACCTTTCCACTTTTTGCATACAGTCACTTATTTGTACCGTTGCCGTTAGTGCTGCCCGAAAACGGTTGTCCGGGTGCAGGCCGCTTGTCAAGGCTAGACACGGCACGGCTGATGTCCGTGGCATTCACCGCAATGGAAAGCAACGCCTTGTTGACCGTCACCAACTGCCGCTTGTCGCAAAACTCCGTCACACGCTCCAGCAATCCGAACACACGATTCAACCGATGTTCCTGCGCATTGTCCGCTGTCAGCCGTTCGTTTTCCGTACCGCTGTTGAGATAGCGGTTGAGCGCAAGGCGGTCGTCCGCTGAAATGCTCTCTGCCGTAGCCTTGCCGTCAGCGATGGTTATGCTCACACGCAGTGCGTCCGCTTCGTAGATGCCCACACTCTCCAAGAATGTGCGGATAGCTTGTACGTCCTTGCCGCTTACCTCACGTTTGCGGCTCTCATTCTTCTTTTCGGTCAAAACAGCCGAAGCTGCTCCGGCCTGTTCCATGCTCTTGTTCAGTTCCATAATACAATTTGTTTTTGATGTGAATAAAAAAGGTTATTGTCTTTCGTTCATTTCCTGAATCTTGGCGGCAGCTTCCTCCTTGATTTCGTCAACGGATTTTGATTTTGCGCCACGCACCCAATCAATCAGTTTTTGCTTCTCAAAGAAGATGAGTTTCCCGGCAGGCTTGAAGTACGGCAACTGGTTCAAGTGCGTCATCTTGTACAGGGTACTTTTGGCCACACCGAGAAAGTTCGCCGCTTCCTCCAAGTTCAACACTTCCTTGGCCGCATAGCAAAGGTTTTCCAGTCTGTTTACCCGTTCCTGAAGCTCAGCAATTTTGCGCTCCTGTTCGAGATTCATTTTCGATGTTCTGTTTTCAGTCATAATGCTGTTGTATATTATTGGTTTGTTAATCGAATTTGGCCGCAAATGTATATGGTTTGATTTGTAAAATCCGTAATTCAATATATGATTTATAAACATTTATCATATTGAAAATCAGCGATTTTATTACATTGTACAACGCTAAATATGTCGCTTTGTCCGGTCATTGTGCCATGTGGCATTTTTTACTAATAAATTGATTGAACACACATCCAGCATTTCGGATAATGGCAGAAAGGTTGTACATTTGTCCAAGACAATATGCATCGGCGGAAATGCCTTAGTGTACAAATGGCATAAAACGGATTTTAACAAACCTTTGGAATAAGCAACACGAGTCTGTGCATGAGGCACTTGCAGTATCTTCCCGAAAATGCCCATGTGATATAAATGGTTGATTGACAACATATTTATAGGATTTTGCTTGTTTTTCACGGGACAAAATCGTACCTTTGCAGAGAAAAGAGAAGTCCATGACAAGGGATGTCGGGCTTGAAGCGTTCTTGATTTTATTTTCCTGTGGTTTTGTCCCGTTTTTGTCCCGTCTGGGATTTTTCTCATGGAACAAAATTTTGCAAGTAGCTGATTTACATAAAGTTGTAAACAAAAGGAAGTGCAGAAATGCGCTAACCACCAGAACGGGCCTTGTGCACCGGTAAACGTGGCGTCGGTCAGAAACTCGTTG
>ERZ894203.1028-NODE-1028-length-17209-cov-179.961758_pt1 | contig 17209 bp, 14 predicted proteins | sample MGYA00380286_ERZ894203 | MGnify/ENA primary metagenome ERZ894203 (study PRJEB32331, sample SAMN06328484) | human gut metagenome | biome: human gut microbiome; feature: stool | host: Homo sapiens | collected 2014-02-06 ... | reverse complement strand
TTGCTTCCGCTTGCTTGGCTTTGCTTGGTGTTGCTTGCATTTGCTTCAACATTCAAGCAATTGCTTGAATTTGCTTGGTTTTGGTTGCAATTGCTTCCGCTTGCTTGGCTTTGCTTCAAGTTTGCCACGCGTTGATTGCCGCCATTTCGCCCGGCTTCTGCCCGTTTCTTGCACACTTCTTCATACTTGGCACAATCACGGTCAATTTGATTCTTAAAACCAAGGAACAAGGCTTTTAGAAAGGGATTTTCGATGTTTGGCACAACCCCGGTTCGTGCATACCTTAACACTTCAAGAAATAAAATTCCCCGTTCTGCATCAGGTATCACTTCTAATTGCTCCAAACAATCCGTATATAGAACGAAACTATTTTTTCTCATAATGCAAGTGGCTTAACATGATGGGAATCACTACAACTTGATAAAACCACATTTTTAGTGGTCATTTGGTTATGGGCATAATGCGTTGTAGCTTGAATACTTCCAAGCCGTGACAAAACGGTGCATGGTGGGTTTATCACATCATACTTGCATGATGCAAATGGGCATCGTGGATTGGAACTTATCTTTTTGTCATTCATAACAACAATTACTTTAGGTGAATAAAAATGATTGTTGCGAAAACCCCGAAAGTTGCACAAGTGTTGCACTTCTTGTGGTTGTTATAAACGCTTTACTTCAATCCAAAATCGTTTAACCCTCTTTTGACGTTCACCAACTGTAACCCATTCATCTTTTATTGGGATGTTGTACTTTGTTCGCAAAATACTTATATACTTAGTCAAACAAACCGTGTGATTTGAAAAGACTGCATCAAGTGCGGTTAAAAAACGACCGCTTGCAAGTGCTTGATATACGCTGCGAATGTCTGAATTTTCTTTTGTTCCGGGCAATGCTTCTTCTACCGATGGAACATAATCAATAAACTTTTCCATTGACCAAATGTTTTTAAGATTAATAACTATCTGCGTTTCGCTTTTGAAAGACCGTCCAACACTTCGTTGGGTTTGAAAATCAAAACACGCCCACATTGTATGTATGGGAACAATTTTTTGTTTTTCATTCTAATGGCAGTCGGTTGTGAAACTCCTAAAAATTCCGCCAATCCCTGAATGCCCCGAATTAATCTTTGCTCACTTTTGGGCGTTTCTTGTGATGATTCTTTTAGCCCCCTTTCTTCCAAAGCCAAATTAACGGCTTCTTTTGCAAGGGCAATCAAATCTTCCTTGGTTGTCATTATTACTTCCATATTTTTACTAATTACAATGTCTTTGACATATTGTTTTATAGTGCAAAGTTCCCTGTTTATTCCTTGAACGCCAAAGATTATGTCTTTGAGTTATACTTTGATTATCAACATTTTGAATGGTTCAAAAAGACATTCCTACATACAAAAAATGCCGGAATTGATTGTTTTATTTAATACAATCATTCCGACAAAAGAGAAAAAAGCGGGATTTAACCCCGCCTATAAATTAGAAGAAATAATGTCTATTCGTTGAAATATTGTTCTAACTCATTTTTATATTGGGAATATACAGCCGTTTCCAACTTCCAATTCTTTGTTATTTCGGCAAGCCTGATTAAATCATGGGCATTCATTATTGGGTTTTCTTTCAGTTCCGCAATATACGTTTCTTTATCTATTAATGCAAACTCATCAACAAAGAGTGTATAGCTACAAAAATCAAGAATCGTTTTACTATGCAAATTGGTGTAAGTATTGGTTGATTCGCAATCCTCAACCCATAATTTTAGTTTTGCCTTTGGAACGTTGCAAGGTCTATCATTAACACATTCTGCATTATCAAAAGCACAACAGAATGTTTTATTCTCGTTCAATGCTTGCCTAACAAGCTGTAATGTTTCCCGTCTATCTGCTTTAATTTCAAAAATTCCATTCAATGCTAATTGCAATGAATCTTTCATAATTCCATTATTGCCATTAAAGACATGAGTTATTAGTTGATTGTCCGTTAATTCTCTTATGTGATTCATATTGTTAAAATACGTAGATACAAAATACTGATTTTCAGCAATTTTATGTCGGATAACTTGTTAGCTTACCTAATAGAGTTGATTTTTAGCCTTTGATTAGGATTGCCGGATTTTCGGCTGTCGTCGAAATCACATTCTTTGTCGCGGCTCAAAATTGAGCCGGCTGAATTTTCAGCCGACATAACATCCATTCCTATACTTATTATCGGCGATTCATCATTTCCGCCAATCTTTGTTGGTTCATGCTGAAATCAGGTTCATTTTTTGCGTCCATAAGCTCATGGTATTTCTTCAAACAACAACATACAGTTGAATGGTCACGATTGATTAATTGTCCAATTGATGATAATTTCATTTTCAAAACATTGTGGCAATACCACGCAAATAAAGTCCGAGCATAGAACAATTCTTGCTTTCTGCTTGGGCTTCTTATTTCATCAAATGACACCCCTGTTATTTCATATAGGACTTTTTGCAGATTGATGGTTTTTCTATAATCATCATACATTGGTAATGGCTTTTGAATTATGATGTTTTTATCACTATCTACACATATAGCAAAATCCATTCTACATCTTCTAATTTCAAACCACCCATCAATGAAATATGCGACATCAGCTTGAACCAATGCCAAAAAATCAACAAGGTGATTACCCGTTTCCATAACGACTTCAAATCCTAAATCATACATTTTGTTTTTCAATACTTCGATTGCATTCTTGTGCTTGTCGTATTCGCTAAATCCCGATATATATATTTTCATAAGCCGTTCACCTGTAAAAATTCAACCATTCGTTCTTTTGATAGCTTTTGCACGCATTCAACCATTTCTTGCTTGTTTCCACGGCGTTGAAATAGTCTTGCAAGATGAAAAATCGCCAAATCCTTATCCATCGCGATTTGCTCCATGTACTCATCTTTTTCTTCTATGTCAAAAATGGCACGTTCCGCATCGGTAATATCATAATCGAATACCGTTTTCATGGCTTCGTCTTTGAAGTTGAAATTTTGCATCTGATTTTTCTTTTCTTGCCCATTGAATTTGAAATACCGCTCCATTACTTTTGCATCTTTATGACCCGTAAATGAACGCACTACTTCCGCTGGGATTCCTTTATACAATGCCAATGTCACAAATGTTTTTCGGGCAACGTGTGAAGTTAATAATTCATATTTGGGAACGGTTCTTTCTATTCGTTCCGACCCCTTGAATATCACTTTTGTTGTCGGTTGGTCAAATCCCGCTAATTTACCCAATTCTTTAAGGTAGTCATTATACTTTTGATTGGATATAACGGGCAAAACATTTTCCGACACATTTTTGTATTGTTCGTATTTCTTAATTATTGGATATGACAAATCATTAAAATATATAACAATCGGGTCGTCTGTTTTTATAGTAACCAATTCAATTCTATCTTCTTTGATATTCGACCATTTCAAATTGCGGACATCAGAATATCGCAATGACGTTGCACAACAAAAGCAAAAGACATCACGCACACGTTCCAAACATGGCGATTTAATGGGCAAATCGTATAGGTGCATAAATTCTTCCGGCGACAAAGCGATGATGTTTGTCTTGTCACTTGTGGAAACACCTTTCAATTGCGGTTCAAATGTCTTATACGCAATAGTTTTATTAAAACCCTTTTTGGTCGCCCAATTCATAAAGGTTTTGAAATTCTTTATCAGCTTTACAATGTATGGATTTGAAAGATTCTTTTCATTAATCAAATAACGAATGAATGCGTTGAAAAAATCTTCCGTAATATCGTCAAATTCTATGTGTTTTCTATATCCTTGAATATGGGATATTAAAGTTTGGTGCTTTGTTACAGTTGCTTTTGTCCAAGTATTGTTTTCTTTGGCTTCTTCAATAAATTGGGCATAGTATTCCACCAATGGTCTGTTTGCCCTTGCTTCTTCATCCAATTCTTTTTTCAGTTCGTCACGTACAATATTTGTTGTAGGGCGGACTTCATTCACTTCTAATCGATGGAACACATTTTCAACGGCTTGTTTTATTTCACGCAATCGCATATTGATTTCCGTTGCGCTTTCACCGCGTTTATTAAACGTGTTTTTCTTAGCCTGTTGGATTCTTGTGCCATCTGCTGCTTTGTCATTTATCCATTTTGATTCATCTATTCGATAGCCAACATAATAAAAGATTCGCTTGCTATCAAATGTAATGTCTGCAAGGATTTGGGGATTTAGCATTTTCCCGTCTTTATCCTTGGGGGTGTCTTTTCGCTTTTCCAAGCGGAATTGTACTGTGAATTTATATTTCTTCATTGACCAAAATTTGTATGTAAGACTTTAATTGCGGACAAATTTACATACAAAAATCGGTTCAATCAAATTTATTCCGATTTATTTTATTTCTCTATATAATCACATAAAGTATATATAATCAAGCATTTGTAATGCACTTGCATTGCATTTGCATATAATAATTTCTATCTGCTTTATAAAAGGTTCAAGTTCCTGTCTCTCCGCTAGGTTGATTAAGTTAAGTCCTGTAAAACTAAGGTTTTACGGGACTTTTTTTATGTCAACTAAAAAACAGATTCGATAGATTCATTCTTGCAGAAACAGATGCTTTCTTTTTTCTGTGTGTAATAAACTGTAATGATATCGTTATAGGGTTGCTGGAAGTAGCCTATGATATTCGGAACAATTTCTTTCTAAAATGCTGTTTTTTCTATCCTCTTTAAAAAAGTTTCTACTTTTGTGTAGTTTTTGTGATACTCCAGGCGTCTAATGGTCAAAAAATAAATTCATACGATATGGAAATATTGGATACTGCATTTGCGCAAATGGTGAAAGAGCATAAAAGTACCATTTATACAGTGTGTTTTATGTTCTCGAAAGATTCCGATGAAGTGAGTGATCTCTTTCAAGAAGTACTTATCAATCTTTGGAAAGGATATGATTCTTTTAAGAATCTCAGTAACATCAATACCTGGATTTGGAAAGTGAGTTTTAATACATGTATTTCATGTGAGCGGAAAAAGAAAAGGCGGCCCGCTGTTCCTCTGACCATGGATATCAACCTTTTTGAGGATAAGGATGAAAATTCCCGACAGATTCGTTTGCTCTACGACCGTATCCACCGGTTGAGTCCCTTCGATCGTGCTATCGTTTTATTATGGTTGGAAAATATGAGTTACGAAGAAATTGGAGCTATTGTCGGAATTTCCACCAAGAACGTATCTGTACGTTTGTATCGTATTAAGGAAGAATTGAAAAAAATGTCGAACCATTAAAATGTAGTGTCATGGAAAATTATGCAGATAGATGTGAGTTAGACGAGATGAAGCAACAGATTCAGTTGCTGAAGGATAAGCTGGCTAAAGAAATCATTGTTAGTGAAAAGTTAATTAGACATTCTACCCAAGATAAGGTGTCCTATATCAACCGGAAGAAGAAGTTTATGTATTTTTTAATAGTCTTTGCACTTGTTTATTGTAATGTATTTTTCTTGCTGATGGGATATTCATGGATTTTTTGTGCTGTTACTTCTGTCTTTTTAATTATTTCCGGATGTTACCAGCGATATAGTCATAAGGGAGTAGGTATAGATTGCATATCAAAAGGTAATTTGCTGGATATCAGTAAGGCATTGCTTCGCATGAACCAACTGAATTTAAGATGGCTTTATTTCGGCATTCCGTTTGCTTTGTGCTGGATTGTTTGGTTTATGTTTGAAAGTTATCCGAAAGTAGGAGGTGAAATGATATGTTACGGAGGAAGTGTTGGTTTTGTTTTGGGAGCTGCCGGAGGTATTTTACACTGTATTCGTGTTCGTCATAAAGCCAAAGAAGCTATTCATGATATTGAAGAATATACTAAGGATAATTGAGTAACTGCTTATCTTGATTATTTTTCGGATTACTGAATGTTGTTTTCCCCAGTTGGATTGTGTTCCGGCTGGGGAAAATTTTTACTTTCACCTTTTCTTGCCTAGTCCCATATGTAGCTGAATGCCCACAGAAACGCTGAGGTCGTTTGACCATGAACGGGATTTTACGGTTTCTGTTACAGATGGCAGATCGGGTTCTGTTACGGTATAGGTTGTATTACAGGACTGTAACGGACAGCGATAGCTGACGTCTAGAATTATACTGCACAGATTGGAAGTACGGTATCCTGCTGATATTCCGGGATTGAGAAATGTGGATGAACGGCTTATTTCAAGTTTATATGTTGTATCTTCAATGGTTTGAGTTTTTTCAGAGCCTCCGGCACTCATGCGTCCTATACCGATTCTTGGCATCAACTGCCATCTTCCTATTTCTTCCATGTAGCCGATACCTATACTTGCAGAAGGTTTTATTCTGCTTAATCCGGGAAGCAATTTATCGCCTATGGTTTGAGCGATGTTGCTCCATAGATCATCTGTTTGAATTTTGAAGAAGCTTAATCCTATATCCAGATAGGCGTTCCAGTAGCGTGCAAATCCGACAGATATCCGCCAGTCGAACTGGGTAGCAACATCTGCGCGTGACCCGAAATATTCAATATGTTCACTTCCTCCGGTATTGAAATTAGGACCTATTGAAAACGACATGATAAATGGGGAGCGGGAGGATAGGGAGGAAGCTTTGTCTTGTGCAGCTACCGGTAATGTGCCGATGATGAAAAGAATAATCACTGCAAGCTTGTGTTTCTTCATAAGCTTAGGTAAAGGTTATTATAAATAAAAAAACTTTGTTTTTTCTGGTTTCCCGAATTCTATAATTACAAATATAATTATAATTGGGTATTTTTATTTATTCCCCTGCTGATATTTTATGCAGGTACAAGAAACAGAAGTAAAATAGTTTGATGTGATTAATTCAATGTCTAAATTAAAGTATATGATGGGATAAGAAGGAATGAGCAGAGACTCTAAAAATAAAAAGATGCAGATCTTTTATTAAAAAGAACAGCATCTTTTGTCTGATTTATCTTGATGTTTTTTTTAAAATTGTATAAAAAATCCCTCGCCTTTTCCGTTAAGCTTTTTTTAACTAATACGTATAGGCGAGGGAAACTTTAAAACTTATTGATTTTCAAATGAATACTTTCTGGGAAATTATTTATTTGGTGTGTCCCAGACTTTGGTTTCGCTGCATTGAATATCTGTCCATTGGTTGCCACATTTCAGTTTGAAATCACCTTTTTCCAGACGCCATTTACCGTCGTAACCAACAAATGCCAGATCACTGCCTTTCAGTTGCATGGTTACGGTTTTGGTTTCACCCGGATTGAGTTCGATTTTTTCGAAATTACGCAAACGGATGTTGTCGGGAGTGCTGCTTGCTACCAAATCTTTTGAATAAAGCAGTACGCTTTCTTTTCCGGCAACTTTTCCTGTATTGGTAACATCAACGCTGACTGTCAGCACGTCATCGGCTGTAAATGAAGTTTTGTCGACTTTCAGATTTGAGTAGCTGTAAGTTGTGTAACTCAGACCGAATCCGAATTCCCACTGTACATCCATTACCGAGTCGTAGTTGTAATTTCCGCCCATCTGTCCCATGTTTTCGCAAGGCTTATAGTCGTAGTTTGCCAGTGCATTGATATGTTTAGGATAGGTGAAAGGCATCTTTCCGCTGAAGTTGGCATCGCCGGCAAGCAGGTTGGCAAGTGCATCGCCACCATAGTTGCTGGGCAGCATGACGTTGACTACGGCTTTTGCCAGTGGAACAATATCGTTGATGATACGTGGACGACCTTGATTCAATATCAGAATGACTGGCTTTCCGGTTGCAGCAAGAGCTTTTACCAGATTACGTTGGTTTTCCGACATGGTCAGGTTGGTCAGATTACCCGGAGTTTCGCAGTAAGAGTTTTCTCCGATGCAGGCAATAATCACATCGGCACGACTGGCTGCGGCAACTGATTTTTCGATTTCCGGCTGATTTTCTTCCCACCAGTTATCGTTTTTGTAAGGAGCGTAAGTCACGCCCGGTTCGTAGATGATGTTCTCCTTACCATACTTGTTGCATAGAGATTCGTAGATTGTGTTGTAAGCACCGGCACATTGGTCAGCTAGATGTCCTTGCCAGCTGTATGACCATCCTCCGTTCAGGCAACGCATGGAGTTGGCATTTGGACCGGCAAGCAGGATTTTTGTTCCTTTGGCAAGTGGCAGGATATTGCCTTCATTCTTCAACAGTACTTCTGATTCTTCGGCGGCCTGTAAAGCAACACGGGCAAACTCTTCAGAACCGAATTTGTTGTATTTCTTGATATCCCAATATGGATTTTCGAACAGTCCCAGACGGTACTTCAGACGTAATACGCGGGCTACGGCATCATCAATGCGGCTCATGGGGACTTCACCTTCCTGTACCAGTTCTTTCAGGTAGTCGCAGAAGCTTACTTCGTAAGGAACCATCGACATGTCGATTCCGGCATTGATGGCAATCTTGACAGCCTCTTTCTTGGTTGCTGCAATGTGGTCGCGTGTACACAGATTGTTGATATCTGCCCAGTCGGTTACAATCATACCGTCCCAGTTCAAATCTTCCTTCAACCATTCGGTCAGCAGTTCACGGTTAGCATGGAAAGGTACACCATTGTCTACACCTGAGTTAACCATTACACTCAGTGCTCCCTGACGGATAGCTGCAAGGAACGGGGCGAAGTGCTTTTCGCGCATATCGCTGCGTGAAATAGAAGAAGGTGTACGGTCCTTACCCGAAACAGGAACACCATATCCCATGTAATGTTTCATGCAGGCTGCCACATTATATTCGCCGATATGATTCGGATCACTTCCCTGAAAACCTCTGACAGAAGCCTTACCCATTTCTGCGTTTACGTAACAGTCTTCACCGTAGTTCTCCCACATACGCGACCAGCGTGGATCACGTCCCAAGTCGACTACCGGAGCATAGGTCCAAGGGATACAGCCGGCTTTAGTTTCGTATGCCGAAATGGCTGCTGCCTTTTCTGTCAGTTCACGGTTGAAAGCTGCTCCCATATTGATGCCTTGCGGGAACATGGTTCCATCGAGTGTATAGGTAGTTCCGTGAATCTGGTCGACACCATAGATACAAGGTATGCCGATTTCTTTCATGGACAAATCCTGAATCTGTTTGATTGCTTCAGCCCATTTTTCCTTTTTCTGTGCGACACTCAGCGGAACATTCAACAATGAACCTACCTTATATTTACCAATTACAGTGTCGAGCATGGCAGGATTCAGTGTAAATCCGTTTTTCTTGCTAGCTTCGAAGTCACTTACTACGTCGATGGTGATTTCACACATCTGGCCGATTTTTTCTTCGAGTGTCATTTTCTTCAGCCATTCCTGAATATGTGCCTCGATAACCGGATCGGAGGGAATAGCCGGAGCCGGCTTTTGTCCTCCTGCTGTCAGGCAGACACCAGTACATAACACAGATGCCAGTGCCAGTTTCTTGAAGTTTTTCATGGTCAATTATTTTTTAGTTGTTATAGTTTGTTTATCAGTTATTCGAATATGAACGTAATACATTCTCCTTGTTTTACAGTGAACGGGATGAAAGAGTCTGTGCGACAGGCTGTATCGTTGAGGAGTACTTTTTTGACTCCTTTGGGCCATTTCATCTTCAGATTGTTCTGCCATCCTCCGGTGATGGTTGCCTGTACTGGCTTTCCATCTTTCCATACAAGATCGACTGTGGCGCCTCCTCTTACTTTTAGTCCGTAAAAACTTCCGTCTTTCCAGGAATCAGGCAGGGCAGGAAGCAGGTGGATGAAGCCATCCTGACTTTGTAACAGCATTTCGCTGATACCTGAAGTTCCTCCCCAGTTACCATCCATTTGAAAGGGTGGGTGTGAGCAAAAGAGATTAGGGAATGTTCCACTTCCGTGTTGTGTGGGGTTCTGAGCCGTATATGCCGGGTAAAGCAGGCTGCGGAACAGCTTATATGCGCGGTTGCCGTCGCCCAGTCGTGCCCAGAAGTTGATTTTCCATGCACGACTCCATCCTGTACCTTCGTCCTCTCGTCGGTTTAAGGTTTTCCGGCAGGCTTCTGCCAGCTCGGGAGTTTTAAGAACTGAAATCTGATTTCCCGGATGCAGACCATATAGGTGAGATACATGACGATGATGAATATCCGTTTCTTCGTAATCTTCTAGCCATTCCATCAGGTATCCTTTCTTGCTTATTTGGTGAGGTGGCAATAACCCGATGGCCTCTTGTAAAGCTTCAGCATAAGCAGTATCTGTATGCAGAATATGTGAAGCTTCTATCACGTTGGTGTAAAGTTCACGTACCAGTTGGATATCCATTGTCGGACCCATACATACACTGATAGGCGTACGGTCTTTTCCCGGTAGATAAAAAGCATTTTCGGGTGAAGAAGTGGGAGCTGTAACGAGCCATCCGTGTTTGGGTTCGCGTACCATGGTAGAGTAGAAAAACTCTGAAGCTCCTTTCATAATCGGGTAAATATCCGCTAGATAGTTCCGGTCGCCACTGAAAAGATAATGTTCCCACAAGTGTGCGCAAAGCCATGCTCCTCCGGTATTCGTTGCTCCCCATGACGGGTGTTCTCCGGGAGCGGTATAGTTCCATACATTGGTCATCATGTGGAGTACCCAGCCTTTTGCTTGTGGACCGTAAAAGGCTTTTGCACTCTCTTCTCCGCTGGGAACCAGGCGTTTCACTAAGTCAACCAGTGGTAGATATAGTTCCGATAGATTAGCTTGTTCTACCGGCCAGTGGTTCATTTGTACATTGATGTTCGTATGATAGTCGCCATTCCAGGGAGTTCCCGGCTCGTTAGCCCAAAGTCCTTGCAAGTTGGGAGGCAGGCTTCCCGGACGTGTACTGCTTATCAGCAAATAACGTCCGTAATTATAGTAAAGAGCAGCCAGCGAAGGATCGTCTTGCTGCTGGAATCTTTCAATTCTCTGATCGGTAGTCAGATGTGAAACGGCTTCATTTTCGGGCAGACGGATTCCTGCACGGTTGAACAGAGCCTGGTAACTTAGGATTGCTTCCGATACAGTTTCGCAGAGATTGCTTTTCAATGCATCGTTGAGTATTCGGTCTGCTTCCGTTTCATAAATTTCTCCTGTCAGAAAGGAGGTCTTTGCCGATACTACAATCCATGCTTCGTCCGCATTTTGTACAGTGATAGACTGTTCGTCAGTCGACTGGTTTGTCTGCTTGCCCTTGCATGTTATTCCGGCAATGGCAGCATAACGGACACCCGTTTGCGAGGAACCACTGTCCAGACTGCCGTACAGTTCCAGTTTTCCTTCAGCCAGTTTGCGTACGCTTCCTCTTTCCGGACGGCTCAAATTCATTTTGAAATTGATGGAACCAGGAACGTTTGCTTTCAGGTGTATCAGCATGATATCTTTATCGCGTGAAACGACGTATTCGCGCACATAACTTACATTCCCGCGGGAGAAAGTTGTGTATGCGATTCCTTTACTTAAATCCAGCCAGCGGTGGTAATCAGCAGGAACATCCTTTTCATGTACTCCGTACTGATGCTCCAAAAATAAATCGCCCAACATCTGAAAGGCTCCATACGTTCCTCCTTTTTCCGGTTTCTTAGGAACAAAGCTGGTGTACATCAGTTCTTGTGCTTCTTTATTCTTTCCTTCGAACAACAGCCGACGTATTTCAGGCAGGCTTTTGGAAGCGTCGGGATTCAGATAATTGGCTTCCGACCCACTCCACATGCTGATTTCATTCAGGACAATATGTTCTTTGCCGATTCCTCCGTCGGGCATCATACCCAGTCTGCCGTTGCCTAACGGAAGAGTTTCTTCCCACTGTGCAGCAGGTTCGTCGTACCACAATGTTTGGTCACTGCGTCCTGGAGTTGGATGAGGTTCTTCTCCGGTAATACATTTATACAATGTTTCAGCAATAATAGCAGCTCCGTACTTGTCTGGATGCACTCCGTCGACGTAGAGTTGTGGATAATAAGGAAGCATTGCTGTATGCAGGTCGATCACGGGTAAGCTTCTTTCGGCTGCAACATCCCGGATATATGGAATGATTCCGTTTACAATGATACTGTCGTTGATGCCCCATTCTTTACGGTTAGAAGGAATAGGCAGACAAAGGTAGATGCGAGGATGTGATGCAAGTGCCTGGAATTTATCGATCAACAGGTTCAGATCGTCCTTGAATGTAGCACGATGCTGCCAGTTCTGCGGCTTGGAATCATTGGTTCCAAGTTTGATGGTTACGATATTGGGCAGAAAATCCAGCGCTTCCTGAAAACGTGTAGTTTTCATATAAGGCAGATCTCCTTTCTGGCTCAATGTATGGGCGGTCACGCCAAAGTTGCCTACTTCGTAATTGTTTCCCAGTAATTTCTGAAGGGCAGCCGGATAACTTTCTTCCGAAGGATTCTTCAACAGAAATCCTTCGGTAATGCTGTTACCTACACAAGCTATCTTGATTCTCTTTTCCGTTTGTGCCTGTATGGCAAGAGGAAGAATCAGGAATATTCCTAATATATACAGATATAGTTTTCTCATGTTTATTCTCCTTTATATTTCATGTATCGGAAGTCTGCATACGCTTTCGATTGTGTGGAAGCAGATACACTATATAGTCCGAGTACGACTCCGGTAAATCCTCCAGCTGTTTCGCTGCTGAGGTAACGGGTATTCATTTTTCCCAGCTCATGATAAATATCGTTTTCTGTATAGCCGAAGTAATAGAAGTTTATGTCCGATTTAATATTCAGTTCTATGTTTCCTTTACTGTTTAGTGGTATCTCCTTTTCGATATGTTCCAATTCTCCCAGTTTGTAGCGAAGGACAACCGAACGGCTTTTATCCTTGTTCTGACGGACGAACAAATCGTAGTGTGAGTGGTATTCCATATATACACTGATACCAGCTTCATCATTCGCTTGTGCATCTTTCAATTCCAAAGAAGTAGCGGCTTCCATATTGAAGTGCTCTTGTCGGATAGCAACAAAAGTCGGGCTCTTTTGCTCATTCAAAGAAACCGGAGTTGCTTTCAGACGGAGATTTCCGTTCTTGAATTCATAGTTCTGCATATCAGGATTTTGCAGGTACATCCATTCGGGAGATAATTGTTTGTTCTCGAAAGTGATGGTTTCGGGTTTTTGCTTTACTGTCTGAAGTGGAAGAGTAGGAACATTCATGTCCAGCTGGATTGTACCATTTCCGTTTACGACGGGCCATGCATCTTTGTCCCAGCGTACGGGGGCCAGATAAGTTTCACGTCCCAAGGTATGATGGAATCCCGGCATGATACGGTAAGCAAGACAAACCATCCACCATGAACCGTCTGTACCTTCTACCAGATCGGCATGGCCTGTACCCTGAATAGGGTTAGTTTCTCCAGCCTGACAAGCATGAGTCAGAATCGGATTTGCCGGATTTCCTACGTACGGTCCGTCAATGTAACGGCTGCGTGCGATGGTGATGCTATGTGCTACTTCTGTTCCTCCTTCTGAAATGAGCAGGTAATACCAGCCGTCTTTCTTATAAATATGTGGTCCTTCCGGATAACGTCCTCCGGTTCCGTTCCATATCTTTTTGGAAGGTGTGAGCTGCTTTCCGGTCATCGGATCTATTTCGCACAGATTGATGTAACCGTCCGGATTACTTACCATGTAGCATTTACCGTTTTCGAAATACAAAGAAGGGTCGATTCCTCCTTGTTCCAGCCATACGGGTTCCGACCATTCTCCTTTGGGATCGGTTGTGTGTACCAGAAAATTACCTTTGCCTGATACATTGGTCGTAATCATGTAGAATACTCCTTCGTGATAACGTATGGTAGGGGCAAAAATACCGCTTCCTCCATTGGCTCCTTTCAGGTTAAGTTGTGATTCCCGTGTCAGGCAATTGCCTATCTGCTCCCAGTTTACCAAATCTTTACTATGGAAGAGAGGTACTCCTGGAAAATATTGAAAACTGCTGTTTACCAGATAATAGTCATCGCCAGCTTTACATACGCTAGGGTCGGGATGAAATCCGGGAATTACCGGGTTTTTATAACCCTGAGCAAATGTTTCGCATAGAGAACAAGCTAAGGCGCAAAGTAAGATACCAATGTTTCGCATAATTCATTAAAGTTAAAAAGTTACTAAGTCTTTACTTGACTTCGATTACAAAGATACATGATTTTGATTTTCTGCATCCGTTCTTTTGTTTCCTGTCACGAGCTAAAATGTTTCCAATAGGGTATTCAAATGTTTCAAACCTGTTTATTTCCCTGTTCTTTTATGATTTAACGTACATAGAAAACATTATTTTTGTTGAATAAAGTAGGTAGCTAATAATAAAATCTATAATCTTATTTTACTATGAAATTTTTTGTCTGGTTATTTTTTCTGTTAATTGGCGGGGTTAATGTTTGGGCCGCAGGACCTAAAATATTGTTCATCGGTGATTCCATTACTGATGGTAACTGGGGAAATAGTGATGGAAGTGCCCAACCTTCTTCTGTCCGCAATCATTGGGATATGAATCATATCTATGGAAGTGGGTACATGTATCTGTGTGCTTCTTACTATCAAAGTAATTATCCTGAGCAAGAATATCAGTTCTTCAACCGGGGTATCAGCGGAAATACATTAAACGATTTGAAGAACCGGTGGAAGGAAGATGCTCTTGCGATACATGCTGATGTAGTTTCTGTCTTGATAGGAACGAACGATGTGAATGAATATTTAGGTAAAAAAGACGGTGGAGCTTTCGATTTTGTTTCGTGGGAGCAGACTTATCGGAATTTACTGGATAGTCTGCGTCAGGATAATCCGCAGGTGAAGATTGTATTGGGTGAGCCATTTACAGCTTGTACGGGAAATATGAAAAAGACTGAAGATTTTGCTTTACGGGATAGCCTGATACAGCGTCTGGGAAAAATAACCTTACAGATAGCAGCCGATTATGGAGCTGTATTCATCCCATATGCTTCGATGTTTCACTGTTTGCTGGAAGAAAACCCGGAATTGCCGGATACTTATTGGATTTGGGACGGAATTCATCCGACACCTGCCGGACATAAGCGGATGGCAGACTTGTGGATAGAACAAATAGAAAAATATCATATATTGTAATAAAGGAGGATAAACAGATGGGCAGATGGAATATCAGGTGGAGCATATTGCTTGTTTTATGGTGTGTTACGGGGGTGAAGCTGGCTGCAATGAAAGTTGAGTCATTAGATAGGGGATGGTTTTTTAATCGCGGGTATGAATCTCAGGCTGCGGATAAGGTAACGGTTGATCTTCCGCATACGTGGAATGCTGCTGATGCGATGTTTGGTAATGTGATTTATTATCGGGGAATGTCAACTTATTCACGTTTTATCGTTGTACCTTCATCGGAGAACTTTAAGCGTGTTTTCTTGCGCGTAAAGGCTGCACAGACTGTAGCTGATGTGTATTTGGATAATCATTTTGTAGCTCAGCATAAAGGTGGATATACCTCTTTTACCGTAGAGCTGACTCATCTGATTCGGAAAGGAGAAAAGCATAAACTGGATATCAGGGTGAGTAACGCTCAAACAATGGAAATAGCTCCGATATGCGGTGATTTTAATATATGGGGTGGACTGAATCGTGGCGTGGAGCTTTTGTATACGGATGATGCTTGTATTGATCCGACATTTTATGGCTCATCTGGAGTTTTCTTTACTCAGTGTGATGTTTCCGAAAAGTATGCCGGACTGGAAATGAAAGCATTGCTATCGGGAACTGAAATGGCATTGAATGATTGTTCTGTTGAGTTTTCTTTGTTGGATGCGAAACGTAAAGTTGTTTGGTGTAAAGAAACAAGTGTGTCTGGTAAGGAAGCCCTGGTGAAGATGGAACTTAATAACCCGCATTTATGGGATGGAGTTAATAATCCATATTTATATACCGGAGTTGTCGTTCTGAAAAGAGGTGGTAAAGAGATTGATCGTCGGGAAGAACATGTTGGCTTCCGGTTTTATTCAGCAGATCCGGATAAAGGCTTTTTCTTAAATGGTAAGCCCTATTCGATACATGGAGTCAATTATCATGAGGACCGTGCAGAAAGAGCATCGGCTTTTCGTCCTGAAGATTTTGAATCGGATTTGAACTTGATACAGGAAATGGGATGTACTGCTGTTCGACTGGCGCATTATCCGCATGCACAACAGTTGCATAATTTGATGGATAGGAGAGGACTGATTGCCTGGGCTGAAATTCCTTTTGTAAATGTATTTGTCAGCCACCCTCTGTATAGAGAAAATTTAAAGCAACAATTAGTGGAACTGATTTGTCAGTATTATAATCATCCTTGTATTTTGACATGGGGACTTTTTAATGAAATCAACCCGGGATGGCTGGAAAATCCAAACCCTATGACAGAAGAACTGAACAAGTTGGCTAAGAAATGGGATATATCACGACCGACAACGGGGGCAAGTAACCAGGAAGATCCTTTGAACGGAATACCTGACTTGATTGCATTCAACCGTTATTTCGGATGGTATGGGGACGATTGTAAAGAGATGGGTGAGTGGATCGATAAGGAGCATCGGGCATATCCTCAGCGATGTATGGGCATAAGTGAATACGGTGCTGGTGCGGATGTGTTTCAACAGACGGATTCCTTGATTCATCCAGAGCCGTGGGGACAGTGGCATCCAGAAAACTGGCAGACTTATTACCATATAGAAAACTGGAAACAGCTTGCTTCACGTCCGTTTTTGTGGTGTAAATTTGTTTGGTGTATGTTTGATTTCTCGGCGGCCGGTCGAAAAGAAGGCACGACTTTTGGCCGAAACGATAAGGGATTGGTGACATACGATCGGAGGATTAAGAAAGATGCTTTTTATTTTTATAAAGCAAATTGGAACAAGAAAGAAAAAGTGCTGTATATCGCATCGAAGCGTTGTCAGAATAAGTCGAATTCATCGGTTGACATTCAGGTGTTTAGCAATTGTGGTGATGCAGAGTTGTTTGTGAATGGAAAAAGTATGGGAAAATGTACGCCTGATGAGGTCTGTGTGGCTACATAGAACAATGTTCCTTTACAGTCGGGAGAGAATCAGGTAACAGTACGTGCTTCGGAACTTTCTGATAATTGTGTGTGGTATAACAATGACTGAATTGAACATATAAATAACGTTTGACTAGGCTGAATCTATCGTTTCATTACTGTGAAACGTTATTTTCATTTAGGTGAAGCGAGACACTGTCCAAAATTTTGTGTAAATGGAAACAGGATTCAGTTGTAAGTTTGTT
>ERZ894203.1027-NODE-1027-length-17244-cov-168.862296_pt1 | contig 17244 bp, 19 predicted proteins | sample MGYA00380286_ERZ894203 | MGnify/ENA primary metagenome ERZ894203 (study PRJEB32331, sample SAMN06328484) | human gut metagenome | biome: human gut microbiome; feature: stool | host: Homo sapiens | collected 2014-02-06 ... | reverse complement strand
TCTTGAAAACCGTTGTACCGCGAGGTACCCGGGGTTCGAATCCCTGTCTCTCCGCGATAAACATTGAATTTCAATGATTTATAGGATTAACACCCGATTTTACACCCAAGAATGTAAAATCGGGTGTTTTTGTTTTATTTAAGATTTAATACTTCACTGGCCCATAGTTGGGTATAATTATAAAGGATCAACGTAAAAACCTGAGGGATTGGATTCTTATATTACGCATAAATTTTAGACAGTCTAAACAGAAAGAAAGCTCTATCCTTCACTCCCCTGAATTGTGAGCGAAAGTTCTTTATTTTGGCATTAAAAGACTCTGATGCAGCGTTTGTAGAACGTCTTTCAAAGTAGTTTATTATTTCAAGATAATGCGTCTGTATTGACCTTGCTACTCTTCCAAAGGCAAGAAAACCTGATTTATCCACCTCGTCATACCATCTGGCAAGCCTTGTCAAGGCTACATCCTTATGTCTGCACTGGTGATAAATCAATCCTAATCTCATGGAAAGATAGTATGCTTTCTCTATATCAGGGTACTCCCTGAACAGGATACCGGCACGGACACGCTGTGATTCGGTCCATAATGATTCTTTCTTATACAGAAGATATATGCTTCTAGCCAACAGCTGTTTCCTGGAATCTCCATTTTCAAATACCGGAGCATGATATATCTTTCCACATGCCTTGGCATGTGCTATCTGTATGGACTCTTCATCAAGTGCTTCCCAGCGGGCTTTAACTCTCATGTCCTGAACGGCTTCATAAGCGAGCTTCTGTACATGGAAACGGTCTGTAACACGACGGGCGGCAGGAAAACAGATACGGGCTATTTGCTCCATATTCGGAGCCATATCAAGTGTTATTTCTCTTACCTGAAAGCGCTTGCGTCTGGAAAGCTTCAGAAGGATGGATATAACAGTCTTTACGTCAGTGCCTTTTATGATGGCGATAATACTTCCAGCAGCTCCTCTTTTCTCCTTGTTTATCAATATGGTATATAATTCACCGCGCGAAAGACACACTTCGTCTATACCTACGTATGCTCCGATGTTTTTCTCAAACAGAATCCATTCTTCTGCGTGTGGGAGTTGGGGCCATTTCAAATATCCGCTCAGATGATTGCGATACTGTCTTTCAAAAAGATCACCGTCAATACCGAACAGAGTTCCCAAAAGCTTACAGCTGACAGGAAGCGTATCAATATAACTCTTTTAAAAAAGACGCAAATTCTTGCGTCATGCGGCTGCCTTGGGCAACCAGTTTCCAGTTACGGCTTACATAGCAGTCCTCATCCTTTAAAACCCATCGGCGGCGACGGATGTTTAGATATACCTTCTTTCCGCGGATTGGAAAGTCTTGTACGGTTATCGGATCATAAAAGCCCTTGCTCTCAACTTTGCTCTCAGAGTACTCTTTTGGAACTTCATTCTTCTCTTCAAGATAGATTGTTATTTCAGTACTGCTTTCCTTTACATCTGATATGTTGAAATAATCAAGAGTTCCTTCCGGGAGAAGGAGACGATAACCGTTTGTTTCCATTATATTTTATTTTTATTCTTGTAGGCAAAGATAATATTTATTGAATTAACCCCTCAAGTTTTTACGTTGATCCGAAAACGCAGTACGGTTTGACATCATGAAAATGGGTTGTCCGATATTTGTCCGGCCTATAAACGGACAAAAGCTGCAACTTTTTGAGTTACAGCTTTTTATCTCGGCACGGGAAGAGAGGCTCGAACTCCCGACACTCGGTTTTGGAGACCGATGCTCTACCAACTGAGCTATTCCCGTGTTTGCGGTTGCAAAGGTACGATAAATTTCTATATTTGCAAATCCTTTCCTATAAAAAATAGTACCCTTTTTCTTATGTTAATCCTAAGTCTTTGAATATGAGTTGATATGTTTCTGCTTTTTTTTCTATTTTTAGTGGATAAGCCCGACTGGATGAAGGCATTCTGTATAGATAAAGTGTACGGTCGTTGTATTCAAAGGAGGATTTTCCTCCAATAGGAGGTTCTGATACATGTATTTGTTGGCGTAATGTATCTGTTGCCTTCTGACCTGTGGTAACGATTGCCCGACATTTAGGGAGTTGTTTTAGCAACAAATCGATGTCTGTAGGTTCAATTATCTCTAGAAACTTGTCTGATGCATTATCCTGTAACCGTCGTACGGCAGAAGCTGTATCGTATAGGGCTATCCCTTTTTCGTTGAGGAATTCTATGATTCGTTCTTTGTCGAATGATTTTTTGTCCGGATGCAGAAAATGATCTTTATCAGAAAAAAAGATTATTCCGATGATTCTCCACATATCATTTTGCAGGTTGGGGTAGAAGAAATCCATACTCCATCGCTTCTTCTGGGGAGGAAAGCTTCCCAGCATCAATAACACCGCGTTACCGGGAAGGAAGGGTTCCAATGGATGAGTTTCTATTGGCGGAATAATCTTTTCTGCGTTCATATCTGAATCTGTCAATCAGGCTTTAGGTTTAGGTTCTTTTTTAGCCAGCAATACAATGTTGTATACATATTCGGTCATCCAGCTTTCTGAATAGCCTAAAGTGTGCTGGTAAATACGGATATTATGACAAGTTTTACGTACTCCATCATCTTTCCAGTCTGTCTTGGTCATAATGTCATGGATAGCTTTTTCTGTCATGCCACGCAACATTTTCTTAAACACTCCCGGCATACGGAATTTCCATTGCATCAGGTTGCCTATTACCATCATCAGATCCTGGCTGAAACCTTGGAACATGAAGAGGTAATTCTTGATATCATTTGCATTTTTACAGTTCTTCTTGATAGAATTGTCAATTTCTTTAAAGAATACGTCATTCAATCCATAGATATCACTTAGCATCTTTTTACATTTTGAACGTTCAGCGATTCCCAGTTTATTGTTTTGGGTAGGAATTTTAAGAGTACGCTTGAATACAGCCATGTCAGGCAGGAAATTGATGTTGCTGATACCTAGCTGCGCAGCCATTACCGACTGATAATATACACGTATAAGTGTCATAAAATCTTCCATTCCTCCTACGCGTACAGTTTCGTCGGTTTCTGAAGTTTGTTTTTTTCCGAATATTTTAGAAAATATGCTCATAATGATATAATTTGTTTATTTAGGTGCAAAGATAGAAAATCTTTTTGTTCATTCTTTTCATTCACCGTCTTTAAGGCGAAAATAAAATGTATGTTCCTCGAAATATTGTTCTACCAGTCCGAAGCGGATGAAGTCGGCCAGCAAGCGGCTTATTTGTTTGCGGTTCATACGTGTAAGTTTACTGCATTGTCCTAGCGTCAGAGCCCCCTGCTGTTTTAAGATAGTCAGGACTTGCTGTTCCCGCTGAGTATAGGTTATGATTACTCTCTTTTCTTCGCGGTCGTGTTTCCATATATTCAGATGTATAGGGTTGGCCAATATATTTTCGTCTTTGATGCGTACGTAGGCCCATGGATGATTATTTTCGTCTAATGCATATATGGGTTTTTGTGTACTTTCGTTTATTTGTACCTCCAATACATCTTTCCCTTCTATGTGATAGATATGTGTTTCCAGTTCTATTTCCGGCCGGCAGTATAATGTGGCTGCGGCCTCTACCATATAGATTTCCTCTTCCGAGCGGACACCGGCTATTTTCCCATTATCTTTTACTCCAACCAGCAGTCTTCCTCCTTCTGTATTGGCGAATGCAGACAGGCTTTTGGCAATTTTTCTTGCGTCGGATATGGCAAATTTAAAATCCTGATGTATATGTTCTCCTTCAGATATGAGTTTTTGTATGTATAATGTATTTGAATTTGTTTTCATAACGGCGCAAATAAATAAAAACGGCTGTTCTCCCGCATGAAAGTACGCTATCTTTTGCGAAAAACAGCCGTTGTCTTTAGGCTTCTGTACTTATTTAGTCACAGTGCTTATGGGTCATAATATCTAATACAAGCTTGTCGGTTTCGTTCATTCCTTCCGAACCTATCTTGGTAAGATTGCGTATACTCTGATTTACGTTTTCTTCGATGATACCTTCTACGGCAGTTACACATTTCTGTTCCATCGCCATGATGGCAGACATAACAGCAGTCGAAACTCCACTTGTCAACTTCAGTGCGCAACTTGGTTTGGCTCCATCGCAGATCATGCCGGTAAGTGTGGCGATCATGTTTTGTACTGCATACATTACCTGCTGATATCCTCCACCCATAAGGTAGGTGATACCGCAGCTACTTCCTGTTGCGGCAACAACACAACCACACAAGGCTGATAAACGTCCCAGGCTTTGTTTGATGTAGATAGCTGTCAAGTGGCTGAGTATAAGGGCACGTGTCAATTCCTCTTCCGAATTATGATTGTCTTCAGCATAAACAACGACAGGCAATGTGGCAGCAATACCTTGGTTACCGCTACCAGAATTACTCATTACCGGTATCATGGCTCCTGCCATACGGGCATCACAGGCAGCAGAAGTATACGATAATATGTGGGTAAATGTATTATTTCCCATGATATTTCTTTCTGTCTGACTGTTTCTTAACATTCTGCCCAGTTCATGTCCATATTTCCCTTGGAAAGAACGTTCGGCTGCATTTTTGTTCAGACGTCTGGCCTCTAGAATAAATTCAATTTCTTCAAGAGGAGCTGTTGTTGCAAAATCGAAGACCTTACGTAAGGTCAGTTCAACGTGAGCAGCCTGAGCTTCGGCTGAGGCTGGTGTTCTATTGTCGAGAAGAACATCTTGATTGCGGCTTATGTAAACAAAATTAGTATGTCCGCCGCTAATGATAGCCGTTGCCGAATCATTACCATGAGTACAAACTGCCTCTATATAAAGTTTTTCTTCAATATTTTCCTTTAAGGCTATGTCGATGCATTGTGATTCTATCATTTTTTTTCCTGCTTCAACAGCTTCGGGGTTACTGTCTTTCAATACTTCCAGTTCGTATTCAGATTTTCCAATCAAAGCCCCTAAAGCTACAGCTATGGGAAGACCGATCATATCCGTTCCCGGAATACCTACTCCCATGGCATTTTTCAGGATATTGGCACTTAAAAATACTTTTATGTTTTCAGGATGACAGCCTAAAGTTTCTGTAGCTTTCGCAACACATAAGGCTACGGCAATAGGTTCTGTACAACCAATCGCCGGGACTACTTCTCTTTTTATAAGAGCTATAATTTGCTCTCTTTCAGGTTTTGCGATAATACTTTCCATTCGGTTACGTATTTAAACTGATGAAAATTCCTATTGTTTCAAATCAATGAATGTACAAAAGTACATTTTTTAGAGGAATAAATAAGTATAGTAAAGAGATAAAAATATATTGTTGAAAATTTGTAAATTAAAAAATAATATGTACCTTTGCATCGCTTTTGAAAGGAAGCACTCTTGCAAAAGAGTTTTGGAGAGGTGGCAGAGTGGTCGATTGCGGCGGTCTTGAAAACCGTTGTACTGCGAGGTACCCGGGGTTCGAATCCCTCTCTCTCCGCCAAGCATTTAAGAAAACCCCTATAAATCAATGATTTGTAGGGGTTTATTCTTATGGTACATACAAAAATACATATAAAAATAAGGTGCAACCCATATTGATGGATGCACCTTTACTTTTACACTACAACCGCTTGTTCCGTAAAAGGGAAGTGGTTTTGTATGCAATAGTCTTACGCATTTGGTCAATGCTCGACAAAGGTACTAAATTTTCGCCGTTACTCCAAAGGAATGACCAAATCTTCATCCCAATCATCTGTAACGGTTATTGTGAAAGGCTTTTGGCTTATTATATCTAACAAATTACCCTCAACTATTGTTCGTCTATTCTTATAGAATCCAACTGAAACACTTGTTGCACCCAATTTTGCCCCGGCTTTATCATAAAGGGTAAATGTTATCGTGCGCCCTGTTTGTGGTAAGACGTAATAAACATACTCTTGAACGGTAGAATTTGAAATTGTCAAATAGTCGCTAAACGTTGTTGGTAAACCATCGTTGCCCTCATAGTATGCTTGTTCGCCGTAAACACTCCATTTGGGGTAATAATTTAGCGAAACTTCTATTTTTCCTATATCATTAGGAATTTCATCTTTAAGTCGAACAACCAATGCACCATTTAAGCGTGTAAGGTTTATATCTACATTATCCGTTTCTTGTTCAATAACCACTTCTTTTGTGCTAATAAATGAATCTTTATTTTTCGCATTTATCCAAAGTGAATTATAGTCACTATCATAATACATGCTTGCCGAACCGTTCTCATTCTTTGCTCCATACCCAAAGAATGTTGCTTTGTAAGTTCCTGCTGGCAACCATAATTTGATTGTACCAAAATCACTTCCGGCTGTTGTCAAAGTCTGAGTACCTTCGTAAACTTTTTGAGTGCTTGTATTTACAACACAATATGTGATGTTGGTCAAAATATCGCTTGCCGGAACGGTAGCACGCGAAATTGGTTCGACATCAACATCAAGCGTTGAAACACTAAATTCAACTTCATGCACCTTTTCTGTTGGTACAACTTCATTGTCATTACTGCATGAAATCAATGCAAGTAAAAATGCGACTGATAAACATAAATGCTTCATAATTGATAATTTTAATTGATTAAATAAGTAAGTAAGCATGAACAAAGGTATATATAAATAAAGCCACCAACGTTTAATTGGCGGCTTTATCATAAGCCAAACATTTCATTTTTCAATGCTTTTGAAATAATTGATTATTGAATGAATAAGATAATGGTTAGTTTGCAATTCATCAGGTGTTGCGCCTGTATCAGCTCCCAGATAACCATTAAAGATTTCAATTAATCGTTCTTCGATTTCCGCAAGGGAAAAATCCCTTAATGCTCCCGGCAACATACTATAATTTATTTGTGGTTAAGTCACTAAGATTCGCAACCAACTTGGCTTTAAAATTCTCCATTATCAATGAATGTAGTTGGTCTGTAACATTGCGCCATTTATCCCATTCTTCATTAAAACATTCTTCACCCCAATCACGTACCAATAATTCGTGCATTTTGTTACTTAAATCCTCAACCATCCCAAGACACACCAAATAATCTTTGGATTCGTTACTTAATTCCGTATTCTGCACGAAATTCACGCATCGGTTCATAGAACCATTCTTTTCAATTGTACTTTCCATAATCGATAATATTTATTGTTCACTTTGTTGTGATGCAAAAATACAATAAATAAATGGTATATCAAAATATAAAATATTGATATACAATAAGTTAGTGTTTTATAGTAACACACACAAGTTAATCACATAAGCCAAAAGTCATTGATAATTAACACTATAAAAAAGCGTTATGACACACCCAAATTTTTAAAAGATTTTTCCAAACCATATTTTTAAATGTTGTTTTTCTTTTCTCCGTATGATTTGCATTACCTTTGTGGCAAATTAATATATTATAGATGAAGAAATTTATTTCTCTTATTATGTTGTGTATCAACATTAACGTGTATGCACAACTATCAGAACGCACGGTTGCAGTTTTACCCCCAAAAACTGTCTGTCAGTATGACACACTAAGCAATTATCCGAAACAATGGTGTGATTATGTCGGGCAAGACATAATCTTTTTGCCTGTTGATACTACATATCATGCACTTTGGAAAGACTATAAATGTTTTTATAGTGATTCTTTGCTTAAAACTCACTATATATGTGGAGAAACACCGATAGAATATATCGACAATAAAAAGTTTCATATTCTTGATTATAAGGATATATCCCCATATAAAACCAATTACAAGCCCGGATTAGTATTTCAATTGTTATCAACTTCAAATGATACAATATATTGGCATATACCATATTTTTTGGACGGGAACAGCATAACAAACAATTATTATCAAGTTGTTTCCGATAAAACAAAAGAAAATAGATTGCCGATATTAATCGATTCATATATAAAGAGAATCCAAAAGTATATAGGGCAAACGTTTATTGCGAAAAACAATATAAAGAAACAAGATTTTAAGCAAATCGCATCAGGTAAATTTATAGATGGTGAAATGGTTGATATAAATACAGGTAAAGAACTAGATATAGCAAGACATCAAAAATTCACTTGTGTTGATGTTGCATTGCTCCCTGCAAACACACTTTTCAAGCAACCATTTCTAATCTTCAAAGATAGTCTAAACAACGAATTTCGTGTTTCTTTTATGGATTTTGGCGGAACATATAATGCTTACTACCACCGTTTGTGGTTAAATCGCTTTTATACTGAATCCGAATGGGATGCAATGATTAAAGAACGGGAACGATGGGCAAATGAAGAAAAGGCATTAGAAGAACGACATTTGCAAGAATGTGTCAAGCTATTTGGGAAAACGAAAGGAACAGTTATTGCACAAGGTAAAGTTCAAATTGGTATGAGTTCCAAGATGTGCAAATATGCGTGGGGTGAACCTGATAGCGTAACCCATGCGGAAACATCTTTTGGAAAAGTTGAACAATGGTTTTATAGTAAATTACCCAATAGGGGGAAATCCCTTTGTTTTACCAATGGAGTTTTGACGGCAATACAAGAATAATTATTTGACATACAACGCACCATCCGGGATTGAACCAACAAATTTCATGTTTTTAGTAGGTTTTTCGCCTAACCCCGGATAAATGGCAACAAGGGTTTTATTGTCCTTTACTATGCTTTCCAAATACAACATTGCTTTATCCCTATCCATTATCGCATAGGGTAAAAGTGCCACGACTGAAGAATATTCATTCTTGACATCATGTGTCAAATGATAAAATAATTCTTCGCCTTTCAATGTAATTGTACTTGTTGCAGTTTCATTCATTTCTGTTGTAATTGAATTATGCAAAGATAACGATTCTTGGACAAAACAATGAAGCCCCCAAAGGATAAACTTTGAGGGCTAACCAATTAATCGGCCGCACGTTTAACGCCTGCAATCAGTTTTTCAAGCATTCGCGGCAATTCTCGTTCTGCAAGATGTTCGGCACTTGATAGGACATTGTAGCCCCTTGCTTCGACATACGCGGCATAATTCATTCCGGCGACCACTACAAGGGCAACGCCCTTGGTATCTTTACCAATTTGTTCGGCAAGGGCTTGCCCGGCTTTAATGCCCTTTGTTGCTGCTTCACTTTCCGCACCACTCGCTGCATCAAATTGGCTATGAATGGCGACACCATCAACAAAAACTTGATACCCGGTGGATGAAGTCAATGCCCCCGTTTGCATCATGTAGCCTTTGTTGTTCCTTGCTTCCGTCAAGCACATTTCGCCAAGATATTGTAAATATCTGATTTGTTTTTTCACAACAGCTTCACAAAAACTTTCAAGATACAAGCGGACATCATTTCTTGTAAAATTAGCCTTGGTTCCCATATCGTTTTAATTTGAAAGGCAAGGGAAAACCCGGATTCCCTTGCCTAATTATTAATCTTCTGATTCTAAATCATCATCTTCTTCAATAACGGGGTCAAAATTGATATTGCGTGGTTCAATCTGCAAATCACCATCATCATTTGAATGCAATTCAAACAACCCCATAGGAAAATACCGCATGGCATATCCTGCTTCAAATGACAAAAAATGCCCCGGTTGCTTGCGTATCTCATTCATGCCATTATAAAGAACTTGAAGTTCTTTGGCAATCTTTTGATGCAAGTCGAATAAATCTTTACCCACTTTTGTGTTGCAAAACTCTTTGGCATTTTCTATAATTTCTTGTTTTGTCGAATCCAACAAATAAACACTTCCGTTTTCATCAATACCAATGCAACATAATAGTTCAGGGGCGGTAACACTCATTCCGTTATAAATAGTTGCCGAACCTTTGAATGGGAACAAGGCTTCATTAAACGCTTGTATCTTTTTATTATCCACTTCATCGGCAAGGGTTGCCAACCTCGAATCCATTTCATTGTAATTATTACGGGATTCATTGAAAAGTTGCATCAATGCTTCTCCATTGTTTGTGAGTGCATCAAATAAGTTTTCTTTGGTTACTTCAAGCCCCAAATCTTTTATGGCATTCGCCAAGATTGATAACGGTCTTACAAAATTCTCTTCAATGTTGAGAATGTTTGCTTGTGCAATATCAAGATTTTCTTTTACCAAATACTTTTCCATTGTCAAATCTCCTTTCCTTTGAATTTGTTTTGCTGTTTGTCATTAATCCATTGTTTAACTGCTTCGGACATTTGTTCTTCGTCCTTTTCTTGCTGCTCCTTTTCTATTATTGGGGCAAGTGTTTCTCGTACAATGGCGTTAATTGCTTCCTTTGTTTTTTCCGAAAATTCCATTTTTGTATGTACTTTTGTTGTTTGACATTTAGTTTTATTCAAAATCGTGTACAAATCAATTGATTATGGATTAAAGTTAAAGTGCAAGTCGGACTTTAACGTTGTTTCTTCCTTACGAATCATCTATTATTTCCATATTATTGTATTTTAAGTACCTGGTTATATTTAATAAGTTTTCCTCTGTTTTTCAATGACTTTAATAACCGCATCATCCATTGCGCATTTGACAACACGACCACCGCCGACATAATGGTTCACGCAAACTTTTGCCCGGTCGCTTGCACAAACATTGACAACGGCATCATCGAACACATCTATCATCACAAAGGCGTTATCCCTTGCAATGACATTCAAATTCGCATTGTGTTTTGCGTATATCTCGCACACGTTGAACCCGGTTGTTTCAACACGCCCACAAGTAGCCCCAAGACACACGCATTTGGGCTTATTTTCGACTTTTATATCATCGTCAAGGAAAACCCCGTATTGTTCCATTTTGCCCTTGAAATGCGCCCTAATGAAGTCGTTGTCGGGGTAATCATGGGCAAGGCAAAAGTCAATGCCTTTCAAATACATTTGAGCCATCGCGCATATATCACCACCCGCCAATGACTTCAATTCATTGTACCACGGTTTGCAAATGCCGTTTTTCTTTGCCTGTCTTGCAAGTTCTTTCGTTAAATCCATATCACTTCGTTTTATAGTGAAACATATCGGGTTATGACAAACCTTGCGCCCGCAAGGAATCGCCTGTTGAATTACGTTCAAGGATTGTGATAATTCTTTCTATCCCTGCCAAATAACGATTGTAAGCCGTGTTGTTCGCAATGGTGTTCAAGGCTTGCAGCGATTGCCGCAAGACTTGTGTTGCTTCCATTTGGTTTATTCGGATTGCGTTCATTTGCCCGGCGATAATGTCGGCGGTTTCTTCTGTTACGCCTTTTACCGCACCTGTCAATGAATCTTCCGAATCATCGTCAATCTCCAAGTCTTTGAACAAATCCTTGTAAACATCCAATGCTTGATTGTAGTTGTTTGCCGCCGCTTGAACTTTGGCTTTGAAATCTGCAATCTCGGCATCCGTCAGACCATCAAAAATGAAGTTGTCACCCGACCAATACCCCATATCGGTGTAAAGGCTATCCAATGCGCTTTGCAATTGGTTTTCAAGAAACTTCTTTTTCAATTGGTTTACAATGGCATTTTGCAAGACTTCATTAACCGTTTGTTCAAAGGCATTCGCCGCATCTTCACCAGCTTTGAATGCTTCCGTAAGGGAATCCGCCAATGTTGATGCAAAATCCTTTGCGTTGGTCTGCAATATGTCATTGGCGATTTCGTCATACATATCTTGAATTTGTCGGTCAAGTTCCGCTATTTGGTTTTGGTAATCTTGGATTTTCCCATTGTCGGTTTTCTTCTTTGATTGTTCATCGCTAATCATGCCACGCAAATGGGCTTGTTGTTGTTCCATGTTGTGAATCAAGCCCATTTGGTTGTTGTACACTTCCGCGCCCAACGCCTTATCAACCGCCCATTCAAGTTGTTCATAAGATGCTTTCAGCTTGTCGATTGCTTCTTGGTGTCGCTTGATTGACTTTTCCGCCTTTCTGTCACGGCTGTTGAACAAGTCAAATGCGGATGAAAGCAAGCCGATTGAACCTTGAATGATAGACAAAGGGTTGCCCGTTGCGATACCGCTTGCAACCTGACCCGCTCCATCCAATATGCCGCCAATGTCACCGATAATGGCTTGCGTTTGCTCATCCATCGTGACACCCATTTTTTCAAGCCCGGACGTTACCGCATCGAATGCACCGCCGACAAGTTCAATCGCACCGCTTGCGCTTTTGAATACATTTGTAAGGGCTGTTTTCTTGCTTGCTTCATCTTCTGCCTTGATATAGTCCTTGATAGAAGAAACCAAAGAAGAAAAAGGATTACGTTCTTGGATTTCTTTCTTCATCTTCTCTATATTGCCCTTTAAGGTTTCAAGGTCTTTCGGGTCAAACTCGATACCAAGATAAACCCCATCAAGATTGTTGATTTTATCAATCAATTCTTGAAGTTTCTTTGTGCTGATTTCGTCAAGGTCGCCAAACATCAATTCCCAATCCGGGTGTGCCTGTAATTCGTCAAGGGCGAATTTTGAAAGGGCTTGGGCTTGGGCTTTGTCTATTGCCGCAATCATATCCATGTTCCCGGCTTCCTGCGCCGCCCGCCGTTTTTCATCATATTCATCAATGATTGCTTGCTTGCGTTCCTCAAATGTGCCATATTCGGCAAGCATCGCATCATAATCGACACCGCCGATATTGCGGACATCCTTGTTGTATTGGTTTGTCCTGTTTTGGATTGCATTGTCTATTTCCGCACGTTGGGCATCGGTGGTCGCCTTTTCACGTTCACGCATCATCAAGGCGACATCATCATTGAATTGTTGTTCAAGACGGCGTTTTTGCTCGACATAAGAAGCATATTCTTCAAGCAATGATTCCGTTTCTTGCCGCAATTGGTCTTGGGCATTCTCTTCCGCTTCATTGAGGGATTCCGCTTTGGCGTTGTCAAGTTCCGTTCCATCGCCGGACAATTCCTTTCTCTTTTGTTCAATGATGTTGAGCATATCAAGCACGTTTCGGGCATTGGTCAATTGGGCATTCAATTCTTCATTGAACGCCTCTAATACGGTTGTTCTCGTTTCTTCCGCAATGGCATCATTGAGTTGCCGCAACTGCTTGTTTTGCGCCTTTGTACGGTTCGCCACATCGACCGCCAAAATTTGGTCACGTTGATTCTTCAAGTAATCAATGTATGTCGCCCCCTCTGCAAGCAATTTGGAAAACTCTTGGTTTGCAGAACGGACAAGCACTTCATCACCCGAATTGACCCACTTTTGAAAACGCTGATATTCGGCTTTGTACTTATTCAGTTTCTCAATGAAAGGGTCTTGGGTGTTGGTGCTTGTCTTTGTGGTCGCATTGTTTCGACTTTGTGCCTTATCCAATTGTTTTTGCAAGTCGGCAATTGATTTTTGCGTGTCCTTAAAATCCTTGCTTCCAATTTGAAGTTCTTTTAACTTGGCTTGTTTGTTTTGAATGGCTTGTTCAAGTGCGCCAATTGTTCCCTCATCATATTTCTTTGTTGCTGCAATTCCCGCTTTTTCAAGTTCCTTAAAACCCTCACTTTCTGCATGGGCTGCATTCTCAAAGCCCTTGGTTATTTCAGCCCTCAATGCGTCAATTTGTGCTTTCGCTTCCGCTTTGGCTTCATTCGGCACAATATAATCTTCATAAGTATAGTAAGCCCCCATTCCCGCACCGTGCTTAACCGACCTTGTTTTTGTTACATTGTCCGGCATGGCATTGTATGCTTGTTCTTGCTCCAACAAGGTTTTCACTTTTTCTTGCGCCTGTTGAAGATAAATCAATGCTTTTGCCTTTTCGATTTGGGCATCAATAAACGCATTCTTGCCCTTGTTTAGCAAATTTTCAGCATCTACCACATCAAGCACCGCCACCCCTAATTCATCAAATGCCGCTTTGTTATCCTCAATGAACTTCTTTTTGGCTTCCAAATCATCGCCAAGGGCATTCCACTTCAAAGACAATTCTTCAATGGTTGCAATGGGCTTGTATGCGTTTTCCGCAAGGGATTTATAAAATTCTTGCGCCGCTTTCTTGCCCTCATTCGCCTTGCTGACAAAATGGGATATAACGGCAATCAAAGCCCCTATTGCGGCGGCAATCCAACCGAATACCGGGATTGACTTTATAGCCGCCCCGACCATTCGGAACGCCCCGGCAAGACCTATGTTCGCGGCTGTTCCGGCAACCGCCGCCGTTGCTTGCGCCCCGGTCGCAACCGCATTTGCACCTTGTGCGGCGGTGTTTCCCGTTTGTGCTGCCGTGTTCGCTTGTTGTGCGGCGGTGTTGGCGGTTGTTGCCGCCGTATCTGCAACGGTCGCGGCGGTGTCCGCCACGGTTGCAGCCGTTGCCGCGACTTGCTCACCCCTGCCGACCGCCAACAACTTGTTCCACCATTCTTTCAATCCGTTGATGGTGACAAGTTGGAATGCTTCATCTTTATCAAGGGCAAGTTGCACTTCTTTCAACCCTATTGTGATAGCCATTAAGGATTGAACTTTAAGCATAATCTTTTGCAGATTCTCGTTTTCACCGCTGAACAAGGCAACCGCACCTTGTGCCGCTGAAAATGCGCCTGACACGCCGGAAAGACCCGACAACAAGCCATCCCACATCCTTTCACCGCGCTTCAACATATTTTGTTGGGTCGTGACGGCATCCATCGCTTCCGACAATTCGCCCATTTGTGCTTGAAGTTCCTTATATCTTTCGGAACTTGTATCGCCTGCAAGTTCCAATTGCATCAATTCTTCACGCACTTCACGCAAGCGGGTACGGAATGAAACGTGGGATTGTGCCGCATTTTCGGCTTCCTGCGCCGCCTTTTCAATCTTTTGTGCTTCCGCTTCCAAGGCATCGGATTGTTCGCGCAATTCATTCAACAACTGCTTGCGAACCGTGACTTCACCTTTGATTGCATCCGCACGGTCTTGCAAGGCACGGTAATCATCATCGCGCCCGGACATGAAAGCATCACTTGCGGCACGGCTTACGCGGTCATATTCGGCACTCAACCGGGAAATTTCCTGCTCGTGTTCCTCACAAGCCGCGCCGATTTGCCCAAGCGTTGAACGAATGTTGGTAAGCCCCATTGAAGCATTGCTTGCGACACCTTGAAGATTGTTCAATTCGTTCATCAAATCGACAAGACCTTGCTTTTCGGCATCCAATTCTTGTTTTACCGAATTGGCTTGTTCGATAAGTTGATTTTGTGCATCGCCCGGTTCAATTGCGTTTATTTTGGCGGTCAGGTCATTGTATGAATTTTCCAAATCCTGAATCACCTTGCGTTGAATCTCGATACACTCGACCATTTCTTGTGTGGTCTTATCCATCACATCGCCACTTCCGGCAACGGCATCCGAAAAGCCTTGCACACGCCGCAATGTTTCGTCAATAGCCGCATTAAGCTGACCATTGTCTAAAATGGATTTGAAAGATAATGTACCACCGTCTATTTCTGCCATAACTATTTATTTTCTTTTATTATACACTCAAATGCCATCAATTTACATATTGCCCGCCCGGTGAAATACGATATTGCCACCATCATTTCTTCAACCTCGGTTAATTTGTCTTTTTCCAATAGGTTGCGGACTTCTGCTTTTGCTGCTATTCGCAAATAATTCAAATCATTCAAACCCGAATATCGCTTTGCTATATCATTGAGTTTTTCGATTTGGTCTTTACTTGTTTTTTGCTCCTTTTCTTTCATTTTTGAACTGTTTTTTGTATGTAAAACAATATGTGCGATTTGCAAATCGTTTAATTTCAAACATTTACACATTCAATTTAAAGTACTTATGCGACTTGAACCCATTTTATGACAAGTCCAACTTTCGTTTTAATTCGGCAATTCCATTGTCCAATTCTTCATCAGACATTTGCGAAAACAAATTCTTGTCACCCTTTCCCGTCAACTCGGTTGTCTGTCTGTTCCGCCAATGTTCCGGGTCGGTATTGGTCAATGTGAATATGATTGCCGCCGTATCTGCCTGAATATGCTTCTTCGTGGTTGTCTGTTCCTTGATTGTCGGTTTCGGCTTGCCTTGCGCATCCTTTTCTCGTCCCGGAACTGTAACAACCTTTGTTTCGGTCACTTCATACCCTTGTATCTTCTTCATCAATGATTTCTTGGCTTCAACTTTCATCTTATCTAATAATTCATTTGAAGCATCTTCAACGGCTTGTGCAAATTCGGGGTTGTCATGCTGCCATTGATAGAATGTTTGACGTGTAATGCCTACATTGTTGCACACTTCCGTAATCGTATATGTATCGGAACGAATCATTGTTAAGATGTGTTCCACTATTTTTTTGTTGTATTTCTTCATGTTTATTCCTTTTTTAGCCGGATTTTGTCTATTTTGTCAGTTTACTTCTCCCATATTGCCGTGATTTTGCTTGCCCAATACTTACTTCCGTTTTCATCAGGGTTTGCCTGTAAAAAGTGAATTGGCAATTTATCTTCTTGCATTGCATGAATCAAGACTTCATCAATGAACGGTGCTGCAACAACCCATCGGCGTTTGGTTTCTGCATCATTTCTTAATTGCCCGGTTTTGAATGATGCTTCAACCGCAAATATTGCTTTCAAAGCTGCGGCAAGTGGAATGGTCGTTTGATTCACTTCACATAATATTTCCGTCACATAATTATCGGTGTGCAACATTGTTATTCGTGCAACCTCATTGCCATCCCCGGCATAGATTTCTATTTTTGGTGTACTAACCAATTCACCCCAATCACACATTGAAGATATTTCAGAAAGGTTATCTTTAAGCCATTCGGCATATTGTTTGGTATTACCTATAAAGATGTTATTTGTGTTCATATTTTCCGCTTATAAGATTAAACCCATTCGTCATTGCATTTTTTATTGGCACTTGTTTTTCTTTGCGGATGAACATTATCACGCTTTGACCATGTTACAATTGCCATGCGCCAATCTTTCATCTTGTTTTTGCCGACCATCCAACCTTTGCTTTCGTAAAACGCAATGAATGCTTCCGCGTCAATTGAATATCCTTTTTCATCAATGAAAGATTTAACTTCTTGTATAGTGGGCGGGGTAAAACGGGACGTTTTGCCCTTACTCTTTTTAATATCAATTACATTATCACTATCATTATCACTATCATTATCAGCTTGATTTGCTTTAATGTTGCTTCCGCTTGCTTGGCTTTGCTTGGTGTTGCTTGCATTTGCTTCAACATTCAAGCAATTGCTTGAATTTGCTTGGTTTTGGTTGCAATTGCTTCCGCTTGCTTGGCTTTGCTTGGTGTTGCTTGCATTTGCTTCAACATTCA
>ERZ894203.1021-NODE-1021-length-17387-cov-7.196746_pt1 | contig 17387 bp, 5 predicted proteins | sample MGYA00380286_ERZ894203 | MGnify/ENA primary metagenome ERZ894203 (study PRJEB32331, sample SAMN06328484) | human gut metagenome | biome: human gut microbiome; feature: stool | host: Homo sapiens | collected 2014-02-06 ... | reverse complement strand
GGACAGGGACTCGTCGCTGCCGGGCATGAGGTCTTGATAGAAATTGGAGAGTGTGTCTTTCGTCGCTGAGACGTATATCTGCCGTAGTTCTTCCGCTCTTTCGACAGAACCATGTGAAAAATTCGCCAAAAGGTCTCCTATGGATATGTCGTGAATCTCTCCGATAATCGAACAATCCCAATAGCGGAAGTCTTTCATGTTCGTATCGAAGAATATGCGGTTGTCGGGTACGGTCATGACAAAGGCATCTTCCTTGTTCAATGCGGCATTCCACCCATAGTATGATTTATGGGCGACTATTCCAGATATGACGTAATTCTCGAATGTACGCCGGTCGACCTCCCACATTTTATTTAATGAATAGGCATACCGCATGACGATAGTCATCATCTCACCCAGTTTCTGGTCGTCACGGTCAGAGGCGACACATACAGGCTCGGTTTGATTACTGCCGAACTGTCCTACAACAGTTTTGACGAGCTGGCGAATCATATTGTTTTTTAAAGGTACTTTGCCTTGATCCCGAATATATTGTTCCTCACTTACATATTTTCTTTTATCGGAATCATATATAACATCACCCCATTGATTGCCATAGGTATATTTTCGGCAACGCTCTGCATACATTCTGAAATTCGATAATGAACTCCATGCTTGTTGGGCTTCGAATAATACATCTAAGGCTTTCCCTTCTTTGGCCTTTACCGTATCTGTGATTTGATAGGACTCTCGGTCTGTGAGTTGTGATTTTCTGTATAGTTTCATTGCGCTATTTTTAATTCGTTGATTATATCGTATAATGTATTGTCTATTGTATTTCGGAGCGATGCTATCTCGGCACTTGTCCGAATGGCTTCGTCTGCTGGTAAATCACCAGAAACTAGATCATCTTCCCACGTCTCAGCCATTCCTTCTAACTTCATGAGGTTTCTAATATGGACATTAAGTCCATCATACACACTCTTGTTCAATACTTTATCGGAATCTCTCGTGTTCTCGATAAACTCATCAATAAACAACTCCTTTAACAATTCGCTATCAGCTCGTTTCGAATCTCTTGCTTTATTTGCAAATTCATACCATTTGCTTCTTAATTTTGCTTTGGGGATTCTGTCGTTCGCTTCCCCCACAGCCGCACCTATGATAGGCACATCAGATAAATCGAAATCGGTAGGTCGTCCTTTTGTTTTTGTCACCAAAGCGTCTACGGCATTGTAGGCTTGCCCGAGAACTCGGAAGAGTCCGGGAACGTAACCGAGATAAAGTTGTTGAAGAACTGCCGGATTGTTGAGTTTCTCCAAGACGGGGATTTGTTCGAGCCAGCCTTTTTCGGCATAGTTCCCACCTGTCATTTCGTTGACAAACTCGCTCCATTTGACTAGTCCTTTCGGAGTACTTCCGTATGCTTTGCGAAATTCGGGAAGATTTTCATTCCATGGGGTTTCTTTGTACAAAGGTCGTCCCATGAAGTTCTCGTTGAATGCGATGTGCGCTATCGGTTGTGCCCATGTGGGTGCAGCATTAGTCCAGCTTCCATAGGTTATGGGCACGATGTCCTGCCCTATCACGGCGAAAAAGTCGAGGGGTTTCACGGGGTCACTGATTAATGGGTGTTTTTTATGGTAACCTGTTATTATATCGGCCAGCATTATCCCCCATGCGTGGAATCCTCGCAAACTTTGAGCTAGCGGTATGAATATGAATTTGCCTTCTCCGACAGGTATTACCAAGTTGTTATATCGCTTTGTTTCGGGAAGTGCGTGATAGGCGTCTCCCCAACGATCATCGTCACCCGAGAAAATCGCACAAAGAAGGGAGTCGAGGAAACCGATGGAAATAATCGTTCCTATAACTTTGGAAAAGCCTTTCTTGTATTTCTTGATTCCCCTGTACAGGCGGTCTGTCCCTTGCAGGGAGGCATTGAGGAAGGCGTAATTATCAAATATCCATTGTATTCCTTCGTGGCTTCCCCGCCGGTTGAAGTTTGTGCTAACATTCTTGGCATCGGTGATTGCCGCATCTATTGTCTTTCCTTCCCTTAATGCGGCCACAAATTGATTCAAACGGGTGACGCTTTCCATAAGCCGGGCTGTATCTTGTATGGCTTTTACTCCTGCCATATATCCTTTCTTGATCGCTTTTGCCTGTTTATTCATATCGACAGTACCGTACTTAACCGCATTATCTATCGATTTACGATAATCCTCAACTGTATTCGCACTGATATATCCTGTCTCTCCTCCTCTCGATACAAACAGATAAGCGGCTATATCGTAGTCGGACTTGGAAATTTTACCTTTTCTGCCCATACGATCCAAGAAACTTTCTATTTCTTCAATTGTATATCTCTTGTTTTTCGATTCTCCCCGAATATATCTCCGCATGGCAGCGAATGAATCGGGAGCAAGTGCTGCGATCTGTCGGGCTTCGGCGATCGATTTCTCGGCACTGTTGTAAGCGAACGCCCCACTAAAATCCCTTGCAAAGTTGCTAAACAGGAAAAATGCCGGAGAATAGGTGGTATAGAATTGTGACAAGGCTCGGGTAGTTCTCGCTCCCAATCTGTTCAAATGACGAGCTCCGTAAGTGAGCCACCCCGGTATATTATACCATTGGTCGGGTGTTTCTATCTTACGAGGCACATTTTTATCGAGGTTCAACCTACCGTTTATTGAATTGGAGACAAGCGGGTTGGTGAACAGTATGGATACTTTCTTTCCTGCGACGAATACATCGACCGTGCTTTCTTCCATTTGTGAGGGGGTCTTGTGAACCGTTCCACGATTGGAGGGATAGGCCTTGCTGAATCTGGCCATTCCGCTTTCCAATTGTTCAGCGGAGGGGACTTCGTCTGTTTCCACCCATGTTTTGTTGCCGTGTTCGTCGAGAATAGGATTTCCGTCGGTGTCCAATGCGAGGATTTCATACTTGGGTATTATCTGATAGATATTGGATATGGTGGTTATCTTTTTTATCTCGTCGGACTGTTTGGGCTTGTATTTGAGAATTTTCTCTTTCCCGTCTTTGTATTCGACCTTATAAGAATACCCGAACTTATTGCGCACGTCTTTACCGGCCAATAGGGTAAGCAGCCTTTGTTTCATTTTGTTCTTGTTGGCTCTCGCTATCTCGGTATTTGCCATAGCCATGATAGATACAAGCGGGTTGTCGGCTCTGCTTGTTCTTCCTTTGGCTTGTTTATTTACTGTTGAGCCGGTATTGATTCTTATATTGGAGTCGTACATCTGATCCATCGTTTCTTCGGAGAATCCTCTGAGCGGGACATAAAACTGGAACCTTTTCTTATAGGTATCGGCATCTTCTTTTGAAACTAGTCCGGATTTTACAGATATGTCTAACGTTTTGTTCGTGGCTTTCTTGATTTTTTCCCAAAGGTTAATAACGGTATCTTCGCCTAACAAGGATTCGACCTCGGATATAAAATCTTCTGCCGTGTTATAATTTTGGGCATATTCCTGCTTGAACCGGTCGAAATAACCGGAATAGTCTCTGGTGGATAGTTCCTGTATGTAACCGGTTCTTTTCTTGTCATAATCTTCGACTCCTTTGTGGGACTCTTCCCATTCTTCAAGTGCTTCCCTCCTCATGACTTGGTTACGTTCTATGCCGTGTTTGATTAGCATATAGTCGACAAGGGTATCTTCATCGACACCGTTTTTCCCATGTATTATCTTCTCATACAATTCGAGAAGCGGAAGGTAATAATCAGCATTGTATTCGTCTGCCTCGGCTTTTATCCTAGAATCCATAAAACCGGTGTATTCCCATGCATTCTCTTTTTCGTATATTTCTTTTCCAAGCGTAGAGGATATGAGTTTTTGAAGAGCTTCCAACGGTTGGTATCGATCAATCCAAACACGTCTTGCCATTCCTCGGCGGAGAGCCGCATCGAATATCATAGCTATATCTTGCGGCAGAGTTCCATTGTCTATCGAGTTTCTTATATCATCGGAAATTATGTCGTTGTTGTTGAAGATATAAGTCAGACAGTTTTCTGCTTCTTGGTAATCGGGGAAGCTGGCTATGTCGCCCGATATTTCGGCTCCATAGGCTGCCGGTGCACTTTTTCTTATCCTTTGTGATTGATCAGGAGACAATTGAGACAAATCGACGACTCCTTTCCTGTCCATAGATATTTTGATATAGCTCGAAACATCGGGTGCTTCCCTACGGAATCGAGTATTCATCGTTCCATCGGAATTTTCCCCGGTAAGTTTGGGATTCTCAAAGTTTTCTACTATATTTGTGGCATATAAAAGGTCTTGTTTGTCTATTTCCTGCTGATAATTAGATGACGCTGAGGAGAGCCAATCAAGACCTTTTTCTTTGTCGGCATATATCAGCGTATTGTTATGAGCTATCGGAGCAATAATGTTTTCGGCTTCCCGACCATGTACCGACCTTACATCGTTCACTTCAATGGAATTTCCTTTGTGTTGTATTCCTCTTCCCACTTCTATTGCAACACATACGTTTTTATTGTCACGGTCTTTTATTTCCGTAAATATTCCCAACGTATTGTTGTCTCGCTTGAACACAAATATCGGTTCTGTAATTTTCTGAGGAAGATTCAGCAACGATTCAACATCTACATTATGCTTTGTATTGCTCGCCTTGTTTATGACACGTTGTCTCATGACGATAGGCAGATTGGGAAGGAAAAAACGCATCGCTCCTTGCGGGTTGCCTAAATGGAAGATGTCGTTTATCTCCATTTCACCCGATTCATAACGTTTCAATTCCTCGTTAAACCGTTGGTTCACTTCTTCCATCTCCTCGGCTGTACGGTAGCGTATATCGGCACTAGTCCCTGTATTTAATTTCGCTTTTACCCAGAAATTGTATTGTTCCCGAATATTGTCTATTTCCTGTTGAGCTTCGGTGATTTTGGCTCCTTCGGATACATATTCTTCTGACAAGAATATACCCGATTCTGTTAGCCTCCTCGACCATTCATCGACATATTCTTGAACAATTTTCCGCTTACCTTCTTTTTTATTTATACCGGGAATGGGTATGAAATGGGAGGACATGAGCTTATCGGAAAGCATTCCATAATCTATCGGGAAAGGTGGTACTATCCGTATCGAGCCGGTGGCTCCGTTGTACCAATATCCTCCACCGACGGCTTTTATCAGCTTGGGGCTTTCCTGCACAAAATCACGGAAGATGGTCTTATATTGTTCTAAAACATATTTGTTTTGTTTTAATTTAGAATCACGAGACTTTGATTCTTGTTTATAAACGTTTTCATTTACATGATATTTATAGTATTCGGCTATTTGAGTATCGAGAGTGCCGGCCATTTCTGTACCTATATAATGGCTTAACTCCTCTATTAGTTGTGGAGAGGCGACATCGGGGAAAGGATCGGTCTTTGCCCCATCTATAAGACGGGAAACCTCTTTTTTCACTTCACTCGATGAATATTCCTTCATACCTTTGATTAGGTCGATTATCTCTTTGGATCGATCACCGCTCAAACTTATATCTATTTCTACCTCTATATCACCACCGGGGAAGAAGGCGATTTCTTTTCCGTTTCCGATGGTATCCATATTGTCGGAAGCCTCCATTCGTGGAGTGTGGTTGGCGAACCGTACTTTGAGCGTGTCGTTTCCTATGTTCAATTCTAGGTAACGACTTCCTGTTTTTGCCGTATGTGTTGTGTAGTCTTTTTCATCGAAATTTTCACGAAGGTATTTATCGACCGCTTTATATACCGAGGTGTGGTTTGTGCGGACTGTCTCAATTTTAGAGCCGTATCGGGGATTGACAACGATGGTACGGAAGCGTATGTCGTCGCTGCCAGTGGAGAATGCCCCGGTGTTGTTATATGCATCTTTCAGCTGATTCGGATTAAAGCATGCGATGTAATCCACACCCTCGTCCGTACCGATCAATCCGTCATAGCCCAATTTTTTTATCTCGGCTACAAATTGTGGTGTTTCCGTTACCAACCAGTTGTTCCCGCTATTTAAGATTTCTTTCGCCGTTTCTACTGATACCGTATCTCCTTGTCCACCATAAAAACTCAGTGTTGGTATTTCATCTCCCAATGACGATAGAATAATATCTGAGTCACGCTGTGGAACGAACGGATTTTTTACATCAACAAATAAATCATAAACGTAACCCTCCTCTGTCCACTGTTCCGTGCCGTCCATGTCGTCCGGAATAGACATAGCCCGTTTTTCTGCAATACTCCGTGCTTTCTCGGCATCGACACTTGTAAATATCATTCCGCTATATTTTCCACCTCTGAAAGCATAAAACGGTGCTTCTTGGCTTATATATGTTATACCGTCTTTCTGCCACCCTCTATTGGGGGTAATCTGGTCTCTACGAAGCGGTGTCCCATGAAAAACTACCTTCGGCTCCCCGTTCTCGTCAACAACTTTCGATGCTTTTTCCGGGCTATTCTCCCAATCACCGAACCAGTCTTTGAAAGCATTGGTGCGCACTTGTGCCCATTGCTTGGGTGTGAGGTTGGTATCCTCTCCGTTCGGGGCTTTCATGTAAGTGCCGTTTTGACGGGCTCTTTCGATGATGTCTTGCTCCTCGGTAGTGTATTCGCTCGTTCTGAAACGTGTATGGTCAGTTATCTGCAAATCGTTCTCATTGAAGATAACGTAGTTTCGTGCTCCGTCCGAACGTCCGCCCGTGGTGGCTTGTGCAGGATATTTGATACCGGTGAAGCCCGCACGGGAGAGGAACTCGCTTGCGGCCTTATCGCTGCCCAAACGTGATTTGTCGGAAAATATGGCGTACACCCGGTTAAAGTCATTGCCTTTTATAATGGGACGCATAATCTTATCGGCCATTTCATCGTCAAACTCTTGCTTGGCGGCATGCTCTATGGCCTTTGCCTGCTTGTCCGATACGGGCTGTTCCCAGTCCAGATAGTTCTCTCCCGTGTCGTCGGGGATTTCGACGGTATAGAGGTTGCGCTTCCCTTCCAAGTCTTTCAGTTTCTTTTTCAACTCGACAATCTCGGTGTTGGATTGGTCAATGTCGGCCTGCGCATTGTTGATGTCGTCCCAGAAACTATCGACAAGGCGCTTGTGATGTTCGGGGTCCAGCTGCTGGTTGGCGATATTGATAAGACTTTGGTAGAACTCCATGTCTTTCTCATTGCCTGCTCGCTCGGCGGCCTTGTATTCCTTTTGGCTGTCGCGGAGATTCTTGCGTATGGTCTTGGCATACTTCTCATAATCCTCGTTCCTCCGGATGTCTGCCTTGCGTGTCTTGATGAAATCTTTCCGGTTTTCTATATGTTGGGCAAGCCTGTTTATCTGTCGTGCATAGTCCCGCCCTGTCAAGTTCTCCGCATAGCTTTTCGCAATGCCGTTCACTTCGGTTACGTAGGTTCCCCAGCCGTATGCTTGCGCTCCTTCGCCCGTGCTCATGAAACTGTGATCGAAGCGGTCGAAGTCATGTGGAGAACCGTGGTAGACTGTTCTGAAACGTTCATCGAGACTTTCCTTTATACGGGTGTCTGCGGCTGATTTACGGATAATATCGGTCGTGGAGTCCTTATCGGTGATACGGTTCTTTGATTTCCACAACAGATAGGCGATGTCGGAATCGGTGAGGCTGAGGTCGATGCCTATCTTGCGGAAGGCTTCCTTGATGAACCGTTTTATCTTGCTCCACAGCGAGGGGGTGGTGATTCCTTCCTCGGCGAAATGTGCCAGATACTCATCGGCGGCGGCTCTCTTGCCGGAGAAGTCGTTGGCCGCATATCGTTCCTTTTCCTCCTCGGTGAGCGAGCTATAAGACTTCCCGTCTATATATGCGCCAAACACCGCTCTTTCCCTATCGGTCATGGAATCCCATACTTGGTCGCACAGCTTGTCGAAGTTTTCACGACCGAGCATGGCGGGCAGTCCGTAGTGGGCTACTGTCTCGTGCAACAGCGTGCGTTGTGCGTCACGAATGGAGCCGTGGTTGGGAGTAACGATAACGATTTCTCCTGTGGTTTGGTCGTACCAGCCTTGACTCGTCAATTTCTTCGTGTAATTTTTCTCGGAAGGAGATATTTGAGAGACATCTCCCACAATCCGCACCGGGATATTGAGTTTCCCGGCTTCCCGCTCGATATATTCCTGTATCTCTTGCCTTCTCTCTTGTAGCGTTTTTTGCGTGGATAAGCGAAGTTTTTCTTGCTTATTTGAAGCACCTGTATTATCTTTACCTGCGGAAAAGCCGGTTTGGGAGAGAGCTGTGCCACCTCTCAACGAAGTTGTATCAGTGTCTGTCGTCTTGGTACTTGCCGGATTTTCTTTTTCAAATGCCGTCAATAACCAATTCTTTTTATTACCGTCCCATTCCAAACGAATGGTAGCTTTATGAGTGGTGCTTTCTAAATTTATACGGTTGGAGTTCCTTGTGGTAACCTGCATATCATTTAATATATCTTGCAGGTTGTCTAATACTTCGGGGTGATATTTTACCAGTTTTGCCAGACCGAAACCGTCACTATGTCCTGTTCCCTCTTTCCCCCATACTAAATCAATGTCCCCTACGTCTTTGTGGTATAAAGCGCCTATTGCCTCACCACTTTTCTTTTTCATTAGAAAATCAATGGCCTCTCTCGGTTTTCCCTTGAACTGTATATATATTTCTCCAAATGGACCTTCACCAACAGGGTCGTATTCCTCAGCTGCTCTGGCTTCTATTTCTTGTCGGGATAAAGCCGATTGGCTTCCGCCAAATTGTGTCTCATTCGTTCCGCTGCTTTGACTGCGTCGAATGGCTCTTTCCGCTTCTTCCATTCCTCTATCTTTTTGAGCTTCCGTTCCTCGCTCTCTTTGTGGAATTGATTGAAGTATTTCATCTTGGCTGTCGATTTGTTTTTCCTCTTGCGAAAATAATGAATTTTCTTTATTCGAATTACTTTCTCTTTCATTTATTTGAGGTTGCCCAGATGGGGTTTCGCCTGATTCATTGCGTCGAAATGCAATGTCGTTTCTTGGAGCCAAATCATCGGGTAAGGGTTCTTTATCTTTAAGATATTGTTGGTATGTACCCAAACGTTCATTCAAAGATTTGAGCTGTTTTTCCTTATTTACTCTCTTTACAGGAGAAATTTCTCTCTCTATCTCTTTTTCAAGACGGGCTATTTCGGATTGTGTTTTCTTTGTCCCAGCCTTCGCCACTTCTATCATGGCTTTTACTCCTGCGATTTCTTCTCCATATTCGAACTGCTCTCGCAAAGACATTTTCTTTTCGTCGACCTCTCCGTTGGACTTGCGATATTTTGCCCAGCGGTCTGTTTCTTCTTTCTCTTCTACATTCTGCTGTATTTCCCGGAGTTTATCTTCCACTCTTTGCGAGACCTCTTGTCGCATAGCTTCTTCCTCTCTGGTAAGTTGTTCTCCATTGGCTATCTTATTTGCTATGCGTAATACTGTACTATCTTCTACTGTGCCATCTTCCACAAAACGGGTATATTCAGAAGTATCGGTAATCTCTGATTGCGGAGCTGTTTGCCTGTTTTCCTCAATTGTAACTGGTAGTTTTTTTTCTTTTCCCTTTACATGGGTAATTTGCTCGGGTTTGATAGAAAGAGGTAAAGGGACACCATCTACTACATCTTCCACATCTACTCCCGAATCATCGATACCGATGATTTTCAATGTTCTTTCCACACCGGGGTTATCCGGGTCGGAATAATCTTTGAAGGTTACTACATCTCCTATCTCTAATTCGGACTTACGGTATAAAGGTTGTTTCTCAACCCCTTCGTCACGGGGTGACAACTCCCCTATCTCTCCACCGCTCATAGTAGAGGAGGGTGTTCGGCTTTGTTCATCGGATTCTACTTCATCAGCTTCGTTCTCTATCTGGCTTGCCATATTTGTTTTTGTGATGTCCTCGGCCATTGCACGTGCTTGTCCTACGGCATCTTCTGTCGACATAATGGATACGCTTCTTATGTCTTTGGGTGATACCATAATGGGAGTATTACCTATTCCTACCGGAACGGCTATAAGAGAGCCAGATTGCGTTGTAGTGGTATATTCTCCGGCTGCGTTGGGTTCCAGTGATATGTTTCCTACCGTAAGTATGGCTTCACGTCCGTCTGACAAGGTTACGGTTACTTTTCCTCCCATCTCTTTATTGATGAGTCTCATTTCTGCCTCGGCAGCTTTGTCCCCGGCTTCTTCGGCATCGGATTCGATCTTGCCGAGTATAAACTCATATCCGGTACGAGCCATTACAAAATCTTGTAAATCTTTTGCATCTCCTTTCCCTAAATCGTGTGTATTGACCATCGCCATAACATAATCTGCTCGACGGTCTAAGGGTACATTGTCAAGCCCGTGTATTATATCATCGACGGAGAGTCCTTCGCCGAGGTCTTTACTTTCATAACGTTTTTTGGCTTTGCGGTATTTATTGTATGTCAAACCAACTCCAATGGAATTGGCGACTTGAAATCCAAGCGACATGATACCGACAGCCATTACCGTTTGGAATTGCTGTTCCGGGTCGGAGATGTCCTTCCACTCGACGTCGCCGACGGTAGCGGCATTAAGGAGCATGCCCAGTTCTTCCTCGGCTACCTCCGGTATGAATCCGTTAAATCCAGTGAGCTTACCGACTTGCCGGGCGAAACGGGTGGTTTTTCCTATCAATGGTTTTGTGAGGAGCTGTCGCCCCCCCTTGAAACGGGAGAGCAGTTTACCCAGATTGAGCCCCATGTAATTTCCCATGTACTCGGTTCCGTTCTCTATAAGGTTAGCGGCGAATCCTTTCAAGAATGCTAATCCTAGGCTTTCCCGGTCTTCTACTCCATGATGGGTATAGATTGTCTTTAACTCTCCGCCGGGGTCATTGATTGAATCTAACCGTATATCGTGATTGCCTACCATGCGATTCATAACGTCCTCTACCGTGTGAGCTACGCCCGATGTAATTGCCATTACCGTACCTCCCACAAGGCCGTCAATGGCGGCGTTCCCTAATTTACTTGCTGCTTTGACGGCTACTCTTCCGGCTGCATTTTTACCTGCATTAGCAGCTATGCGAGATACCGCTTTGGAGGCCGACTTACCGATTATTTTCTTAACTGCTGTATTCGCAGCCGCTTTGGTCGCAGCAGATGCGGCTGCTCCTACACCTCCCGTCAAAGCGAATTGTGCCAAGAATGGAAGAGATTGCATAGTTCCCTGTCCGATATTTTGCCACGTGTCGAGTTGCAGGCTGCCTTGTATCTGGTCTAACAGGGAGAAAGCCGCCATGAGTTGCTGTTCTTCCCGAGTGAGTTTTTCGAAGCCTTCGCCATTGTCGCCTATTTTATTGGCGATAGCAAGCACACGACCCATATCGATTGCATCTGTGGCTCCCAGCGTTAAAATACCGGAGTCAAATGAACGGGCAAACGCATCGGCAAAATTGGCGAGTCCGTTACCGTCCTTGCGCTTGTACATCTCTATGACATCACGAGCCTCGGATATGTATTTGCGTGTAAGATTCTGAACTGACCTCTTTTGGGACAGCTCCCCTATTTCTTTGGGAACATACCCTTCTCTTTCTAAATCTTCTATGGTATCTTCCGTGATATTTTTGTACCCTTTATAATTTTTAAATATATCTCCCTCGTTTTCAATTTGTTCAGCTTCATTCCTCCATTCAGAATTTTCGTTAATATCTTCTTCTATTTTATTCAACATGTTCTCAAATTGAAAAACTACGTCTTTCTCCAAACGTGTTCGAGCGTCGGCAAAACGGTCTTCAAGGGGTTTGTAGAATTGAGATTTATAAGCATCGGAAACAGGGGTATGTGTGGAGGTCGAACCCCTTCGTCCTACGGACACCTCCCCTATCTCGCTATCTCTCGCAGAGGAGGGTGATTGGCTTATCCAATTTTTATCGATTATTCCATCTGCTATTTGCTCGGCGGAAGTAGCGGCCTGTCGTACTTTTTGGAACAAGGGCGTATTTGCCGCCCCGTATTTTCCATGCCCCAAAGACTCTTCGTAATTGGCAATGCTGTTTTCCAATTCATCTTCGGATACAATTGTATTTTGGGGATTTTGATTTGAAACAAATGTATTAGGTGATTCCTTTTTTGTTTCTTCCGTCACATACGACCATTTTTCATATCGCTGCTGGAACTTATTCCGCTTTGATAAAGGAATTGCATACTTTTTACCCTCACCATCGTACATTTCTACTTTTGACTCAGGATAGCGTCTCTCAAAATCTTGTATTTTATCATCAGGAATATTGTACCTATTCCCGTTTGCTCTGTATATTGGCATAATATTCTGTTAATCAATTATGTTTTGCGAAAAGTCATCATCTTGTGCATTGAGCTGCTCTATACCTTCTATATATAATCCTATATTTTCTGCGGCTTCCAAAACTTTTTGTTCAATCTGAGGATATTTCCTCATAAGAGAACCTATTTCTTGAATCGCAGTTTTTGCACTATTCGGATTGTTCCTTAACATATCGTCAATTCTTAACAACTGTTCCGTAACCGAAGTCTCAAATTTTCTCCCATATTCGTTCTTCGTCGTTATTTTCTCATCACCTAATCCTGCGTCAATAACAGCTTGTCGAGCTGCTTGAAAAAGGCTTCCAGCAGAAAACGGTAATTCACTCTCGGAGATTTTAATTCGTTTTCCACCAGACAAAGGAATATCAGAACCTTTCTTATATAGATCGCTGCCTTTATTCTTCATAGATGCTATACCGTATTTCGTTTTGTTATTGTCGGCTGCTATCTGTATCTTCGTAGCATTATTCGCATCATTTATTGATTTTTTATTTGATCGCTCCTTTTCGCTCTCTCCAGCTTCAAATCCAAATTTCATCAATAGGTCATTTAATTCATTTGCCCGTTCCCACTCGGCCAAAGCTCCCTCATACTCTCTTTGTGCTTCTGCGGCTTGTGCGGCATCTCGACCGACCTTGTCTTGGAATGCCGCTTTTAACAGACCTTGATCGTACAACATCTGCATTTGGTCTCTGCGGTCGAGCAGATTTTGAAGGAAAGCATTATTGACGGCCGTTGCCGGTTTTCGGGCGGCGGCATTTCCACCTGCGGCTACTCCTATTATCTCGGCTAACGTGGCCCCCACATCTCCAAGTACGGCCAATTTCCTCCGGTTCTCCACGATTCGAGGATCGATTTCTTCGGGTCGTTTGAGTATGCGGTTATAAATAGAAACAAAAGATTCGCCGGCTTCTGCGGCTTCTCTCATCTGGGCTGCCTGTTCCGGGGTAACATGGAACACCGGTTTCTCGGAAGTACCATCGGCACTTACACCGTATCCGGTAGTAGCGTCTATATAGGGAACAGGGGTTTTAGAACGATTGGCAGCTACTGTATTTTCCCATGATTGTTGCAGATTTTTACCGTCGACCAACGGCGTACCGTCTGTTCTCTTTCCACCGGAGGCAGTATTTTGCCAATCGGAATTTATAATTTTACTAACAGGAGAAACGACGGGTGGAGCAGGTTGTGTCAGATCAATCTTCTCCTCTGGCGTTTTTTCCTTCCATCTGTTTAATAAATCGTCTAATATTGCCATATCTTATCCGTTAAATAGCGGGAGTGGTTGCATTTCCCGTTTTCTTATAATAGGGTGTAGTAAACAACGACCCGAGAAGATTTCCGGAATTGGAGGCTATTTGAGTCCAACTGGCTGCGTTTTGGGCATATTGTCCGGCTTTCTGCCCCAAGAGGTAGTTTTTCTGATTCAAATAGTTTGTCTTTGCATTATCCTTGACTTGTTGTCCCATAGCGGCTATATTGCCGACGGTATCGGAAAGCGCACGGGCATTTACTTTTTTTACGGCGGCCTCAGCTTCGGGTGTGGCTCCCGTTACTACCGCCGAATTTCGTTGTGCACGAACGGCATCGGATAAATTTTTGCGGTATGTGCTCAATAGATTCTGTACGTCGGAGCGGTTCAAGATGTCTTGATAATAATCTTTCTTGAACATGTTTTCGTTTTCCTGTAATTGCTTGTCCAACTGTTTTTGCGCTTTCCTGTTTGCGGAAGCGGAGCCTAATCCTCCTGCGAGTATCCCGCCGAGAGATCCGATGAGACCTAATGTTTCCAGAATTGCCATAGAACTTTATTTTTTTATTGCAAAAATCGCTTTTCTCTGAAATCAAGGGCATACGTCTTTGCCATTTGTTTGGATATAACACTTAAAACGAAGCCTCCGAAATGGGCTTTTTGTGACGTATAACTGCTTTATTTACAACCTTTGGAGGGTCTATACTACCCGAGATGTATAGTCCTATCGCCCGGGACATAAGCAAGTCGTCATGTTTTCCTTCTATCGCACCATAAGCTCCATTTTTCTTTTTTTCATAAGTATCATGCTCATCAAGAACTTCTTCTTCCCGCTCGATATAGCCATTATCACGGATTATTTGTATCTGATTATTGATAACCATCGATTTGGTAGTTCTGTTGGTATGAAATCCCCAACGGGCAGGTGCTCCTTCTTTAATCTGCGAAGGAGGAGATTGCCGGGCATACAGGTTTTCATAGGAGGCTGCGACAAGGTCAAGAATATATTCTGCGTCTCCTTGGTCGGAAGCCTCCGTTTCTAATGTATTGCTTTCAAAAACCAGTAAAGCGGTATTATACCACAAGGCTATCTGGGTAGCCTTCCACGCCAATATATCGTGATCGATATGTCCTCTCCAAGAAGCGACAATCTCGGGTTTTCCTCCATACATAGTCCAATAGCGGTCTATCACACTTATTACAGACCAGTCGGCAGAATGGGATCGTCCTCCAATATCTACGGAAACAATATAACGATTGGATATATCGAGCTCGGTATCGGGTTTTTCCCATACTTTAAGCAAGCCGGTTGTATCTTCTTTGAAAGATAGTTCTCTTAATGAATCTTTCCCGGTTATAGAATGTGTATCGGACTGTAATTCACCCCTCCAACAAGGAGGCTTGGTATTTTCTCTCATACGGTGGATAGCGTAACGATCGAAAACTCGCTCTCCTGTGTTTGCAAATGCTTCTACATCGTCGGAAGGGAATTCGCTCATCATGTGTTGAGCATCTTGAAATGTTTTTCTTTTGTTTCTATACCATTCTATGGCTTCAAGAGTGGCTCCACTTTCCCACAAATACCATTCGTAATCGGTAAAAGATGATATAAGCCGCTTGTAATCGTCGACAGGTGTCTGATACATTTCTATATCATACCAAGGAATAAATATAGGGGTCTTATCCGACTCTCCTTTTTTTGCATTCTCATATTCGGTATGAAAATAATCCCCAACTCCTTGTGCCGTAGATTCCATGACAATGACGGAATAAGGAACTAGGGGTATAGATGAGCTAATGGAAGCTATCAAATCTCCTGTTCGTTTTTCTTTGGTATCGGGATACAAAGCAACCTCGGAGAAATGAACCATAGCTATATCTGCTCCTCGAACAGAATCGGGTTTTTCTGCCGAACCTATCGTTACACGGGCATTTACTTGTTGGATATAAGATATATTCTGAGTTCTAGCAAACGGTCTCAATTTAAGCGGACTATTCAATATCCAAGAAGGATAATTGTCGAGCAGTTTGCTATACATTGCTCGAATATTGGAAGATGAGTCTTTTACATGCGCTGCTATGACGCTATTCCACTGATGTTTGTGTACAAGCTGAATCCACGCCATATAGATTTGTGTGAGCGTTGAACCTCCCCATTGTCGGGCTTTGAGTAGAATCACCCGGATTGGTTTCCCCTCACGACGTTGCTGTTCGAATAGTTTAAGAAGTTTTCTTTGCGGTCTGTTCAAAAGAAAGGGTATATCGACCGATGTCATCTTGTCTTTTATCGTGACTGTGGCTATCGCCCAAAACTCAAAATCGTATTTAATCCGCAGCAAAAAAAATTGACGGTCTATTTCTCGAATAAGCTGGGGTGTGGCTTGTTGATGAAGCCCGTTTTCAAGAAGATTTTTATAGGATTTTTCTTGGGAAAGTATCTGTACCCAGCCATTTTCCTCATACATATCGGCGGGTATATGTAGAGTCCCGAACTCTTCGATTTTTATTTCTTTTCGGGGTATTACATCTGACCCCTCTCCCGTTACCGGATCATACGGTTCCGTAAAAGACATTCTCCTTTTTTTGTTCTCTGCTATTATTTCAGAGTAATTCATTCGATGCCTCCTTCCTTTTTTGATTGAAAAAAGCATCTTTTCTTCTCATGGCTATGATATGCCTCGCCGTACGAACAGAAATATAAAATTGTGGAGCCGGAGAACGAATCGCCCTTCTAACTGCTTCTGAAAACGATATGCGATCATCACTGGCTTGAATTTCACAGGCTTTTTTGTATAGGTCGATGTACATCTTTTGCTTTATGGGACAAGATGTTATTCGTTTCCCTTTTTTTATGTTCAGAAGATTGGTTATGGCTTTTTCATTACCGATATAAAACCGCTTGGAAGGGGATTGAATCGCCGCTTGATAAATGTAATCACACATTATCCCACCACACAAATTGAGGGTGTAGTAGAACGTGTCACAGAACTCTCGGTCTCTGTTTTCTTGATAATCTAATGTAGGCATACGCAATTTGATTTGCGTATGTTGGGTATCGGTTTGATGCAAATATAAGCTAAAAAATCGATTTTGCAATGACGTACTGCCCTAAAAATCGCACTGACCGATTTTGCAATGACGTACCGTCCTAAAACTATGAAAATGAGATTTTTGTGTTGAGTTTTTTTTGAACCCATCACAAAAAATCGTATGGAAAAAGATAAAGAAGAAATTACAGCACAAGTTGAAGCTCCATCTGGAACAGTAGATGAAACCGTAAAAGCCGAATCTCCTAAAAGCGGCCGATCGGTATGGGTAGAACGACTACGTACGACTTACCCGGATAAAGATGTAGACTATGAAAATGACGATGATGCTTTCTACTCGGTATTAGAGGATTTTTATAATACCAGAGAGGATAGAATCAGAAAACTTGACGAGGGTAATAAATCTCTCACAGAAGCATTGGCTCGTGAACCGGAAGCGGGATTATTTCTAAGTGAATTAATTGCAGGGAGTGAAGTATTGCCTGCCCTTGCAAAAAGTTATGGAGATATTCTCGGAGCTGTCTCGGGTGACGAAGAATCCATGAAAAAATTTAATGAAGGACTTTCGGCTCGCCGGGATTCTGAGAAATCATTTAACGAAATCAGAGCAAAACAAGAGGAAAACGCAGCCCGTAATGCAGAGACCATCGGCTCGTTTTTCGAAGAAAAATCGGCCGACGACGCAGAACGGACGGCCTTTGAGGATTTTGTATCGTCTCTGGCCGACAGCATTTTCACTTTCAATTTCGACCGCCCTACCCTCGATGCTCTTTGG
>ERZ894203.1008-NODE-1008-length-17618-cov-9.773273_pt1 | contig 17618 bp, 16 predicted proteins | sample MGYA00380286_ERZ894203 | MGnify/ENA primary metagenome ERZ894203 (study PRJEB32331, sample SAMN06328484) | human gut metagenome | biome: human gut microbiome; feature: stool | host: Homo sapiens | collected 2014-02-06 ... | reverse complement strand
GCAGGCGGCGGGCAGCGGCATTCCGCAGGTAAAAGGCGCCGTACTGGGCGTTTTTAAGCTGCGCTGGCTGCGTATTTTACTTGTTAAATTCGCCGCCTGTGCCCTTGCCATAGGCAGCGGGCTTTCGCTCGGCAGGGCAGGCCCGTCCATTCAAATGGGCGCTATGGCCGGTCAGGGCGTAAGCCGCCTTCTGGCACGCCCGCGCATCGAAGAACGCTATCTTATCAGCGGCGGCGCGGCAGCAGGCTTGGCCGCAGTTTTTAACGCTCCGCTGGCAGGCGTTATTTTCGTTCTGGAAGAAATCAACCATAATTTTTCAGGGTTTTTGCTGTTTCCCGTTCTTTCGGCATCAGTGGCGGCAACATTTACAAGCCGTTTAATACTGGGGCGCGATACAGTTTTTAATTTTTCCGGGCTGCCCGTTTTACAATACAGCGATTACTGGGTAATTCTGGCGGCAGGCATCATCTGCGGCATGCTGGGCGCGTTGTTTAATTACGGACTTTTAAATGCCGCACGCCTTTACAAACTGCTGCCAAACAGCAGCTGCCTGCAAAACTTTTTGCTGCTTGCCGTTACTGCCATTACCGGCTTATACCTGCCGGAAGCATTGGGCGGCGGCGACGATTTGCTTACCAATACCGCTTTTAACTCCTACCCAGTAACGGTACTGCTGATGTTTTTAGCCGCCAAGATACTGCTTACGCTGCTCGCCTTTGGGCGCGGGCTGCCGGGCGGCGCATTTATACCGACGCTTGTTGCGGGCGGTGTTGCCGGTGCTGTTATGGCCGGGCTGTTTTCTCAGGCGGGCCTTTTAAGCAGCGCCTATAAAACAAATATCGTTATACTTTCCATGGCGGCATTTTTTACGGCTTCCGTACGCACACCCATCACCGCCACGGTGCTTGTTATGGAAATGACAGGTTCGTTTCTGCACCTTTTGCCGTTGGCGCTTGCTTCGCTTACGGCCTTTGCCACAACGGAAGTTTGGCGCGCCAAGCCGCTGTATGGTGAACTGTTTATGCGACTTTTGAAAAATACCAAAGCGCTGGAACGCAACCACGCCGAACAGGAACGCAGCATTATGGAGCTGACGGTAGATACCGGCAGCACTGCCGACGGGCGCCTGGTGCGCGAAATTAACTGGCCGCGCCATTCGCTTTTGGTAGACGTAAAACGCGGCGACGAAGAACTCATCCCCGAAGGCAATACGCGCCTGCACAGCGGCGATACGCTGTATGTGCTGTGCTACCCTACGGAAATTGAAGAACTGCAAAAACTTACAGCAAAATAATAAAACGGCAGTAACCTTTTTAGGCCGCTGCCGCTATTTTTATGTTTTTACGGTTTTAATCAATGCCTGTTACTTTGTATCCTAAGGCCTCCACCGCCGCCGTTAAAGCAGAACCTTCAGGCTCCTGCCCTTTGTCTGCAAAAACCTCTGCCCAGTTTCTGTCAATCCTTACATTCACGCTTTTTACTCCCGGCACCTGTGCCAGCGCCGCCTGTACTTTTTCCGCACATTTTCCGCACGCCATGCCTTCAATTTTAACAACCAGGTAATCCAAACGCTCAATTTTAAAAATTACCGGGCGCGTACCGTCGTTGCAGCAGGCAATCATCATGCGCTCGTCGTTAGTCCAGCCGCGCATAATGCTGCCGCCCTGAAGCGCAGTGTAAATATAACGGCTTATGCAGTCCCACGCTTCGCCGCACTGTGTGCCGTTGCCGGTGCGCCAGAAGGTATCGTCGCCGCCGTAGCGTTCAAAAATAAACTCGTCGCCCACATTGTAAAACGGGCACGGGCCGCTTTTAGGGTCTGCCAGATATTTTTCCTGGTAATCGTTGAAGCATTTTTTGTCAATAACCGTCACTTTGCATTTGTGCTGCATGATGCTCGCTCCTTTTTATATTTATATTTTTAGTTTAATATCTTTGATTATACGCTAATTTTTTATTTTTACTTTATTACTCATGTTACTTTTTTAATCAACAATGCTTTGATCTTTAATACACTTCACGTAACAACGTGCAGATTTGTAAAAATAAGGCATATATTTTTAGCAATATTCACTAAAAAAAACTGCAAAAACTGTGTTTGTTTAAGCGCAGCGAGTTACGCAGTTTTTGCAGTTTTTATACTAAATTGTTGCGTCAAAAAATTTCCAGCCGCATTTGCTGCAAATTCATACTTTATCACTATTTAATAAAGAAAAATCCGTATATCATAGTAAAAAAGGCCTTAATTAAACAAAAGCTGTGTGCTGTAAGGTGAATGATAAAAAAACTGCGGCGGCTAAATTTTTTTATCTATTCAAGCGAGAGGTCAGCCGCGAAGCCTGACCGGAATCGGAGAAGCCGCAGTTTTTAGCGTGAACCGCATCAGTACATAGCTTTTGTTTTTTCAAACCCATTATAAAGCCCAAATACACCCATTGCCTAACTACGCTGCCAATGCTACAATTTAACTGAACATAACACATCGGAGGAACCGCCATACTGACACCACGTTATTATTTCACAGGCGAATTCTGCCGTTTTTACAATTATTTTCTGTCGCACCCGCATACCGAAAAATATTTTGCCAAAGGCGAATACCTGTGGCGTCCGGGGCAGCCGCACGAAAAAATTCATTACATAAAAAGCGGCGCGCTGATGCACTACGCCGACCACGAAAACGGGCACCGCAAAATCATCAGCTTCCACGGCGAAGGCAGTATTTTCCCCGGTTACCATACCTGCGGCTTTAAAATAGAGCTTTCGCTTACAACGGTTGCCCTGACGGAAATTTCCGTACTGGAATTTACGCGGCAGCAATTCAGCCAAATGTTTGAAGAAAACACGGAATTAAGCGAGCAGGTTGTCAACTGGTATTCCATGTACGTCAACCGCCTGCTGTTTGAAACCGTACACCAGGAATACAATTCATCCTTTGTCAAAATCTGCAACCTGCTGTATCTGCTAACAGTAAATAACCCGCAAAACCATGGTTTTGATATTGCCATTACGCAGGACGCCCTTGCCGGAATGCTCGGCCTGAGCCGTGTGCAGATAACGCGCGGGCTTGCACAGCTGCGCCGGCAAAACATCATTGCCACAGGGCGCGGCAAAATTACCGTTACGGATTTACCGGCACTGGCACAGCTCTGTTCTTCGGAAACCACCGGCTGATAATTATGTGCTTTTATTATAAAGCGCAGAAGCAGAAACGTCTGCTTCAAATGATACAAAAGAAAACTAAAACGGCAATAACCTGCACTATGCAAAAGTTATTGCCGTTATTTTTATGCGTATACGGTTTAATAAATGCAGTACAGCTTGTGCGGTGAGCCTGTAAGCGCCTTGCCGCCGTTTACCGTTACAAGGTAAGTGTTTTCGCTGCCAACCATGCCAATACCGGGCAGGGCAATCTTCGGCTCCAGCGCAAAGGTCATGCCTTCCGTAAGCACTTCTTTAAAACGGTTGGCAATGGCCGGGCTTTCATCCATGGTAAGCCCGATGCTGTGCCCCAAAAACTTGCCGCCGTTCATAAAGCCTGCAGCAAAGCGGCTGTCAAACTGCTTCATTGTTTCGTTATAAATATCTTCCACCACCGTGCCGGGCTTTAACATGGCAGCGGCAAAACGCTCCAGCATTATGCAATGTTCATGTGCCGCCAAAATCAAATCGCGGTTGGGGTCTTTATTAATATCGCCAAAATAATACACTATCGTTTTATCGGTATGGTAGCCTTCCACGCCGCAGGGAATATCCAGATAAACCAGCCTGCCCGCTTTTAATTTGCGGAACGGCGAACCGATGCTCTGCACCGCAATGCAGGTGCCTCCCGTGCCGCCGGGGCCGTCAAAAGCAGTACGAACCAGCCCGCTTTTGCCAAACGACGCCACGCCGATAACATCTTCTCCCAAAGGCAGATTCATGCGTGCAATGCCGTGCGAACCGCGCTTTAACATTTCCGTGTACAGGCTTACGGCAAGTTCGGCTTCGCTGATGCCTTCCTTTATCATTTTTGGCGCCAGCTGCTCCAGCACCGTCTGGTGAATCGCACCGCTGCGCTTCATCAGTTCCAGCTCATAGCTGCTTTTTACAAGGCGCAGGCTGCACAGCAGGCCGTCGATATCGGCATATTCTTTAAACGGCATATATTTGCGCAGCATATTCAGCCAGTCAACAGTGGCTTTTCTGCATTCCACATACATAACTTCCGGGCAAGCGCCATAAAATTCCGCCAAAGTGCGGAAGCTCTGCATTTGGCGGATATCCGGCAGCAGCGATTCATTGCGGGCGCGGTCATAGCTTCTGCGTACCCACAAAATTTCGTCCTGCGGACGGATAACCAGCGCGCCCTCCTGCATGGTACCGGTAAAATAGTACATATTAACTTTATTATTAATAACCGCCATCTGCCAGCCGGGATGTTCCTTTTCCATTTCCTCACGGAAATGCGCAAGACGTATCTGCAGTTCTTCAAGCGGCACGCGCCTTATTTCGTCCGTCATCAGCGAGGCATGTTCCAATATCGACATAGTATTGCTCCTTTATGATAGTTTATTATAAACCAACTTATTCCAGGAAGATGTTAATGCTATAAAGCCATAAGCAAAAACTGCGGCGGCAAAAATTATAAATTTAACATAAGAGAGTCCGGCTGCGCAGCCCGGACGGAATCGCAGAAGCCGCAGCATTTTTGCATGGCTGTAATAGTATTGACATCTTCTTTATTTCAAGCATAATCAGATTTACTTTACAATCATACCATACGTTGCCCTATTCTTCAATTAGCACAGGCATACAAAAAACTCCGATGCCTGCCAAAACAAGCACCGGAGTTATCCTTGTTAATCCTTATTAAACAAACCTGTAAAATCAAAAGTGGCAAAATAATCTGCCGGAGTTTCGGCGCGGCGTATCATTTCAACGCTGCCGTCCTCTTTCAGCAAAAGTTCCGCGCTGCGCAGTTTGCCGTTGTAGTTATAACCCATGGCAAAGCCGTGCGCACCGGCATCATGGATAAACACCAAATCGCCGATGTTTATTTCCGGCAGCATACGGTCAATGGCAAATTTATCGTTGTTTTCGCATAAACCGCCCGTAACGTCATATTTGTGGTCGCAGGGCGCGTTTTCCTTGCCCATAACGGTTATATGGTGGTAAGCGCCGTAAATTGCTGGGCGCATTAAGTTGGCGGCGCAGGCATCCAGCCCGATATATTCTTTATAAATATGCTTTTGGTGAATAACGCGGCTTACCAGTGCGCCGTAAGGTGCCAGCATATAGCGGCCCATTTCGGTATAAAGCCTTACGTTGCCCATACCTGCCGGTACAAGCACTTCTTCATAAGCACGGCGCACGCCTTCGCCTATTTCCATAATATCATTTTGCGGCTGTCCGGGGCGGTAGGCAATGCCAACACCGCCGGAAAGATTGATAAATTCAATGGAAGCGCCGGTTTCTTCTTTTAATTCAACGGCTACTTTAAATAAAATACGTGCCAGTTCCGGATAGTAATCGTTGGTAACGGTGTTGCTTGCCAAAAACGCATGCAGGCCAAAGTGTTTTACGCCCTTAGCCATAAGGCGTTTGTAAGCCTCGGTAAGCTGCTCACGCGTCATGCCGTATTTGGCGTCGCCCGGGTTATCCATAATATTGTTGGCAATGGCAAAATGCCCGCCCGGGTTGTAGCGGCAGCACACGGTATCGGGAATATCGGCCACGCGCTCCAAAAAGTCAATATGGGTAATATCATCCAGATTTATAGTGGCATTAAGTTTGCGTGCCAGCTGAAAATCTTCGGCAGGCGTATCGTTGGACGAAAACATAATTTCGTCACCCTTAAAGCCAACCGCATCAGCCATTAAAAGCTCTGTATAAGAAGAACAGTCCGCGCCGCAGCCTTCTTCGTGCAAAATTTTTAAAATGCCCGGTGTCGGCGTTGCTTTTACCGCAAAATATTCCTTAAAGCCTTTGTTCCAGCTGAAAGCTTTATTTACCCTGCGCGCAGTTTCGCGGATGCCTTTTTCGTCATATAAATAAAACGGCGTTGCATAACGTGATGCAATATCTTCAAGTTGTTCTTTGGTAACAAACGGAATTTTTTCAGACATTAATCTCAACCTTTCTGCAATTCAATCAATTTAATTTCGTTTTTAAGCGCGTCCTTAAACAAATCCACCAGGTTACGCTTACAGGAATATAAACAGGTTGAATTTGCCCCCTCATCCAAATCACCGGTCAGCACCGTCTGCGAATCGGCTATCAGCCTTATCTGCCCTGTCTGTTTAACGGTGTTGTAGCAAATTGCCCCCGGAAGCAGGAAATCGCTGCCGGTAATAACCACTACCTTTAAGCCGCGGCCAAGCGCGTCTTCAAGTTCAGTACGCAGAAGTTCCATTACGGCGGCATTTGCCGATACATAAATGCGCGCTTTGGCATTAAGTACGGTGTTTTGCAGCTTGCTGATAATTTCTGCGTTGCCTTTAATGGTTATATAACCTTCGGCTTCGTTTTTTACACCAGGCAGTTCTTTTATAAGCGCGTCGCGCATTTCCGCCAGACGGCGGATTTTATTATTGCAGAACTCCTCCGGTGCAACCGGCGTATAACGCGTCACTTTGCCTTCTTCCATTATATAGGCAGCACCCTTTTCCACCAGCCCGGCCAGTGCCGTATAGGTGTTTGAGCGGGATATGCCTGTCTGCTTGGCCGCTTCATAGCCTGTAAGGCGTCCGGCTTTTACCAGCAGCAGGTATAATGTTGCCTCCTGGCGTGTAAGGTTAAAGTGCATTAAGCGTTCTACGATTTCCATTCCCCTCATTCAGCTCCTTATACATTGTTCCTGTTCAAGAACACTATACTCTTTTTTTATGCGGTTGTCAATAACTAACCAAAAATTTTGCAAAAAATAAGCAGGCCTTTTAAGCCTGCTGAACTTATATTGCTATTTTATCTTTTCAAAGGTATTGGTTAAGTTTGCAAAATCCTGCAGCGAAAGCGTTTCGCCGCGGCGTTTGGGGTCAATGCCCGCAAGGTTCAGCCATTCCTGCGCCTGCTGCGAGGTAATGCCCATGTTCTTCAGCGCATTGCTTAACATTTTGCGGCGCAGCGAAAATGCTGCCTTTACCACCCGGAAAAACAGTTTTTCATCACAAATTTCCACCGGCGGCACAGTGCGGTTTTTGCACACCACAACGGCGCTGTCCACGCTCGGGCGCGGAATAAAACTTGACGGCGGCACGATAAAGGCAATTTCCGGCTCCGTGTAATACTGCATGGCAACCGAAAGCGCGCCGTAATCTTTTCCGCCCGGCGCTGCCGTTATACGCTCGGCAACTTCCTTCTGCACCATAATTACCATACGTTCAAGCGGCAGCTTTTTTTCAAGCAGCGCAAAAATTATCGGCGTGGTAATGTAATACGGCAAATTGGCTGCAACCTTAAAGGTTTTGCCGCCCATGGCGCTGTTAACATCAAGGACAAGCACGTCGGCATTAATAACGCGCACGTTCTCGTAGCCTTCCAGCGTTTTTTCCAGCACCGGCAAAAGGCGCTTGTCCAGTTCAACAGCGGTTACGTCCGCGCCGGTTTCTGCCAGGGCCTGCGTCAGCGTGCCAATGCCGGGCCCTACTTCAAGCACCGGTTCGCCGGGCGCAAGTTCTGCGGCAGCGGCAATGCGGCGCACAATGTCTTCATCAATTAAAAAGTTCTGCCCGAGCTTTTTATCGGCATGCAGGTTAAACCTGCGCAATATATAATTAGTAACTTCCGGTGTAGCAATTACAGGTTTCTTCATTCAACTTCTCCAATTTCCGCCAGTGCGGAATTAAATTCTTCGCGCGTTACGCCGTAGGTGTTAAGCCTTTGCAAAAAGCATTTGGCATTGCCGTAACCGACGCCCAAAAGTGCAGCCAGCTTATCACGCCTTGCGCTTGCCATGCTGCCGCCGCTGAGCCCGTTTATCATTAAATCACGCTCTGTAAATTCTTTCTGCGGCGTAAATTCATGATGGCGCACTTTGCCCAGCGCCGCTAAAATAGCTTTGGGGCTTGCCTGTTCCACGCCGACATCGCCGTTGGCGGTTGCATCAATGCGCGGTATAAAAGCCTGCCCCGCCTCCGGAAAACGCTCCGTTAAAAAGCGGCGTATGCGGTTGCCTGCTCCGTCAGGGTCAGTAAGTATAATAATGCCGCGCTTTTTATACGCTGCTTCAATTTTGCGCAAGGTAGACGCGGCCAGCGTAAAACCGCCCGTTTCTATCGTGTCGGCTTCCAGCGCGCGCCTGATTGCCGCGGTATCACTTTTTCCTTCTACTACAATAACTTCTTTCAGCACTTATTAGTCCTCTAAAATATAAACTTCCACATTACGGCGGCCCCAGTTAATTGCTTCCTCGTAACTATCCATAAACAAATCCACGCGGTTGCCGCGGATAGCGCCGCCGGTATCGCCTGCAATGGCAATGCCGTAACCGGGGATATACATTTTGGTATAGTAAGGTATTACACGCGGGTCAACGGCAACAATGCCGCGGGCAGCCACAAGGCCGATGGATGTAAGGCCTGTGCCGGTGCCGCAGTGTACGGTATAGGCACTTGCTTCAGCAGTAATGATGCGGCTGTATTTTTTTCTGCCTTCCGGCGTTTCCACCGACATGCCAATGCCGCGCCTGATAACAGAATATTTGGGGTCAGCCAGAACTTCGCGGGCAATTTCCACTTCTTTTGGTGCTTTGCCCGTGCTTACCACGGATTTTTTTACAACTTTTACCTTGCCGGCTTTGCCCTGTTCCACAAGCTGTTCCTGCCCGTAAGGAATATTCTCGTCATCAATGTATTTTACGGGAATTTCCGAATCGGCCTCAACAGAGCTTAAAGTATCGCCTTTGTTAAGGATATGGATTTCCACATTGGCAGTAACCGGAGTATCTGCGGCAGGATAAACACGTTTTTTGTTAAAGCGGATGTTTAACTCCTTTAACGCTTCGCCAACAGTGTCTTTATTGGTAAAAAACTTCTGCTGCGAATCTCCGCGCATAACAATAACCGGCACGGCACGTTTTAAAACCAGCATTTTACCGCGGCCGCTCGTTTTTTCTTCAATACGGTCTGCCTGACCTACGGCAATGCCTGCTTCTTTAAAAACAGCGCGCGGGTCGGAAAGTTCTGTTGTAACTGTTCTTTCCGTACCGTCAAACTTTAAAATGGTAACAGGTGCTTCCGCCAAACCAAGATGCGTATGCCCACTGAATAAAATTACAAACATTATGGCTATCAAAATGGTTCTTCTGAAAACTGTAACATTTTTAGGCATAATATTACCTCCTTAATTCGGGGGTATTTTATCACAGCCTTTTTTATAATGTCAAGCCATCTTCCTTGAAGGTACTTTTAGTTTAAAATCAAACAACTCTTTACAAAAAGTATTATGCACAAGCACCTTTATGGTAAATAAAAGACGCAGCAGTAGCAGACTGCCGCGTCAGCATTATTTAATTTTATTAAAAAGCGTTTTAACATTTTTCGTCGTCTGCGCTGCCAGCGCTTCAAAAGTTGTTCCGCGTACCAGCGCCGCATTTTGCGCCACAAGTTCCGTATAAAGCGGGTTATTGCGCTTGCCGCGGTAAGGCACCGGCGTTAAATAAGGCGAATCCGTTTCAAAAAGCAGCAGTTCATCCGGCACAAAAGCAAGTACCTCGCGCACTTTGGCGGCGTTTTTGTAGGTGCTTGTACCGCCAAAGCCAAAGTAATAGCCGCGTTTGGCAAGTTCCTTTGCCATTTCCAGCGAGCCGGAATAACAATGGAACACAGCCCTTGTTCCCGAGGGCACTTCGCTGCGGAAAATATCGAAAATATCGCCGTGCGCTTCACGGTCATGGATAATTACCGGCAAATCAAACTGTACGGCAAGGTCAATCTGCTCCAAAAGGCGTTTTTTCTGTACTTCTTTCGGTTCGTTTTCTTTCCAGTAATAATCAAGCCCTATTTCGCCGATTGCCGCAACTTTTGGATGCACAGCCCACGCCGCCAGTTTATCAAGATAATGCTCATCTTTAATACCGGCAAGTTCTTCCGGGTGCCAGCCCACAGCGGCATAAACAAAATCATACTTTTCTGCAAGCTGTACGGCAAAAGCAGAGCTTGCTTCGTCACAGCCGGGGTTGATAAAGCCTTCCATTTCTTCGCCGATTTTGGCAATCAGCTCGTCACGGTCATCGGTAAAATAATCGGAATCAAGATGGGCATGTGAATCCCACAAACCTGTACGCGACATTTTATTTCACCTTGCTGCCGCTGGCAATGCCCGGTGCGTCTGCCAGTACCAGATTGCCTTCGCCGTCGCTGGCTGCCAGCACCATGCCGCGGCTTTCAATACCGCGCAGCTTGGCCGGTTTAAGGTTGGCAATAACAATAACGTTTTTGCCAATCAGGTTTTCCGGTTCATAATGCTGAGCAATTCCGCTTACAATGGTGCGTTCCTCATCGCCGATTTTAACCTGCAATTTAATCAGCTTATCGGTTTTGGGCACGCGTTCTGCGGCAACAACGGTTGCCACACGCAAATCTATCTTTGCAAAATCATCAATGGTAATTTCACCGTCTGCTGCCGCTGCAGGTTTTGCTTCTTTTTTGGCTTCAGCTTTCGGAGCTTCGGCTTTAATTGCCTTAGCGGCAGTTTTTTTGGTAGCCGCAATTACGGTTTCACCGGCTTCGGTAACTTCAATGCGCGGGAAAAGCGGTTCGCCCTTCTGCACTTTTGTGCCGGTTGCCAGTTTGCCCCAAACAGCGTCTGCCATAAAGAAGCTTTCCGGTTTGCCCAGGCCGAGTTGTTCGTAAATTTTCGGCGCGGTAACAGGCACAAACGGCGCAATCAAAATAGCAATAATGCGCAGCGCTTCGGCAAGGTTGTACATAACTGCCTGCAAGCGTTCTGCCTGTGCGGGGTCTTTTGCCAGAATCCACGGTGCGGTTTCATCAATATATTTATTGGCACGGCCGATAAGGTTCCATACATCCTTAATAGCCTGGTTCAGTTCCATATGGTCCATGGCATCACTGTAACCGGCAACAGTTTCGTTAACAAGGGCAATAAATTCCTTATCAACGGCTTCCGTGCCTTCCTTATGCGTTACAACGCCGCCGTGGTATTTTTCAATCATGCTTACTGTGCGGTGCAGAAGGTTGCCAAGGTCGTTGGCAAGGTCGGCATTAATGCGGTTAATCAGCGCGTCGCGCGAGAAGTTGCCGTCGCTGCCGAGCGTAATTTCGCGCAGCAGGAAGTAGCGGATAGCATCCGGGCCGAATTCTTCAATTAAAGCAATCGGGTCGATAACATTGCCCTTGGATTTGGACATCTTGTCGCCGTCAACAACAAGCCAGCCGTGGCCGTAAACCTGTTTTGGCAGTTCTTCGCCCATTGCCATCAGCATAATCGGCCAGATAATGCTGTGGAAACGTACAATTTCCTTACCGACAAGGTGAATATTGGCAGGCCAGAATTTTTTAAACTTTTCTTCATCCGTGCCGTAGCCGATAGCGGTAAAGTAGTTTAACAATGCGTCAAACCAAACATAAACAACGTGTTTCGGGTCGAACGGAACAGGAATGCCCCAGTCGAAAGTTGTACGGGTAATGCACAAATCTTCCAAACCCTGTTTGATGAAGTTAATCATCTCGTTGCGGCGGGAAACGGGCTGAATAAAATCAGGATGGGTTTCAATATATTCCAGAATTCTATCCTGATATTTGGACAGTTTAAAGAAATAACTTTCCTCCGCCATTTTTTCTACCGGGCGGCCGCAGTCCGGACATTTGCCGTCTACAAGCTGGCGTTCCAGCCAGTAAGATTCGCACGGAACGCAGTACAAACCTTCATAATTCTTTTTATAAATGTCGCCCTGGTCATAAATTTTCTGCAGTACAGCCTGCACTACTTTATGGTGGCGTTCTTCGCTGGTGCGGATAAAATCGTTGTTGGAAATGTTCAGCATTTTCCACAGCTTTTTAAAATTGGCAACAATAGCATCAACATACTGAATCGGCGTAATGCCTTTTTCGGCTGCTTTGCGCTGAATTTTCAGGCCGTGTTCGTCGCTGCCGGTTAAAAAGAATACATCCTCGCCTTTGGCGCGGTGATAACGGGCAACGGTATCGGCAATGGTTGTGCAGTAAGCGTGGCCAATGTGCAGATTATCGCTGGGATAATAAATTGGGGTAGTGATATAAAAACTGTTCTTGCTCATATGCTTTCCCTTCTTTTATGTTAATATTGTTTTAACGGTATAAGCGCCTGCAATGCTGATTTTTGCAGACAATTCCTTTGTAATTTTATCACATTCTGCGCCGCTGTGCAAAAGTTTTACTTCTTTTTGGCAAATCATTGACAGAACTTTACTTTTTGGGCATAATGGAAAAGCTGTGATCCTTTCCAGCGGAAAGGAGGTGTATCAATGACAGATTTGGTTACTGCATTTGTTGTATCTGTCATAGCAAGTATAACTGCTTATTATATTTGCAAGTGGCTGGACAGGTACTTATAATCACAGCCAGCCTAAATAAAAAACCGGGAGCTGCCACTCCCGGTTTTTTGCTTTTGGTGTACCATACAGACTGGTTACACTGCTGCTTTGTTGTGCTTTTATTATACCCTTATTAAAAATAAAAGTAAACCCATTTATTCTTCATCCAATAATCTGTTATAAAGTTCGCGCTTTGGCACTTTGCGTGCTTTGGCAACCTGTGCCAGCGCTGCCTTTTTATCCATGCCCTGCGCAATAAGTGCCTTTACTTCGTCCAGCGGGTCGGCTGCCTGCGTTTCTTCCTGCACATCAGCCTCACCCTGCGCTATAACAAGGCAAAACTCACCGCGCGGCGGCTGCGCTTCCAGCCATGCCAGGCATTCCGTTACGCTGCCGCGGAAGAATTCTTCGTGCAGCTTGGTAAGCTCACGCGCAGCGGCAAGCTGCCTGTCGCCCCACGCCGCCAGTATTTCTTTCAGCACATCTTTAATACGGTGCGGCGCTTCATACAATATTATTGTCGAAGGAATGTTCTTCCACGCCGCAAGCTGCTCAGCCCTGTTCTTTTTGCTTTTGGGCAGAAAACCGCCGAAAAAGAACGGCGATGACGGCAGCCCCGAAGCAATCAGTGCACACAGCGCGGCATTTGCGCCCGGCAGCGGCACAACTTTTATGCCTGCATCAATCGCTTCGCGTGCCAGCTGCTCGCCGGGGTCGGCAATGCCGGGAAAGCCCGCGTCGCTGACAAGCGCTACATTCTTGCCGTCCAAAAGTTCTGCTATCAGCTTCGGTCCGTTTTTATCCTTGCTGTGCTCATCATAGCGCACCAAATGACCTTTAATATTAAAATGGTTTAAAAGCTGTAAGGTATGGCGCGTATCTTCCGCCGCAATAATATCGGCTTCGCTTAAAATGCGCAGTACGCGCGGCGTAATATCTTCCAGATTACCTATCGGCGTCGCGCAAAGGTATAAAATTCCGGCTTCCGTCATTTTGCCTGCTCCTTAGATTTATCGTAATACGCCAGTGCCTGCGCGCTTAAGGTTCCGTCAGCGTTGTACATTACAAGCGGCGGCAAAACATCAAGCCCGTAGCTGCCGCCCTTAACCATTTCCATTAAAAATATCCACGCAGGTTTGTCAACCGCGCTGTGTACCCACTGCAAACGTTTGGGCTGCAAACCGAACTCTGCTGCCAGCTGCATGCACTCGGCAAAACGGTCGGGCAGCTGCACAATGGCAAAGCGCCCGCGGTAACGCACGGCATACGCTGCAGCTTTAAAAAAGTCGCGCAAATCCGCCGTTACCTCATGGCAAGCAGCAGTGCCTATTTTGCGGGTATTGCCGCTGTTGCGGTAGGGAGGGTTAGCAATTACCAAATCCATGCTTTCGGTTTTAAAATATTTGTTAATTTCGCGCAAATCGCCGCCAATTACCTTTACTGTTTCTTCAAGCCCGTTATCTTTAATGCTGCGCTCCATAAGGGCGGTAACTTTGGGGTTAAACTCAATTCCGGTTACCTTTTCCGCGCCGCGAGCCGCCAAAAACAGGCTTATTGCCCCTGTGCCGCTGCCAAGTTCCAGTACCTGCGCCTTTTTTACCAGATGCGCAAATGCCGCCACGAACACAGAATCCGTTGTAAAAGTAAATTCACCGGCGTCCTGCCAGACAACATAACCGCAGCCTGGCAATGAATCGCGCCTGATTCCGCTGTGTACCATTAAATTTTATCCGCCTTGGAAGCATCCACGATTTCGTCCCATTCCACCTGAATGGTATTGTCCGGCGTAAGCTGTACGGAAGCTGTGCGCATAGCGCGGTTAACGCCCATAACGCGACCTTCGCCGAGCGGAGTAACAACCATAACGCCAACCTTAGGTGCTTCCACGCGTTCCGGTACGGAACGTTTGCCGCAGCAGCCGCTGCAATACACATCGTTTTCGTATTTTAAGCAGCACATCAGCCTGCCGCACACGCCGGAAATCTTGGCCGGGTTCAGCGACAGGTTCTGGTCTTTGGCCATCCTGATGGATACCGGCTCAAAATCGCCGAGGAAGGTAGCGCAGCACAAAGGCCTGCCGGCTGCCGATGCCGCCCAGCATTTTTGCCTCGTCACGCACGCCAATCTGGCGCAGCTCAATACGGGTACGGAATACGGACGCCAAATCCTTAACCAGTTCGCGGAAATCGATACGCCCGTCCGCCGTAAAATAAAAAATAATCTTGTTAACGTCAAAAGTAAATTCCACGTCAATCAGCCGCATGGGAAGCCCGTGCTTGGCAATTTTGCGCAGGCAGATATTAAAGGCTTCTTTTTCGCGCACTTTATTTTCCTGCACCTTCAGCGCGTCCTGTTCGGTTGCCTTGCGCATAACGGGTTTCAGCTGCGAAACAAGTTTGTTTTCCTCAACCTCTCTCGCGCCAATAACAACCGTGCCATATTCCAAACCGCGCACCGTTTCCACAATTACGTGGTCGCCAACTTCAACGCCGGTATCAACCGGGTCAAAATAATATATTTTACCTGCTTTTTTAAATCTAATGCCTACTACTTTCAGCAAAATTTTCACTCCTTCCGCAGTAAATCAAGTTTCAAAACCAGCGCCTCCAAAACATTTTTGGCGCTTACATTTTTATTAATGTTCTGCCAGGCTTCCTGCGCAGCGTTTACGCCCTGCCTGGCTGTATGTAAAGGCCAATCTGCGGCAATGCCGTCAAGCCCGGCCATAATATCCGTATTGTAAACCTGCCCGCCTGCACCGCTCTGCAAAAGCAGCACATCGCGCAGAAGGTAAATAAACTGTTCCGTTAAAAGCAGCGCGGCCGCGCGGTCGTATTTTTCGCCCCAGCCCAACGCCGCAATATAACCAAAAGGATTTTGCAGCGGCAGTTTTTTCAGTAAATCAAGCGCCTCACGGCGGATGGCAAAAATATCTGCCTGATTATAACTTAACGCCCTGCCCGGTGAACCGCCTGCAAGAGCCGCCAGTACCTGTGTATTTTGAGTGACGCCTTTTGCTTTCAGTATCTTCTGAACGGCACTGCTGTCCGGCGCATCAAAACGCAGGCGCACCACGCGCGACAGTACCGTCGGCAAAAGACGCTCCGCCTGCTGCGTAATCAAAATAAACAGCCAGCCCGGAGGCGGCTCCTCCAGAAGTTTTAAAAGGCTGTTGGCCGCTTCTGCCGTCATCTGCCCGGCATCGTCTATAATGCATACTTTATGTTCGGAAAGCACCGGCGCAAATGCCGCCTGCTTTGCCATTTCCTTAACCTGCTCGATTTTGATGTCTTTGCCTGCTTCTTCTGCCGTCAGCAGGTAAAAATCCGGATGGGCAAAACTGTTGTTTTCAATATCCATCAAACGGCAGCTCTCGCAAATACCGCAGGGCTTTTTGCCCGCAGACTTGCATAAAAACGTTTTTGCAAAATGCAGGGCCAGCATTTTTTTGCCAATGCCGCCCATACCATAAAACAAAAGGGCATGCGGGCGGCTGCCGGGTTTCAGCAGTTTTTGCAAAAACTCTTTATTCTGTTGGTGTCCCAGCACTTCATCCCACATAATTAACCTCATATTTTAATGGTAGTATTAATAACACGCATAATTTCACCAGTTACTTTCTGTTCATCCTGCAAGGCATTAATTTTAAAAATGCGTTCCGGGTATTTTTCTGCCAGCAGCATAAAACCGTCCCGCACCTTCTTCTGAAATTCCAGCCCGGCATTTTCATAGCGGTCTTCAACGCCGCGCAAAGCACGCCTTGCCGCTAAAAGGTCCGGGTCGCCGTCAAGCAGTATTGTTAAATCCGGCTCCAAACCGCCGGAAGCAAAAGTGCTTAAACCATGAATGGCCTGCAAGGGCAGCCCGCGTACAATTCCCTGGTATACTTCGGTAGAATCGCTGAAACGGTCGCACAGCACAATTTTTCCCGCCAGCAGCGCCGGTTTAATTACCCGCGCAACATGGTCGGCACGCGCCGTAATATATAAAAGCGTTTCCGTACGGGCATTCATTATCAGTTCCGGGTCAAGCACCATTGCGCGCAGGCTTTCAGCAAGCCTCGTACCGCCCGGTTCACGCGTGCATACAACTTCACGCCCAAGCCTTCTCAATTCTTCAGCCACATGCTCCAGCTGCGTGGTTTTGCCGCAGCCGTCTGCGCCTTCCAGGCTGATAAAATAACCTTTTGCCATTTATTTAATCACCCGCAGTTCTGTTAATGTATAATCGGCCGGCCCGCTGACAGGCAGCCCCAGCTTTTTCATGCGCAGGCAGTAATCAATTACTGCTGCCGTAACAAGTTCGCCCGGCCACAGCACCGGTATGCCCGGCGGATAAAAGCTAACCTGCTCCGCGCAGATTCTGCCTTCCGCCTTTTGCAGCGGCAGGCTTTCATTTTCCGCATCAAACGCGCTGCGCAGCGGTACTGCCGCAACAAACTCCGGCAGCTTCCAGCAGTTTTGTTCTTTTAAAGGAGCGCGTTTATGCTGCTCCAAGCCTGCAAAAACACGGCTTATTTTTTCAAGCACGGCATCATATTCTGCGCCGCCGTCTGCAAAGGTTACCAAAAAAAGCACGTTCTGCGCATCGGTAAGCTCCACGGCAATTCCTGCCTTGCGCAGGGCATCGCCGGCTTCCGTGCCGCTGTAACCCCAGGCCGCCGTATTAACCGTTACTTTGGTGCAGTCAAACCCGGCTATGCCATTTTTGCCGGTGCAGCCTGCATCCAAAAGTTTCAGCCCGGCAAATTTACTTAAGCAGCTGCGCAGCTTTTCCGCCGCTGCCAGCGCTCGCTCAATCATTTTTTCGCCCTGTACAGCCAAAGTATAGCGTGCAGCGTCTATTGAAGCCATCAGCAAATAATTGGGGCTTGTAGTTGTCAAAAGGCTCACTGCTTCCGCGGCACGCGTTAAATTAATGCGCCCGCCCTTCACGTGCAGCAGCGAACACTGCGTCATAGCGCCCAGAATTTTATGCGTGCTCTGCGCGCAGGCATCCGCCCCGCACTGCAAAGCCGAAGGCGGCAGCTTACTGCTGAAGCCAAGGTGCGGCCCGTGCGCCTCATCCACCAAAAGGGCGGCATTATGGGCATGGGCAATTCCGGCAA